>ERZ842401.7097-NODE-7097-length-11621-cov-9.541414_pt1 | contig 11621 bp, 5 predicted proteins | sample MGYA00521270_ERZ842401 | MGnify/ENA primary metagenome ERZ842401 (study PRJEB31892, sample SAMEA3878208) | bioreactor metagenome | biome: Moose rumen | place: Sweden | collected 2011-10 | study: EMG produced TPA metagenomics assembly of the PRJEB12797 data set... | reverse complement strand
GACCTCGCGCCCCCCAGACGTGTGCGCTACCAACTGCGCTAAATCCCGATCCTGTTTGCACTTGATTTCTCAAAATGCGGGTGCAAAGGTAAGCAGTTTTTCCGAAACATGCAAATTTTCCGACTACTTTTTGCTGAAAAGTTTAATAATTTATGTTATTTCCTTGGTAAATCATCAAATATTTCGTACTTTTGTCGGTTGTATTATAAGAAATGAACGTACCACTTATGCAATATAACATTACGGCACCCGACGGTGTCTTGAACACTGTCGTTAAGTTACCCGCTTCGAAAAGCATCTCGAACAGAGCACTCATCATCTATGCCCTGACGGGAGGCGACGTACTGCCTGAGAACCTCTCTGACTGTGATGATACCGAGGTGATAGTGCGCGCGCTGAAAGACAACCCCTACGAGATAGACATCATGGGCGCAGGAACGGCGATGCGCTTTATGACGGCTTATCTGGCAACGAGGGCAGGGGAGGAGCACGTGCTGACAGGAACGGAGCGCATGCAGCACCGTCCCATCCATGTGCTTGTTGAGGCTTTGCAACGCCTCGGAGCCGACATCAGCTATGTCGGTGAGCAAGGCTTTCCGCCGTTGCGCATCAGAGGTCGCCAACTGGAGGGCGGACTGCTTGAGGTCCCTGGTAACATCAGTTCACAGTTCGTCTCGGCACTGCTGCTGATAGGTCCGATGCTGAGAGACGGTTTGGAGCTACACCTGACGGGTGAGATTATCTCCAGACCCTATATCGACCTGACGCTGTGGATGATGCGTGAGTTCGGCGCTGATGCCGACTGGGACGACTTCGAAACCATCAAGGTCAAGGCGGTACCCTACCGGGAGCGTCCTTACTTCATTGAGAGCGACTGGAGCGCAGCCTCCTATTGGTACGAAATGCTGGCGCTGTCGAAGAACGAAGACGATGAGGTGCGCCTCGAGGGACTGATGGATGGCTCCAAGCAGGGCGACTCGTCGGTACGCTACCTGTTCAGTCTGCTGGGGGTGAAATCGACGTTCGGCACCATGCAGGCCGGTATTCCCACAACGGTGACGCTGCGCCACTCGGGGCGCTGTGTGCCTCGACTGGAGTACGACTTCGTCAACTCGCCCGACCTGGCCCAGACCTTCATCGTTTGCTGTGCCGTCATGGGCATCCCCTTTCATTTCCGTGGACTGTCAACGCTGAAAATCAAGGAGACCGACCGCATAGAAGCCATGAAGACCGAGATGCGCAAGCTGGGATATGTGCTTCATGACATCGACGGCAAGGAGATGTATTGGGACGGTGAGCGCTGTGAGGTCAATCAGGAACAAGGCATCGATACGTACGAAGACCATCGCATGGCGCTGGCGTTTGCCCCCGCCGTCATGCGTCTGCCGTTCCTGCGCATCAATCATCCGCAAGTGGTCACGAAGTCGTATCCGCGATTCTGGGATGACCTTAAAACTACGGGCTTCGGCGTGAATAGCAACGAGTAATGCGTAACGAGTAATGCGAAAGAAGTAATGAGTTTCCTGCTGATAGTCATCATCGCACTTGTGGTACTGGGTGTCATCGCTGCCGTCCTTTCCAGGGGCGACAACGAACCCGTGATGCCTGCTGACGACGGGGAGAACTGTGCTTCGTGCAGCAGCCGCAGCGAGTGTAAGTTGGCTGACCTTGCAGACAAGGCGCGCAAAGCCTGCAATCTGCTGCTTGTCGTATTGCTGTTGGCGAGCTGCTCTGCTAAGAACAACACCGCAACGACACGCTGGTGGAAGGCGTTCAACTCGCGCTACAACACCTATTTCAACGGCTCGCAGGCGTTCATTGAGGGCAATCTGGAGAAAGAAAACGGTAACAAGGACAACTGTACAGAACTCATACCATTATATACTGTGGCTAATAAGTCCAGCCGCGACCTCGGTAAAGCCAACTACGACCGTGCCATTGAGAAGTCACAGAAAGTCATCAAACTGTATAGCATCAAGCGACGCCCAGAGTGGAACAAAGGCCGTCGGAAGACAGCCAAGGACATAGAGTGGCTGAACCGCAGAGAGTATAACCCCTTTATGTGGCACGCCTGGCTGCTGATGGGTAAGTCGCAGTTTCAGAAGGGCGAGTTCGAAGAGGCCGCCGCCACCTTCTCCTACATGTCACGTCTCTACCAGACACAGCCCGCCATTCGTGGTGTGGCACGGGCTTGGCAGGCAAAGAGCTATGTGGAGTTGGGGTGGCTCTACGATGCCGAGGATGTCATTGTCAAGCAACATCGCGACAGCATACACTACAGAGCCCGCAAGGACTGGGACTACACGCTGGCCGACTACTATATACGTAGCGGGCGCTATCAGGAGGCAGTGCCCTATCTGCGACAAGTCATCAAGCACGAGCGCCGCCGCAAGCAAAGAGCGCGCGAGTGGTTCCTCATGGGACAGATCCAGACCCTGCTGGGTAACCGCCTTGAGGCCTATAAAGCCTATCAGCACACCATCCGCCTCCATCCGCCATACGAACTGGAGTTCAACGCCCGCATTGCCCAGACCGAGGTGATGCCGTCAACCGACTTCAAGGGCAAAATCAAGAAGCTGAGGCGCATGGCTCGTTCTGATAATAATAAGGATTATCTGGAACAGGTCTACTATGCCATCGGTAACGTATACATGACCCAGCGCGACACGGCGAGTGCCATCGCCGCCTATGAGGAAGGACGTGAGAAGGCTACCCGCAGTGGCATAGAGAAAGGCGTGCTGCTGTTGACCTTAGGCAATGTCTATTGGGACAAGGAACGCTATTCTGATGCGAAGGGCTGCTACGGCGAGGCCATCGGTCTGCTGGACAAGGACCGCAAAGACTATCAGCAGTTGTCAGAGCGCTCGAAGGTGCTCGACGAACTGGTGCCACACACCGATGCCATCGCACTGCAGGACTCGCTGCAACGCCTTGCCCTGATGCCCGAGGCAGAGCGTAACAAAATAATAGATAAGGTAATAGAATACCTTATAAAGAAAGAAAAGGAGGAGCAGCGCAAGCTGGAGGAGGCCGAGGCCGAGAAGAAACAACAGGAAGAGGAAGCGAAAAACGGCAACCAGTCGCTCATCAAGACGACGACACCCACCATGCCAGGCTCTACACAGCCAGGGTTGTGGTACTTCTATAATCCGCAGGCCGTCAGCCAAGGTAAGCAGGCTTTCCAGCAACAGTGGGGTAAGCGTCAGAACCAAGACGACTGGCAGCGCATAAACCGCACGGTGGTGGATATGACTCCTGACAATCAGGAGAACCCAGAGAACGGCGAAGACCAGGATGACACCGTGGTTAGCGATTCCCTCGCTAACAATGGTGCCAGTGGTGGCGAGACCCCCGATAGCGCCGCGCTGGACCCTCACGACCGCGCGTATTACCTGGCACAGATACCCTTCACAGAAGAACAGGTGGCAGAGAGCAACAACATCATCAAGGGCGCTCTCTTCGAATCGGGCGTCATCTTCAAAGACAAGCTCGACAACCTGAACTTGAGCGAGAAAGCCCTGATGCGACTCACCAGTCAGTATCCTGACTACGAGCGCAACGACGAGACGTGGTACCACCTGTGGCTCATCTTCTCGCGGCAGGGCAGAACCGACGAGGCAGAGCGCTGTCTGGCTATGCTGAAAGCCAGCTATCCTGAGAGCGACTGGACCATTCTGCTCAGCGACCCCGACTTCATGGCGAACCAGCGCTTCGGCGTTCACATAGAAGACTCCATTTATGCAGCCACCTACGAGGCCTTCAAGCAGAACCGGTACGTAGAGGTCAGAGCTAATACGGCCATCTCGGAGAAGCGCTTCCCGTTGGGTCAACATCGTCCTAAGTTCCTGTTCATCGAGGGCTTGAGCCTGCTCAACAGTGATGATGCCAAAGGGTGTGTCGACCGCATGAAACAGGTCGTCGAGGAATATCCAAGCAGCGAGGTCAGCGAACTGGCGGGCATGATACTGCGCGGTGTGCAGCAAGGTCGGCAGTTGCATGGCGGCAAATTCGGGATGGATGACATCTGGTCGCGGCGCATTGCCGACTTCACAGGCGGCGACTCTACAAAAGTCGACACCTTGGTGGTGGAGCGTAATGCCAACTATGTCTTTGCCTTGCTCTACCATCCAGACTCCATCAGTCAGAACCAGCTGCTATATGAGATGGCGAAGTATAACTTCACGAACTTCATGGTACGTAACTTCGACATTGCCATCGACCAAGACCCGCATGGCTTGTCGCGCATGGTCATCAGCGGTTTCCTCAGCTACGACGAGGCACGCCAATACGCCCGCTTGCTCTATGACAATGCGGCCATGGCATCGCTGCTCCATCCCTGCCGCAGTCTGATAGTCAGCGAGAAGAACTTCCCACTGTTGGGCAATGTGTATAGCTATCGCGACTACGAGGTGTTCTTCCAGAAGAAGCTGGAGCCCATCACCATCTCCAAGCTACCGCTGCTCAACGAACCGGAGAGTGTGGTCAAGCAGGAAGAGCCTGAGGAGGAGACACCACCTGCCGACACCCCGCAGCAACCCGCGAATAACGGCAATGACCCTGTGGTGGATGACATCTTTGGTGACGGACCTACCCCGCAGAACGTAGGGAACATTGAGTTTGACGATGACTTCTGGCGATAACATCGAAATATCGAAATATGACTAACGGTTTATTACTTTGGGCTGACGACGAGATGGAACTGCTCCGCGCCCACTTGCTGTTTCTAGAAAAGAAAGGATATGAGGTGGTGACGGTAACCAATGGTACCGATGCCATTGAGGAGTGCCGCAAGCGCACCTTCGACCTGGTGTTGCTTGACGAGATGATGCCAGGACTCTCAGGACTGGAGACGCTGCAGCGCATCAAGGAGATAACGCCGCAAGTGCCTGTCGTCATGGTGACCAAGAGTGAAGAGGAGGACATCATGAATCAAGCCATCGGACAACAGATTGCCGACTATCTCATCAAACCCGTCAACCCTAACCAGATACTGCTGACGCTGAAGAAGAACATCCATCGCCGCGAAATCATCACAGAGACCGTGCAGAGCGGCTATCAGCAGCAGTTCCAACAGCTCTCCATGCAGATTATGGACTGTCGCACGTGGGATGACTGGGCAAACATCTACAAACGCTTGGTGCGCTGGGAACTGGAACTCTCAGCTACCGACTCGCAGATGACGGAGATGCTGGATATGCAGAAGCGCGAGGCGAACCTGGGCTTTGCCAAATATGTCAAGCAGCATTATTCGGAGTGGATGGGGGCAAGAGGCTCTTCAGGCTCCTCGCCGCTATTGTCTCCGGACATCTTTAAGACAAAGGTGTTCCCGCTGTTGAATGACGGCGAGAAGGTGTTCCTCATCGTGCTCGATAACTTCCGCTACGATCAGTGGAAGATGTTGGAGAGGGAGATAGGCGATCAGTTCGAGATTGACGAGGACGTCTATTGCAGCATCCTGCCCACCGCGACGCAGTATGCCCGCAATGCCATCTTCTCTGGTCTCATGCCTGTCCAGATAGCCCAGATGTTTCCAGAACTATGGGTCGACGAGGACGAGGAAGAAGGCAAGAACCTCAACGAGGAACCGCTCATCCGCACACAGCTGGAGCGCTATCGCCGGCGCAACACTTTCTCGTATCATAAAATCAACACTTCGGCAGAGGCCGACAAGCTGCTCGGGCAGCTGAAAACGCTGGAGAAAAACGACCTCAACGTCGTGGTGTTCAACTTCATCGATATGCTGAGCCATGCCCGCACCGAGTCGAAGATGGTTCGCGAGCTCGCCAACAACGAGTCGGCATACCGCAGCATCACACTGTCGTGGTTCCGCCATTCCGTCATAGCCGACCTGTTCCGCATGTTGGCGCAGACCGACTACCGCATCATCATCACCACCGATCACGGTAGCATTCGCGCCACTACTCCCGTTAAGATTATCGGCGACCGCAACACCAATACCAATCTGCGTTATAAGCTCGGCAAGAACCTGGCTTACGACTCCAAGGACCTCTTCGTCATCAAGGAGCCTGCGAAGGCATTCCTGCCTGCCCCCAACCTGTCAACCAGCTACGTCTTTGCTACAGGCGACGATTTCTTTGCCTACCCTAACAACTACAACTACTACGTTTCCTATTACCGCAATACCTTCCAGCACGGTGGCATCTCGATGGAGGAGATGATTATCCCCATCGTGACGATGAAGGGCAGGAAGCGCTAACACCGTCATCTGAACTACCGCAATATCAAAGCATCCGAACAACCGCAATATCAAAACATCCGAAATACCCCAATATCCCGATACCGCAATGGAAATCATCATTAAAGACATCGAACACATCAGCGAGGCGGCTCGCACGTTTATCAACCACATCGGCGCGCACCGCGTCTTTGCTTTCTATGGCCAGATGGGCGCAGGCAAGACCACTTTCGTCAAGGCTATCTGCGAAGAACTGGGCGTCGAGGACGTCATCACCTCACCCACCTTCGCCATCGTTAACGAGTACACGCTCGCCTCTCCCCCCTCATCGCTCGCCCCTGTTATCTATCACTTCGACTTCTACCGCATCAAGCGCTTGGAGGAAGTCTACGACATGGGGTTCGAAGAGTATTTCTACTCAGGTGCCCTCTGCTTCATCGAGTGGCCTGAACTCATCGAAGACCTGCTGCCCGATGATGCTGTCAAGGTGACTGTCGTTCAGCAGGACGATGGGTCGCGAATAATTTCTTGTTGATTATTTTTTGTTAATTGATGACAATAAAACCTAACGAACGTCTTAACTGTAATTACTACAAACATTACTAACTAAATACTTTAAAGTATGGACTGTTTACGAAAGAAACTAACCTGCAGTCGTCCGTGGGCATTCTCATGGACTATTGCGCTTGCTCTGTTATGCTTGCCGGCAAGCGTACAGGCTGAGAATCGCGTGGGTACAAACTCTACGGCAGAAGTCGCCCAGACTAAAGTCGTCAAGGGTCATGTACAAGATGAAAACGGAGAGCCCATGATTGGTGTTACCGTTTCCGTTGTTGATGGGGTCGGCGGAAGCATTACCGACATTGATGGTAACTTCACCGTCAGAGTGCCCCAAGGGAAAAAGCAACTTTCTCTCTCTTACGCCGGTTACAAGACCAAGGTTGTGAACATCACTCCTGGTGTGATGAATATTTCGTTGGAGCCCGATGCACTGGGACTTGACGAAGTCGTTGTCATCGGTTTCGGTACCGTTAAGAAGCGCGACCTGACCGGTTCTGTGGCTTCCGTGAAGTCAGAAACCCTGTTGCAGGCTCCTACCAGCAGTGTTGTTACTGCCCTGCAGGGTCGTGTGACGGGTCTGGATGTCTATACTGACGAAAACAATAACCTGCAGATGCGTATTCGTGGTAACCGTTCTATCAATGGTAGCAATGCCCCGCTCGTCATCATCGACGGTGTACAGGGTGGCTCTATCAGCGACTTGAACCCCGATGACATCGAGACCATCGATGTGTTGAAGGATGCTTCGTCAACCGCCATCTACGGTTCACAGGGCGCCAACGGTGTTATCATCGTCACCACCAAGAAGGCCGAGGCCGGTAAGATGCAGATTTCTTATAACGGCTATGTAACAGGTGCTTTCCGTACACAACACCCGGATTACCGCTCAGGGCAGAATTATTATGACGCTCTCCGTCTTGCAGCCCAGAATGCCGGCCTGTGGTCCAGTGCCGCTGATGATGTAAATTTGTTCAGCCCCGAGGCCTATGCTGCCTATAAGGCAGGTGTATGGACTGACTATGAGAAAGAGTTGCAGAAGAGTACTACATGGAGTACGAGCCATACCGTTACCTTGTCAGGAGGTAATGACCGCACACAGGCTCGTTTTAGTGCCGGTTATGCCAACAATGGCAGCAAGTGGAAGGAAAGTGGGGGTACAGACCGCTATACCTTGCGTGCCAATATCGACCACAAACTCTATAAGTGGATAGATGCCGGTGTGAAATTCCAGTTGACACACAATCGGAGTGAGAGTTCTCCTTATGAGAATGCCACTGTAACCGATATGCAGTTAGGTAGTCCTTATGGATACTACGATGTGGATACTGACACCTATCAGATTGGCAATACTATGGTTGAGCGTCCCTTGTCCGCATCCGGTTATGTGAATCCGCTTATCAATACACAGGATGAGGATCTTTACAAGTCAAAGAGCCACTCTACCAATGTTTGGGTAAATGGCTATCTTGATATTCATCCTTTAGATGGATTGTCATTCCGTACCCAACTCAATACTCACCTTACCAATTCTACCACAGGTAAATATACCGATAAAAACTCAGCAGGACAAATTGCCGGAGGTACTTATTCGAGCAAGGCAGAAATGAGCAAGGGCGCCAGTACCTTCGTTGAGTGGAACAATATCCTGACTTACCAGTTTAAGATGTTGCCGGAAGACCATCATCTGGGTGTGACGCTCTTGACTACCTGGAACAAGAAGATGACGGACAATCTCTCTGCCTCGTCGGTGGGACAGTCTATGGCAAGTAACTTGTGGTACAATCTTGCCAGCAATGATGGTAATGACGGAAGCCTTCTTCACACTAGTGGCTACACACAGGAGCAGAACTTTTCATACGCCGGACGTATTAACTACGACTGGAAAGGACGTTATTTGGTAACTGCATCTCTTCGTCGTGACGGTGCCTCTAAGTTGGCTGATGGACATAAATGGGATACCTTCCCCTCTGCAGCCTTTGCTTGGCGTGTCAGCGATGAGCCGTTCATGAAGGATACGAAGTCATGGCTGGACGATTTGAAACTGCGTGTAACCTATGGTGTGACGGGTAACTCTGGTATTGGTGTCTATGGAACAGAGTCGGGTGTAACTTTTAAAAACTGGAGTTTTGGTTTCCAGGATACTGCTGCTAACCGATATGAATTAGGTAGGCTTGACGCTAATGGCAGTGGATTCACGGTACTCGCTAACAAAGATACCAAATGGGAGAAGTCAAAGACTGTCGACTTGGGTTTCGATGCTATGCTGTTCAATAACCGTCTAAGCATCACCTTCGACTACTATAACACGAAGACTACCGACCTGATTATGTTGCGCTCACTGCCTACATCATCTGGAAACGACGGTAAGTTTGCTACTTACACCAACATCGGTGAGACCCGCAACCGTGGTATTGAGTTGTCTATTAACTCCAAGAATATTGTCACTAAGGACTTCCAGTGGAATTCCACCCTCTCTTTCTCAACCAACAAAGAGGAAATCGTAGAACTATATGGCGGTGAAGAGAAAATTACCTGGGGACAGGACAAGGAAAAACAAACGCTGATGGTAGGACATCCTATCAAGTCGTTCATGACTTTCAGTTACTTAGGTGTTTGGACTACAGCACAAGCAGATGAGGCTGCTACCTACTTCACGGATGCTGCAAAGACAAAGCCCTTCAAACCTGGTGATTTGAGAGTGGCCGACCTCAATGGTGACAATGTGATTGACCAGACCAATGATGTGGACTATGTTGGATCACGCTCACCCAAGTGGTTCTTAGGCTTCAACAACGACTTCCGTTACAAGAACTGGGATTTGAACATCTACATCTATGCCCGTTGGGGACATTGGGGAGAGTGCCAGATGGCAAGCTTCGACCCCTCTAACGGCGGCAAGTACACCAATATGGACTATTGGGTAGCCGGTTCTAATGAGGGTGGCAGTCTGCCAGCACTCTATAGCGGTCGTAAATTCTACGAATATGTCGGTTATCAGTCCACATGGTTCTGTGATCAGTCGTTCATCAAACTGAAGCGTGTCTCTGTAGGCTATACGCTGCCGAAGACGCTGACTAAGAAGGCTGGCATCCAGACGGCCCGTGTCTACTGCACAGTCAACAATCCGCTCTACATCGTCAAGGAAGACTGGATGAAGGAACGTGATCCGGAGGGCCAGCAGCGTAGCCTGACGTTAGGTGTTAATGTTAACTTTTAATTAAGGAGGAAGTAACTATGAAACTATTCAATAAGTATTTCGTGGGAGCGCTGCTCCTGGGATCCATCTCGCTGAGTCTGACCTCATGCGACCTGGACGAATATAATCCCTCCAGTGAGGGTGCCGATGCGGTATTCGCTACTCCTGAGGGAATGGAAAATCTGGTCAATCAGTTGTATTACAATTTCCGCTGGAAATACTACGGGCGTGAGGATCCTGTGCTCTATATGGAAGGAGCCGGTGATATTTGGCAGAATATAGCCGGTAACTACGACTATGGAAAGCAACTCACACGTTATATTGACCTGCAGGGTGACAGAGGCCAGATTTCGGGTGTGTGGAATCGTGTATATGATAATGTCAATGTTGCTAATACTGTTATTAACCGTATTGACAATGTGATAGGCATTAGCGCAGAGAAGAAAAATGATTTTGAGGGTGAGGCACGTTGCATGCGTGCTTACTGCTACTGGTGGCTGGTTGAGTTCTTTGGCGACATTGAGTTGCGTCTGGATGAAACTAGTGCTGCCTACTTCACTGCAACACGTACCGACCGTAAGGTTATCTACGACCAGGTGATTATTCCAGACGCCGAGCGTGCCACTCAGTTGCTGCCCGTCAATCCTTACAACGGCAATGTAGGTCGTGCTACCAAGAAGGCTGCCTATGCTCTGTTGGCTCGTGTTAGTCTGGCTCGTGCTCAGTACGAGGCTAAGGGAAGTGCCGAACAGCGTGCTTTCTACCAGAAGGCTTACGATGCTGCCAAGTATGTCATGGACCACAAGGCTGCGCTAGGCATCACCTTATATAATACGTACGACGAGATTTGGCAGGCTAAGAACAACAAGAACAATACTGAGTTCCTGTGGGTGGTCACTCACTCATCTTTGACCTCTCTCAATGCACAGCCTAATAATCCAAATCGCCTGCATCGCTATTTCACGCCTATGCTGGTAAACAAGGCAGGTATCGTAAATACGGCAACTTCTTGGGAATATCCTGCTGCAGGTGGCACTGATACCAATCCTAATGGCGGTCTGCTCATGCCTACCTATTACTTCCTGAAGTTGTGGAAAGACTGGGACATCCGCTATCAGGTGCTCTTCCAGGAGGAATTCGTTGAGAATAGTGCACGTGGCTCTTATAAATGGACCCCTGCTATGGCAGATCGATTCCTGACACCGTCATTGGTAGGAAAGACCGTAATGAATGATGATGTTTGTCTGAAATTCACCAAGGAAGAAGTAACGCAAGCCCAGAAGGATGCAGTCAACTATGCACTGATAGGTATCAACGATGTCTATGAGACAGAAAATGTGAATGCTCAGGGCGGATGTAAGGTGAGAGCCTATGGTAATGGTGGTACGTCTACCGTCTATATTGCTACCTCGTTCCCCCGCTTTATGAAGTATCGTATCTGGGATGGTGATCCTAATGGTACCATCTTGTTGGCTGCGGCTAATGGTAATGTAGGCTTTGCTGACGTTCCTGTCATGCGTTATGCAGAATTGCCGCTGATTGCTGCTGAGGCAAAGATTGGCTTGGGCGATCCCGCCGCTGCTGCCCAGATTATCAAGGACGAGATTCGCAATCAGCGCATCGTAGCTCCTGGCCATACGCTGGCTGAGGCTCAGGCTGATGTTACTG
>ERZ842401.7096-NODE-7096-length-11621-cov-39.316791_pt1 | contig 11621 bp, 4 predicted proteins | sample MGYA00521270_ERZ842401 | MGnify/ENA primary metagenome ERZ842401 (study PRJEB31892, sample SAMEA3878208) | bioreactor metagenome | biome: Moose rumen | place: Sweden | collected 2011-10 | study: EMG produced TPA metagenomics assembly of the PRJEB12797 data set... | reverse complement strand
GTTCTGCCGCGGAGGCAGATAGTTCCAGTCGCCGTCGAAGCGGTCCAGACGGTAGGCGTAGCGCACCCTCATGGGATTGGTGTACTCCAGGACGGAGAATTCCAGGGAGAAGGAATTCTTCTTGGAAGGGAGCTCCACGCGGGAGGGGTTGTTGGTGGTCTCGCTTCCAAGGAGGGTAAGGCGGCTGAAGTAGAGAGGAGGGACGGGATGGGGCTTCTGGTTCGCAATTTGGGGATAGAAAGCCGTGAAACCGCCAGTGCCGCCGAAACACAGTTTTCCGTCTTCGTCCCCGAACGACGCCCCGAAGTGGAATTCATTGCTCTGCAGGCCGTCGTATGCATAATAGCGGGTAAAGGTGCCGGTGGCCGGATTGAAGCGGTTCAGGCCGTAGGAGGTGGATATCCAGACAGTTCCGTCGGCGGCTTCCCTTATACTCATGACACCGTTGTCGGAAAGTCCGTCGGCCTCAGAATAGACGGCGGCCACCAGGCCGCTTCGGTCGCACACGGTGACTCCTTCCCCGGTGCCCATCCAGATACGGCCGTCCGACGCCTCCTCTATGCAGTAGACGCGCGCCTTGCCGGCGGTGTCCCCCATGTCGTAGGAGATGAGGCGGCCGAGAGCGGGGTTGTAGCACACGGGGCCGTTGTAGGTCCCCAGCCACAGGGTGCCCGTACTGTCGATGAAAATGGCGTTCACCCATTTGTTGATGTCCTCTACAATCCGCCTTTCCACTTTTTCGTTCAGGGCCGATATTATGCCCATTCCGGAGCCGAAGGTGCCGGCATACATGAGGTCCGAACCTGTGTCATAGGCAAGGCAGACCACGTTTGAGGAGCCAAGGGCCTCATCGTCCCTGAAATGCCGGAATCCCGTCTGCGGGGTATAGGTAAACAGGCCGTCAAGATAGGTTCCCACCCAGAGTTTTCCCCTTTTGTCGAAGCAGAGGGCAAGGACGGAATCGTTGGTGAGGGCGCTGTTATGGGAGTTGAAGGTGCTGCGGGAGCCGTCCTTGCCGATTCTGAGGATGCCGCCGCCGTCGGAGCCTACCCAGAGGGAACCGTCGGAGGGGTTCCTTACCATGGAGGTGACGCTGCCGCCGGGCACGTCCGTCTGCTCGAAACCGTACATGGAACGTGGAATCACAAGGACGCCTGTCTGGTAAGCGCCGACCCAGATGTTTCCCTGGTTGTCTTCCAGGAGCGAATGGACCTTCCATTTGGAAATGTCACTTGAAGAGGGCGGGAGATTCGGCTCCCGGAAGACGTCAAGCGCCATGTCGTAGACCTTGATGCCTTCAGTTTCCGTTCCCACCAGGAAAATCCTGTCTCCAGCCTTCTGTATGGCCGTTCCGTAGAGGAGAGCGCAGGCCTGGCAGGTGCGTGCGGCCTTGTCGGAAGGACGCCTCATGGAGCCATTCCCGGCATCGTAGATGTACAGGCCCTCCATGGTCGCAAGGAGGATGTTGCCGCTCAGGGGGTCTTCGGCAAAGGCCCTGACGTGGATGTCCGGCGCAAGGGAAATGCCCTTGTTCAGCATTGTAGAACCGTCCACCACGGAAAGCCCGCCGGTTTCTCCGGCTATCCATACCCAGCCCCGGGAGTCCTGGAAGAGGGAATAGACAAAGGGAGAGGGCAGGCTGATTTCAAGGAGCTGCCTTCGGTTGGGTTTGAGGGCATGGGTTTCTCCGTCAAGGATGTACACGCCGTGCTGGGAGGTTGCAACCCAGATTTCGTGATCCCCGCTTTCCGTTTCGATTACATCGGAAATGTGCTGGTTGGATGCCGGAGATGCCGGGTCCTGAAGGTCCACGCGCGTGAAGGTCCTCAGCTCCGGGCTGAAAATCTGCAGGCCGGCAGAGGTTGCGGTCCACATGGTCCCCCGGCTGTCCTCGAAAATCGTGAGGACAAGGTCTGACGCCAGGGCCTTGTCATTGTCCCGGGCGTGCCGGAAAGTCATGAACTCCCTGCCGTCATAGCTTGCCAGGCCGTTCTCCGTGGAAACCCATATAAAACCTCTTTCATCCTGGGTAATGCGGTTCACCCGAGAGTTGGGAAGGCCGGACTCCGTGGTGTACAGACGGGATTTCTGCGCCGCCGCACAGAGGGGCATAAGCAGCAGGAAAGCCGCTGCGATGCGCTTGGTAAAATGTTTCAAAATTGACTGTTATTAATTTGTATGGTTACAAATTTAACAATATTCCCTAAATTTTGAAACATCCGGCTTATTTAGGAATTCAAAAAAAATAACCTGCCTCATAAGTGACCATTTTCCCGGATAGGGTCGCGAAGCGACAGGGAACGTTGAGGCAGGTTATTTTTTTCATTTGTTCTTAATGTCAACCGTTGCAACTGAAGAGGCCGGGAGGTCGAAGCTTACCGCTCCGGAGTCAATGGAAGCGGAAAGGTTACGGGTGCCGCTTTCATCGGTGCAGCTGACCGACGCGGAGGCAACTGCCTTGCCGGTGGAGACTTCCATGCCGCTTACCGCATGTGAGAGGGTGTTCACGATTACCACCGTAATCCTTCCGTCACCGCCCTTGAAGGCCGATGCAAGGACACCGTCTGTCCCTTCCATCACCACACCCAGGCGGATGTCGCCCGGACGGATGTGGGCGCTGAACTGGGCGTAGGCCCTGCCACGCGGAAGCATGGCTCCGGAAGCTGTTCCCTCGTTGCCGTCACCGATAAGGCTGTAGTAGCGTTTTCCGTACCACCAGATATAGGCATTCATGCCGGAAACCAGACAGGAATGAATCTCTGAGGCCATTTCCATGGTCTCCGCCCAGTGGGAAGTGCCGCCGGTCCAGCTGTCGTTGAGAAGGTGCTCCGTCATCCATAGCGGCTTCCCGTTCGCGCTTGCAAGGGAGTAAGACTGCGGTTTGGAACCGTACAGGTGCCCGCCCACTATGTCTATGTTCGCAAGGGCGGTTTCGTCCTTGAGCACGGGGTCGTAGAAGGAGTGCTTGAAACTCATGCTTTCGCCGGTCATCAGAAGGGCGCTCTTTACCAGGTGGCCGTAATCCCTGACGAAGGCAAGGTGCTCTTCGGCAGTCCAGACGCAGCCCTCGTAAGTTGCCGGCCAGTCCGGTTCATTCTGCACGGAAACGGCATGGAGGGGCACTCCGCCGCTTTTCATGTAGGCGGCGAACTTCTCCAGATACTGCGCGTACTCCCCATAATAGGAAGGATTAAGGGAGCTGGTGACATCGTTCTTGCTGGCTTCAAGCTGACCGGGGGTTTTCATATATGCCGGCATGGTCCATGGAGTCGCCAGAATGACGGCCCCATAGTTGTTGTACGCATATTTGCAGCCGTCCAGGACGGTTTTCCAGCCGGACTCGTCATAGGGGATGCGTATGCGCATGATATTGAGGCCGAGGCTTCCCATGAGGGCGTCCACGTCGCTGTCCGTCCAGTCGATATGGCTGCCCCAGTTGGCGCCCAGGTTCATGGCTCCGAAGCCCTCCCAGGTCTGATAAGTTTCTGAAGGGTTCACCGTCACCTTTGCAACTATGGGCCCGATGCCCTGCTGGACTACGGAAAAGGCAAATGCTTCGGCTCCGTCGCCTTCAACCGGCACGAAAGTGAAGTCGGCGGTGCGGGCCGATTCGGAGTTGTTTGCGGAGAATTCCACGTTCAGGGTATTTTCTCCGCTGCTGCCCGCGGCTCCCACATAACGGTAGTCAGGCAGGGTGACAAACTCTGCATCCGACGACAGGCGGTACCGGCAGTTGCTCCACCTGGCCGTCACGGCAACCGTTCCACCGGAGGCGGAGACAGTCTCCGGGGTGAAGCTTGCGCTGAAGGAAAGCTCTGAAGCCTCTTCCGCGCAGGAGAGCATCAGAGCCGCTAAAACGGGAATGAATAATAATTTCTTCATATTCGAAAAAATGGAGGAGAATCGCAGGTACTCTCCTCCATATTACAAATTCAAAAGACTGCTACTGCTCTTCTTCCAGCTCCGGAGTCACCATGGGAACGATACGGAGGTTGTTCCAGTAAAGGACAAAGTCCGTGAGTTCCCTGGCGGCAAAGCCGTCGCACTCGTCATTGTAGAAGGCTATCATGCCCTGGCAGGCATAATCTCCGTTCACGCCTTTGATGGTGTTCTTGAGAAGGAAGTTGTAGGTCTGGTCCACGAAATTGGGGAAGTCCGTGAGCGGAATGGTGGCGGTGCGCCATTCGGTCATGCCGTTTTTGTAGGTATCAGGATCCGTGGTCCAGGGGTGGTAGTTGGCCATCCAGTTAATGCCGGCGTCGACGAAAGTCACCGCGATGCGGCCGCTGTCCCAGGCTGAGGGTATGAAATACTCGAACTGGAGGCAGAGCTTGTCCGTAGTGGTTGCAGAGTTGAAGAGCTCCACGCCGGAGGACATGTTCAGTGCAAAGCCAAGGGCGCGTCCGGTGCAGGCGTCGGAGTTGAAGCAGGCGCGGGCGATGCAGGCGCCTCCGTCGGCGGAATGTTCGCCGTCACTCAGGGCCAGTACCGGAATCTTGGTTCCGGGCGTCGGCATGCCGCGGAAAATCTCCGGATTCTTGGGGCCGTCGCCTGCCACGGGGAACGGGTCGTCGTTGTTGGCGAAGATGTCCGGATAGGTTTCACTGTCCGGGAGGTTGCTGGTGGTGCCTGAACCCCATGCGTAATAGCTGTCGTGCGTGGAGGAGGGGTTGTAGCTGTAGTAGCCGTCTGCTTCTTCGCTGTAGAACTTTGACAGGAAGATATTCTTTATGCGGTAGAAGTAGTTGGGGGACGCAGCCTTGCCGTTGGTGCTCTCCACAATGATGTAGCCGCCCTCGTAATCGTCGGGGAATTCAGGCGTACGGAACTGGAAGGAGCTGCCCTTCTCGTTCTCGTTGCGGATGTCTTCCGTTTCGGCCACCTGCTGGTCAAGGTCGTCCATGAACAGGACCTTGGTCACGCCCTTGAGGCTTCCGCCGGTAACGGTTACCCAGGAATCCTTGCCAGGCAGGGTGTGGCTGATTCCGGTCACGGAAGGTGCGGAGCCCATGATGTGGAAGGAGAACTCGTAGTCCTTGTTTCCGTTGGAGGAAATGATGAACTTGTCGCGGTACGCCTCGTCGCAGTCTTCGCCGGTGGGGGTGTCCACATTGTCCGAATCACGGGAAGGGATACGGAAGATGATGGAATTGGCCGTGATCAGGTTGGGGTTCAGGTAAGCCTGGGAGCCGTTGCACAGGATCTTCTTGATGCCCAGGAAATTTTCGCCCTCAAGACGCACCATGGTGCCAAGGCGCGCTCCCTCGGCGGGATCCAGTTCCTTCACTGCGGAAGCGCTGTGCTGGTAAACTTTCGTCACCTTGATGGGACCGTAGTTAGTCCTGTCGATGCCGTCGTCTTCCGCGCAGGAATACAGCATGGCGGCAAGGGGAAGGACAAGGAAAATGCTAAATAACTTTTTCATATCGGTCTTTCTGTTAATCATTGAAGGAATAGGGAACCGGGGCTTCCTTCAGGAGCTGGTTCTTGATGAGCTCGGACTCCGGATAGGGGAGAAGGAGGCGGCTTGCCGCCGGGGTTTCCTCCTCTTTGCTTCCCACCTTGGAAATCTTTCCGTCGTCATCGGTTTCCCACTCGAAGGTGTTGGTCTTCCACTTGTATGAGAAGGATGCGTTGCGGTTCTGCTTGCCCATGTAGTCGAGCACCCAGGATTCCTGATAGTAGGCGCGGCGCACGAAATCCGGCCAGGCTATGCCTTCCATGGCAAGTTCGCAGCGGCGTTCGTCCCAGAGGGCGTCCACGTCGATGGAAGACACCCCGGCAAGTCCCGCCCTTGAACGGATCTGGTTGAAGACCTTCACCGCGAGTTCGTCGGTGGTGTTGGAGCCGGAACCGATTGCGGCCTCGCAGTAGTGAAGCATTACGTCCGCAAGGCGGAGGAGCGGGTTCACCAGGCAGGAGTTCTGGTTGGTGGCCAGGCCGCCGGTGTCTTCGGAACAACCCACGACGCCCTTCTTGATCCAGGCGTGGATGTCGGTATATTCGTCTTTGGAGACAAGGACGAAGTCGCCGCTAGCGTCGTAGGATCCGGTGCCGGTACCCACCAGGTAACCGCCTTCGTCGGTGCGGATGTAGTCATAGTAGCAGCCCTCGGTGAAGTAGGTGGCCTTGAGGCGGATGAGGTCGCCGCGGTCGGAGAACAGCTTCACCAGCTCACCTGCGCCATAGGTGGCGTTGCCCCAGGCGGAACGTCCGCCCACCACGGTGCTGGAAAGCGCCAGGTAGGAATCGGAGAAGTTGGTGGTGCCATAGTCCGAATTGGGAACCCACTGCAGGCCGAAAAGAAGCTCCGAGTTGTTGTTGAACTGTACCTTGAAGAGATCTTCGTAGTTCTCCACAAGGGCGCGGTCGCTTTCCTCGATGACCTGGCGGGCGGCCTCCTTGGCGGCTGCGTAATACTGGTCGGCCGTCTTGGAAAGGGACTGGGTGCTTACTTTTCCGCCACGGACAAAAGCTGCGGCGGTATTGTAGAAGCGTGCCAGCATGCCCAGGGCCGACCACTTGGTCACCCTTCCGGTGTTGTAAGCTTTTTCGGGAAGGACGCCGGCAGCGTACTCCATGTCCTTGATGGCGAATGCCAGGACGTCCTCGATGGGATTGGTGTTGCAGACGGGGTTGTTGATGAGAGTCTGGGGATCCTCTATGATGGGGACGTTGCCCCAGCTCATTGCAAGGTACCAGTAGGCAAGGCCCCTCATGAAGCGGCACTCGCCCTTGCACTCGTTCACCACGCTCGCGCTCACGCCGTTTTCGATGGCCTTGTCGAGGTTGTTGAGGGTATAATCGCTCTGTGAGACAATCACGAAGAGGCTCTGCCACGCGCTGTAGAGGTTTGCGGTGGAAGTGGTTTCCGTGAGGTTCACGTAAGGATAGATATAGTCCGACCAGGGTGCGAAGACGTTGTTGGCGCGTCCGTCCATGAAGCCGAAGCTGAAATTGTTGTTGAAGTCGAACCACACCTTGTTGTAAAGCGGGGCGGTGGCTGCGCGGCAGTCCGCTTCGCTCTGGAAGAAGGTGTCCAGCGTGGTCTGGGACTCGCTTGTGACTTCAAGCCAGTTGTCACATGATACGGCTCCTGCGAGAATTGCCGAGAGGCTTAATATGCTCAATATCTTTTTCATATTCTCATTAGCATTTTAGAATCCGACGCTCAGGCCAAGGGTAAAGATTCTCGGGGAAGGATAACGCCCGGTGTCGATACCGTTCATGAGAGCATCCTGGCCGCTTGTGGAGTACTGGTCCATGGTCATACCCACTTCGGGGTCGTAGCCCGTGTACTTGGTGAGTGTGAAGAGGTTCTGGATGTTGAGGGAAAGGCGTGCCGAGGATATGCTCACCTTCTCGGTGAGCCTGGAGGGCAGCCTGTAGGCAAGGGAGATGTTCTGGAGACGGATGTAGGAGGCGTCCTCGATGTAGAGGGAGGAGATGCGGTCGTTGTCGTTCACGTCGCCTGCGCTCATTCTGGGAATCCATTTCCCGGCGCTGGATACATATACATTATATATGTCGTCCTCGCTTCCTTTCTCGTTGATGAGTCCTATCTTCGCCCAGTTGGAGGCGCGGGTGAACTTGTTGGTCGTGGTGTTGGGGTTGTCCATCGTCACGCGCAGCCAGTTCATGACCTTGTTTCCGTAGGAATAGGTGAAGTAGACGTTGAGGTCCCAGTTGCGGTATGTGAAGGTGTTGCCGAGACCGCCGGTGAACAGCGGCAGCGGGGAGCCCAGGTTGGTGCGGTCGTTCTCGTCGATGGTACCGTCCTTGTTCACGTCCTCGAACAGCCAGTCACCCACCCAGACGCCGGTGTTGCGGTCGATGACGGTGGTGGGAAGGGCCACCTTGATGTTGCCTTCCGAGTCGAAGATGTCGTTGGCGTCCTTGATTCTGCCGATGACTTTGTATCCGTAGAAATCGCCTATTGAGGAGCCCACCTGCGTGCGGGTGACCACGGTGTTGGTGCCGCTCACCTGATAGGTCCTGTCGATGGTCCCGCTTTCCACGTTCAGGGATTCAACCCTGTTCTTGTTCAGGGAGAACACCAGCGAGGATGTCCAGCTGAAGTCCCTCTTGTCGATGTTGATGGTGTTGAGGGTGAATTCGAAGCCCCTGTTGGAGATGGAGCCCATGTTGCCGTAAGGCGCGGATGCCGAACCCTGGCCGGCCGTACCCACGTATGCGGGAAGGACGGCTTCCATCAGAAGGTCGTCGGTAATCTTGTAGTAACCGTCAAGGACAAGGGTGAGGCGGTCTTTCCAGAGGCCCAGGTCCAGACCGAGGTTCCAGGAATTGGTTTTCTCCCAGGTGAGGTACTCATTGGGGATGCGCCCTGTGAGGTAGCCGTTGCCCCAGTTGGTGGGAACGGTGGAAAGGGTTGCCTGCCAGGCCATTGCGGGGACGTTGGAGTTGCCTACGCGGCCGTAGCCCAGGCGCAGCTTGAGGTTGTTCAGGTCTGCGAAGTTATCCCTGATGAAATTTTCCTCGGAAATGCGCCATGCAAGTGCCAGCGAGGGGAAGGTGCCCCAGCGGTGGCCTTCGGCAAAGTTGGAGGAGCCGTCACGGCGCACGGTGGCGGTCACAAGGTAACGGTCGTTGAAGGAATAGAACACGCGGCCGAAGAAGGAGGAGAACTTGTTGTTTCCGCTTGAACCGCCGGTAGTGCTTGTGGTCTGGTCGCCGGCGCTCATGTCGTGCAGGTTGTCCGGACCGTCAAGCCTCTTGGCAAGGATGTACTCCCAGTGGCTGGAGGTCATTTCCTGACCCAGCATGGCGTTTATTGAATGCTTGCCGAAGTTCTTGTTATAGGTGAGGATGTTCCTCCAGGCCCAGTATTCGGAGAAGTTCTTCTGCTCCTGGCGGCTGTTTTCGCTGTTGTAGATGGAGCCGAACTTGTACGTGGGCGTGAAATTATAGGTATTCGCGAAGTTGAGGTCGTTCGAATATTCGGTGCGGAGGTTCAGGCCTTCGACCAGGGTGAAGTCGGCATAGATATTGGAACGGACGCCTCCCTTCTTGTTGTAGTTTTCCAGAAGGTTTGCAAGGCCTATAGGGTTGCTCTGGGCGAAGTTGGCGTCTTCAGGGCCGTCATATCCGCCGTCGATGCTGCGGGCCGAAACAGCCGGAGACTGCTTCAGGGCCACCTGGATGAGACCTTCGTTCGAACCGGCCAGGGAGTTGAAATCCTGGTTGGACCGGGTTGCCGCCAGGCTTGCGCCGACCTTGAGCCAGGGACGGGCCTGGACGTCCGTGGTGGCGCGGAGCGTCATGCGGTCGAAGCCGGAGCCGTAGGCGATACCGTCCTGGTCCAGATAACCGGCCGAGATTGAGAAAGTGGCGGCTTCCGTACCGCCGGATACGGACAGGTTGTACTGCTGCATCACCGCGGGGCGGAAGAGTTCCCTCTGCCAGTCGGTGCCTGCGGGAAGGGCGGAGGGAACGGCATATTCGTCCCTCTGGGTGGCTCCGCGCAGGGCGGCGAAGGTATTGTAATGTTCCGCATACTGGGGAAGGTTCATCACGTCCAGATACTTGGGCATGGTCTGAATGCCGGTCTGGCCGTCAAAATTGACCGCCATGCGGCCGGCCTTGCCCCTCTTCGTGGTGATGAGGATGACGCCGTTCGCGCCCTGGGCACCATAGATGGCCGTCGCGGAAGCATCCTTGAGGATGTCCATGGTCTCGATGTCGTTGGGGTTGATGGAAGACAGGGCGTTATCGGTGGAATTTCCGGTCTGGGCGTCGATGACCACTCCGTCGATGACGATGATGGGTTCGTTGGACGAGTTGAGGGAGTTGACGCCGCGGATGCGGATGGAAGTGCCGCCGCCCGGAATACCGGAATTCTGCGTCATCTGGACACCGGCGGCCCGGCCCTGCAGGACCTGGTCGGCGGAAGTCACGATGGATTTTGCGATTGCGTCAGTTCCCACGGAAGCCACGGAACCGGTAAGGTCCCTCTTCTTGATCGTGGAATAACCGATGGCCACGGCTTCTTCCAGGACGGTGGTGTCGTCCGGCATCGTAACGTTGATGACCGCACGGTTCCCAACCACTTCCCGGACATCCTGATATCCGAGGCAGTTGAAAAGGAGGGTGGCTTCCTGGCCCGCGCTTATGGTGTAGGCACCGTCCGCGCCGGTTACTGTGGCGTTGGAAGTGCCTTCAACCATTACTACGGCGCCGACGACGGGCTCGCCTTGAAGATCGGTGACGATACCCTTCACCATACCACGCTGGGCCGACGCCATTACGGGCAGCAGGACCAGAGCGGCTGCGAAGAGCCCTCTCCAAAGGTCGGTTGAAAGAAATTTTTTCATAAAGAAACTTTAGTTGTTTTTGGTTAACAGTTTAACTTTATGTCGGGAAACATAGATACTTTGTCACATTGCAAAGTTCGGAAGGATTCCACACAATCCATACGCGCACGGAAACAACTCTTTTAAAAGGTGTAACATCGGGCCTAAAAATGATACAAATTGTTTTGATTTTGACAAAAACGTCCAAAATGTAACGGTTTTAACACAAATTGTTGCGTTTCTCGCGGCCATGTTTCAAAAAGGCAAAAGTATGAGACATACGCGCACAAGGGCATGGATTTAAATCCGTAATTTTGTACCGTGCTTTTATGTCAACGGGAAACGCATAGAGTATCAACGAAAAAAACACTAACTCTCAGTTCAAATGATGAACAGGACAACAAAACTTATTCTGATGTCAGCGCTTCTTGCCGCTGTGCTCTCCTGCCAGAGTGAAAGCGAGCTGGTTGAAACCTTCACAAAGCCCACTGACGTCGAGAACCCGAATCCCCCGCTCCCTCCGGTGGACTTCACCAAGACTTCCCTGGGAGACCTTGCCGCAATGCAGGGCATCAAGCTGGGTGCCGCCTTCACCTACAACGAGTATTTCCAGAACGACCAGATAGCTGAAATACTCAAGAGGGAGTTCAAGGCAGTCACCTTCGGAAATGAAATGAAGCACGACGCCATAGTCCAGTCCACCGGCCGCATGAAGTTCGACACCGCCGACAAGATGGTGGAGTGGGCTCAGGCCGCCGAGACCGAACTCTTCGGCCACGTCCTCGGCTGGCACAGCCAGCAGCAGACCTCCTATCTGAAGGGCCTGATCGACAAAGCTGCGGCAAACAACGACGAATCCCTGCTTCAGGCAAACTGGAACTTCGAGGCCGGAACCCTTGACGGCTACACGGCTTCCGGAGTCGAGCTCACAAAAGACTACACCAAGGTGTTCGCAGGCGATGCCGCAGCCCTTTCCACCGCTGACGGCGGAACCCTTTCCTTCGTCACGGAAATCGAGGCGGGCACGCCCTATATCGTCTCCTTCTGGGCAAAGGGCCCCGAAGCCGGAACGGTAACCCTGACCTCCGGCGACGGCCAGAGCGCCAAGGCGGACGTCACCACGGAATGGGCTAAGTACACCGCCACCTTCCCCACCAAGTCCATCGGCGATTTCTCCTATCAGTTCACGCTCTCCAGCGGCGTTTCCGTGGACAACATCCGCGTGATTGAAACCGAGCCGGAACCGGAAGGCGACACCGGCGCCACGGTCTTTATCAACCCCCACGCCATTGACGGAGGCCTTGATTTCGA
>ERZ842401.7095-NODE-7095-length-11622-cov-4.288839_pt1 | contig 11622 bp, 22 predicted proteins | sample MGYA00521270_ERZ842401 | MGnify/ENA primary metagenome ERZ842401 (study PRJEB31892, sample SAMEA3878208) | bioreactor metagenome | biome: Moose rumen | place: Sweden | collected 2011-10 | study: EMG produced TPA metagenomics assembly of the PRJEB12797 data set... | reverse complement strand
CGACGTTCTCGATTTGTATGTAGTCGGGGTCGATGACTGGCCAGAATGCAGCAGCTTTTTGTCCGCAGACACAGCACTTGCAGTCGGAAGCTTTAATCTTCTTTTCCTTGCTCATCGTCTTTCTCCTTTAAGTATTTTACGAATGATATGACAGCGATAACACTCAACACACCATAGAATACACTCATTGCTATAAAAAAAACATTTGCTGCGAAATTGCTCATTATTTGCCTCCTTTCCCTTTGGGGCATTGTATGACATAGCGACATTCCATATTAAGACCAAATATGTCCTTTTTATGCGGGCACGATAACATATATGATGGGGCGTTATCTTTTGTGTAATTAAACCCCAATGGTTGTACTTTTACAATACTGTCTTCGCAATTGCGGCAGATTATGATTTTCATTTCATTCCTCCTTTCCATGCTTTGGGCCACTCCTGGCAGACCTTGCCGTCGAGCAGGCAGCCGTTGGCTTTCTTGTCGCGCTTGATGCCGTCTTCTCCATAGGTACCCCACTGCTTGAAGAAGAAGGGGACGCCTTGCTCCTCACACTGGCGTTTGATGTTCAGCACCCATTCTTTCTTCATAGGCCGTGCCTGGTTGCCGCTCTCGCCGCCGACAATCACCCAGTCGATGTTGAAGAGGTCGAGGTCTTTGAGGTCGGAAAGCAGAGGCTCGCAGGACAGAAACCGGACGGGTGCGCTCTTTATCTCCGCAAGCCACGGGATGCGCCGAACTGCGAGCTGGTTTTCCACGGTCGTGCCTAACCACACATTTGGGGGGATATTGACTCTATCGTTGTTAAAATAGAAGTATTCATACATCCGCTCCGTTCTCTTGGTGAGCAGCTGGAAAGTGTGCTGCGGGCAGTCCTTGATTACCTGAAGGACTTTGTCGATGAACTCGTCCGGCACGTCCTTGTGGAAGAGGTCTGCCATCGAGCAAACGAAGAACATACTCGGCTCTTTAACTTTCTTCGGTTCGTTGAGTGCTTCGGGGTGCAGGGTTAGTTCGAAGCCGTTGGCGTAGCGTTTCTGTCCCATACCCTGGAGGCGTTTCGCCATCACCTCGGCGTAGCAATGGGCGCACCCTGCCGAGTACTTGGTGCAGCCCGTGACGGGATTGAATGTGCGCTCAGTCCAAGCGATAGATGTTTTGCTCATTGGTTGTATCCTTTTGTTGTTTATAAAATTTCTTTTCGGGAATCCCGTTAATTGTCTTCGGCTGGATTGTCGATGGCTCACTACGGTAGTTGTATATCTTCTGCGGAAAGTTCTCACGGCGCAGTATGCTTGCTAAAATTTTCATATCTGCCATACCAGTATTCTTGAATTGCTGTGGCGCAACTACTGGATAAACCTTTTTCCCATCCCAATAGAGCAACCCCCAGTTGTCTGGCAATTCTTCTGGCTTGATAATTCCTTCTGGGCATAAATACAAACGATAGTTTCCCGCCTGGCAACCATAATCTCCAGCCTCATCGGTGCGCCACCATTTCTTTTTGTCTGCCAAAAAATCGGCGTGCGACACTTTAACTTCTATAATGGCTGTATCCCATGAACTCAGACCCCACACATCGGTGTTCTCAGTATCAACTGTGCATAATTCAACAGCCACATAGTGATAACGGTGGCACACTTTGCAAAATTCAGGTTTGTGGCATATCTTTGATTGGCACTTCTTATAGTCGTGCTTATTGCGATGAAGCCACTTTGCGCCCTCGACACATAGGTCATAATGTAGTGAGTTCGTCTTACTCATAGCACTATCTCCTTCTCAATACCGGACAGCCGCAGGGCGTGCTGCAACTCGTGGACGTATTTAAAATCCAATGGACCAAGCCATTGAAATACACTCCTTACATAACGGACTGAAAACCATGTATATCCGCCAATCAAGGTAAACCGATAATGTAAGCCGTCAGTATCTAATTTCTTTGCAAACCCATTCTTCTCCAAAATCTCCCCCGTCAGCGGTATAGGATCGACAGCCAATTCACCGAAAACCACCAATCCGTCTCTCGTCTTGGCTTCTATCGTACCATTACCAATCACGGACTTCACCCTCAATTTTTCGAAGAGGTTGGATGGGCGGCGTACTATCACCCAATCCCCAATCATCAATTCTGTTGCGTTCATTATTCAGCCCTCCTAATATCTAAAGTTAGTGAAAAATATTACCGCCATCGGTTGTGTCAGGTCGTAATCCTTGAACCACGCTTTCCAGTCTTCGAGCGACAGGCCGTCGTTTTCTGCCAGCGTCTCAATGTCCGGGAACCTTCCGTCAATGTTGAACCGACAGAACGACACCATTCCGTCTCGGTCTTTGTCGAATTTCAACATCTGGACTCCCACACCGTTGGCATTCGTAAGTCTGGCTATCTCGGTCTGCTTACTCCTATATGGCTTGCCGTCCCACTGGCGTATACTCAGCACAGCATAGCCTCGCATCACTTCCCTTATCCGAAACACCCACAATGGCCAGTTGGCTCGTATGGTGTGCAACTTTTCTTTTCGTTGCAGTTTCTCCTTGAACTCCGTTGGCTCTCCAGCCCTCGGATGCGTCGCAGGAAACACCCGCGACAGCATAATTACATAAGTTTTCATCTTGTTTCTCCTTTCTCTTCAAAACATAATACACTACTACCGTAGCCGAAATTCAGCCATTTTTCCGCGTCCCATTCTTCGGCGTAGGGGCGTATTTTAAGAATGGGAAAGTGGAGCCAGTATCGGTGCCAGAGGCGGTACTTCCACTGGTGGCGGTGCATAATGCGCCGGTTGATAATGGTTTGTTTGGATCGTTTCATTGTCGTCTTGTTTTTTACTCCACTCCCATGCGTAGGCGGGCTGCATGGAGGGCGCGTTCAATGGTTGCAGGGTTGTCTTTGTTGTAGTTGTAGAGTCGGCCGCCGTTAGCCTCTTGATCCTTCTTGGCGTTGTCGAGGCTACCATGCCACACGATTGAGCCAGTAGCCTCGTTGACCACGACATAGTTGGAGTATTTGATTGTTGACATGATGCTTACTTTTTTGTAGAAGTCCGTGCAGACCCTGGCCTTGTCCATAAAGACGCGGCCGCGCTCCTCGCCGGTGGCCTTGTCGATGAACACACGCCCGTCGGCATGACCCTTGGGGCAAGTACCCATGAAGTACTCCTTGGTGATGATGCTGAACGAGGGGCCGGAGGTGTCGCGTGTGCAGCGTTCGCAGTCGCAACAGCGGGCGAAGGGCTGTTCTTTGGTCTGGTTGGTGCTCATTGTTCGGTGAAATTGAGGGTGGGTGGGTTGGTATCTGCTTTAGGAGTTGCCGGGGACTTTGAAGCCTGTGCCTGTGCTTTGCGGACTTCGGCAGAGAGTTTGCGTTTGAGCTGATTGACCCGGAAACTGAGGTGGTTGTAGCGTGTGGTGGCGATGTTAAGCCCGCGCTTCATCTCGTTCATGTCTTTCTGCATGGTCGTCAACTCCTTTATTATTGCTTCGTTTGTCATGGCGGCGAGGTGTTAGAATGGCAAGTCATCTTCTCCATTAGGCATTTGCACAGTGGGCTGAGCCGTTGCGGGCTGCTGCTGGAAGTTGGCTGGGAACTGCATCTGTTGCTGCGGAGCCTGTGTCTGTGGTGCAGCGCTGGGTCGAGCGGGGGCAGGGGCAGGGCACTGTGTCGCCTGTGCATTCATGGGCGAGACGCTGAACACCTGAAGGTCGGTGTACCACTTCTCGTTGAACTCGCGGGATTCGGGATTGTACTTCACCGTTACCATTGTGCCGACGGGGATATCGCGAACGTTGTTGACCTTCTCTTCACCGAAGAGAGTGAAAGCCACCTTGCGGGGATATTCCTCGCCATATTCCACGACGAATCCGCCACGCGTCCAGTGGCCACGCTGACTGTCGCCCTCCTGGGTAGGGAGGTGCTGAATGATTTTTCCGTTAATCTGTTGTGCCATAATTTTGAAAATTAAATGATTAATATTGAATTTTAATAAGGTGCATCCTGATTGGAGTTGAAGTCCAATTCGTCCATGTATTGTCCATGCTGCTTGTCGAAATTGACGTTCTGCATCATGGCCGAGATAGAGAGCTGCTGCTGACCCACGTTAGCCCATCCGTAATTGACGCTCTCCCATTCGGTATCTTTGAGGCGGTTAGACTCCTTTTCGAAGAAGAGCTGGATGAAAGTATCGACAGCGGACCCCTTGTCACGGCATTTGCATATCTCGATGCAGTTGGTGCATCCCGAGGCTGTGATACGTCCAACGGCATCGGCACCGAGGAACTCCGGGGCAAAGGTCATGAAATCCTTGTTGACGCGGTGCATGATAAAAACATTCTGAGCAAGGTCGGTGATATGGCCGGAGCCGCTGACGCTGTTCATGCGGAGGAAGCCGCCGGACTTGTTAGGGTGCGCCACGATGTGGATATGGATGTCCAGTTCCTTGGCGAGAGACGTGAGAGCTACCATCAGCCTGTCCTGCTGTTCGTACTTGTCGCCGGGGACGCCGGAGAGGTCGAATGTCATTAGGTTGTCGAAGATGGCCACATCCACGTCGAAGGTCTCTTTGAGTTTGCGGAGTTCGTCGATAATCTGTGTAAAATTGGAACCGTACTCGTTGTTAAAGAGACGGAAATGTTTGTCGATCCAGGGGTCGATATGTTCGCAGATATTCTTTGGGGTATAGAAATAGCCATCGACAGAGGTAGGACGGTTGTACTGTTTGCCTGCTGCTTGGAGGTAGAGCCACTGTTTCACCTCGGAACAGTCAAGCTCGCCAGTCCATAGCGCCGAGTTATAGCTTTTGTCGGCAGCGTTGAGGATAAGCATATTGAGGAGGCTCGACTTGCCGCAGCCACGGTAGCCGCTCCAGACAGTGACGTGCTTACGCTTGAAACCGATTATTTTGCGGTCAATCTGCTCAATACCCGATGGTACATACTGCTTGATGTCGAACGATGGCAGCGCGACAGAACTCATGGTGAGCCAGACATTGCCCTTCTCCTCGGTGGGCTGAATGGGAGCCGGGGGCTGAACGGTGGGCAGTTGTCGAAGTTGCGACTTGTCGAGGTGGCGCAGGTTCTTATAGAGGAAATCCTGGTGCTCCTGATGGTCGTAGGCATTGGGTTCGTACTTTAGGCGCACGTCTTTCCATCCGAAGCCGTTGCAAGTGTCGTGGAGGCACTTGTAGGCTATGGCCCCGTTGTCGTAGCGGAAGAGGACAGCATCCTTGCCCGCATGTTCGGGGTTGAAGAGGCAATGTTCGAGGTAGAAGCGAGTGCCGTCCGCGCTCTTGGCCTTACCGACGATATTGATGCCGTGAGCTGTGCACCATTGTTCGAGGTCGAAATTGCCCCGCCGTTGGTAGTCGTAGTTGCGGGCAGGGAGATTGTCCTTTTTGTTGTCCTCGTCGGCAGGAGCGAACTGAGCCGATATAGCAGCGAAAGACATGATAGGAGTAGGAGTGATGATGTCCGGCACCTTGATGATGCGACACATACGCTGCGGTTGAGAGGGGATGTTGGCCCCCTTTCGGTTGTAGCATCCTGGCAGACGAGCGATGCGAGAGGCATTGAACACTACGCTGTCCACCTTGACAGATGGAGTAGTGAAAGCGATGCCGAGAGCCGCGATGAAATCCTGGACCAGTTTGTCGGTGTCGTTGCTCTGTGGCATGTCGCAGGGAATATAGAGGTGGTAGCCGTTTCCGCTATCCACCACCACAGGCTGGCTTATGCCGTGAGCGACGAGCCAGTTATAGGCGTGTCCGGCCACCTTGCGAGCCTCCTCTTTCTGTTCGTCGGTAGAGTTGGTGTCTTTGGGGCGGTTGCAGTCGAAGTCGACGAACACCCAGCTGCGGTGTATGATGTCTTTGTCCTGAGTAGTAGTGCCGCCCAGCCTGACCTGTTCGCATTGAGGCCGTCCGTAGGTGTTCTGGTCTGGGTCGTTGACGGTGAAGTATATGTTGAAGTCCGAGTTGGCATCAACATCGCGGATGATGTTGCCCAGATCGCGGTAGTAGCCGGAGAGCGTCTTCTTGCCCTGCATATAGCGCAGTTCCACGAGGTCGCCGTCATGCTTGAAGATGTGCCACCAAGACCGTAGTTGTTCTATTTGTTCCTGTGTCAGCATAGATTAGAAATTGAAAGCTGATTTTGCACGTTCCATTTCGGAAGGGATGCGGAAACCGTTATTGTCCTGTAGCTCGTTGCCGGATGATGGTTGAGGGAATGACTGCTTGCGCATGGACTCCCAGTTGCGGATGGCCGCTTTCCAGTCCTTCATAGGCTTGTTTTTTCCGACGGTCCATCCGCAGGCATCGTAGTAGTTGAGGAAGTGTTGAGGGTCGATATTGTTGCCGCGTTCCTGGCAGTAGGCGGTGACCTCTTCAAGGGAGGGTCGGACGAACTGTCGGCTGGAGCGCTTGGGTTTCTCCTCGGTGGGGGGATTATAGGGGGGGATATTATTAACTTCTTCTACTTCTTTATCTTCTTTACTTGGGTTGTTTTTGGGGTTGTCACTGGGGTTGTCGTTGAGGTCGACTTTGGGGTTGTACACATCTTGATATTTTTCGTAGTTGCAGATAGTTAAGACGTTGTATTTGGAGTGGGCTTCTTGCTCAATCATGTTGTCGGATTGGAGTAGGCGCAGGTATTTGCGTACGGTGTCGATGCTGACTCCCCAGCGTTTTGAGAGAAAGCCGATAGAGGCAAGAGCCTGCCCACGCTTCACTTCGACGAGAGTATTACCTACAAGTTCTTTCCTGTCCTCCCAATTGGCGAGAAAGAGAATGTCGATCCACCAGTATAGTCGCTGTGGGTCTTTCCACAACCAATGTTTATTAAGGTCTCTATTTATCTTAATCCACCCAGACATGGTATATTGGTTTATCATTATTTAGAGGGGCACCCGGATTCGAACCGGGGCGGTTGTAAGCCGTGCTACCGTGCAGCCCCTACCGTGCTTATAATTTCAGCAATTTTCTCAGTGAGGGACGAAGCATGCCTTTTCGGAAGATTTGGCCCATTTCGTTCTTCTCGTCATCGCAAATTGCTGCAATACCCTTGACAATTGTTTTTTGGGGGCCATTTATGCATCCGTCCACATGTATCACATCTTTTTCCTCTTCCAGACACACCAAGAAAAAGGCACGTTTCTTGTCGCTGTCGTTTTCGGCCCAGTTGTTGAGGAAATCGACGATTGGTCTGATTTGGGGATTTTTCATTCGGCACCTCCTTTCTCGGATTCCTGTCCCATAGTTACGGGAGTCAGGCCAATCATTTGAGCGTAGATGTCTATGAACTGCTTGCCGGCATACTCGGCAAGCTCTTCTGACTTGAAGGCAAGACGCGACCCGGTGCCCGTGTTCGTGCCAAAGGAAATGCTGCTCGCATGCGAGAAGACGAGCCCGCCACACGCATTCGAGTCGCCGACCGACCAACGACGCGGCAGGGGAGAATGCCGCACTCTTTCTTCTCATCTTCGGACATTTCTTTCATTTTCTTGTTGTGCCAGATAATAAACCAAGGAGTCCAGCGGAATTCGCCATTCTCAAACTTGGGTTGCCATCCCTCGTTGAGTGCTGCCACGATGATGCGCAGCTTGTGGTAGGCCACGATGTCGGTAACCGATGCCATCTTCTCTACCTCTTGGTTGGTCAGTTCGTCATATTGGAATACGAGTGGGTTGCTATCGCCCAGTTCACGTCTGGCATCCTCGAACGTCTTTATGCGTTCAGTGACAGGGGGGGTGTCCTTCGTAGTGTTATCCTCGGTGCCGAATAACGCGTCGAGGACTTGTTTGATTTCGGGGGGTTGTTGCCGCGCGGTAGGCGTCGTTGATTTGTTGTTGAGTGATTTTCATTGATATTAGATTTTTTTATTTGTTCCACCACGCCTCGCTGTAGTCATGCTGCACGGGACGGCGTTCCGTGGCTGCATCTTTGAGGCGAACATTATGCTTTCGTACCGTCATCGGCTCCTTGGCCTTGTGGCCGCCGATGGGGGCGTTGATACGGATGGTGTACATCTTGGCACTCTCGCCAAGCACCTCGCAGGAGGTGTAGAAGGTGTTGAAAGAGCCGTCGAAGTTGCGGGTCCGTGCGGTATAACTGCCAGCGAGAGGCGTGGGAAACATATTCATGGTTACTTGGATTTTGATTGTCTTTCGCCCATGAGGCGGTCATTGATGAGGTTCTGGCGACGGCCTTCGAGGAACCACTCTATGAAGCGTTCCAGTTGGCCCTTGATGATTTCCTCGAAGGAAGCCAGCGGGTCGGTGTAGGTCTCATTGTAGAGCTGCATTTCGACGAAAGGGTTGGCCTGAGTCTCACCGCTGCACATGCAGACCAGGAATGTGAACTGCTTGTAGTCGGGGATGAGGCCACGTTGGTTGAGGATGTAGGGGTAGATGTAGCGTTGCCACTTGTCGCGGAACTTGCCACCCTCGTAGCGAGAGGTTGATTTGAGATCGATGACAGTATCGGCCTTGAAGTAGTCGGGGTAGCCATAGAGCTGCACCTTACCATAGCAGGTGTCGATGGTGGCATCAACCAGTGCCTGGGGGGTGCACCCCTCAACATAAGATTTTAAATTCTTGATGTCGTCGGCATGGAAGAGGAAGGTATTCGCACCCATGACAGCAGTGATGGTGCCGTCTGCGCTGGAGAGTTTGACATCGTCGCGAGTGCTTGGGACATGGAGCAGCACACAGTCGAGGGCCTCGTTGAGGCAAGTGCCGAGGTCGGCAGCACGTCCGGCAGGAGTAATGACGCCGTTGCAAGCATCAATGAGGTCCTTCTCCTGCTTTTCGTCCCACTCGGCCAAGGTGTAGGCAGGGCTGTCGGCCTGTCCGTAGTATTTATCCCACGAACTTTCGCTATCCTGCCATCCCTGGAACTTGTCGAGCAGTGTTGGTGATAAGTGCATGAGGACAGCCATTATTTGCCTCCTTTCGTGGTTGATCTGGTAGGACGAGCGGGAGCTTCGGGTTGTGCCTGTTGTGGAGCCTGTGCCACAGGTGCTGGTTGAGGTCCGGGCTGGGCAGCGTTGCGCATCTTGTTGAAGTTGTTCTGAACGCGCTTGGCATTCCAGTTGAAGAAGCGGGTGAGGTAGTCGTTAGCAGCCGTAGCGTTGCCGCTTGCGTCGATAATCATCGGCACAGGCATGGGGTTGTACATCTTGCAAGAGTCATCCCACTTGCCGTGGAGGTCGCAGGAGTTCTTGCACTCAATGTCGCCCCAGGGGTCGAAGGTGATGTAGCGGTTGCCACCGTCGGCAAACATAAAGCCTTCCATATCGAGGTCGGTGGTGATGTCGGGTGCATTGGACTTGCTGATGTTGGGACGGTAGAATATGACCTCCTCGGCGCCAACCTTGCGCTTGTCTTCAACGACGTGGGCGACATAGATAATATTCTTTCCCATGTTGCGCATCTGCTGTACGAACTGCTGGTAGAGAACCTTGCGAGTGCCGTAGGCCTTCATGCTGGGGGTGCCGTCGCGCTGGATGAGCTTGGGATAGGTGACACGCACATACTCCATAGCGGTGTCCATGAGTCGGTCGATGGAGTCCACGATGACCGTCTGGATTTCCGGGCTGTTGCGCAGCTCGTTGATGGCGGTGTTCACGTCTTCCCAAGTGTTGGGGGTGAACGACGGGATGCGGTGAGCATAGTTCACACGATCCAAACCATTCTCGAAGTCCATGAGGACGGGATTGGGTGCCGAGCAGGCCAGCGTGGTTTTGCCGCAGGAGGGCATTCCGTAGATTAACATTGAGAGGGTTTTCTTCGGCTCTCTCTCTTCCGGTTTTTTGAAGATAGACATAATTTTTTAATTTTGTTGGTGAATAAAAATATTGATTAGACGTTGTTTCAATTCGTTGGGGTAAGTGCCTTGCGGTCGAACATCAGTTTGGCCTGTTTGGAGTTGCCACGTTTGATGTGCGGATAGCGGAGAGGGTCGTGGTGGACTATCTGGCGCAGGCTTTCGGGTGTGATGCCGATGAGCGCAGCTGCCTCGTTGGTTGGCACCAAATCGGGCTTCTCGTCCTGCTTCTTCAGGAGTTTGGCGAGAACGACGGCAGTCTTGTATGCCAGTTCATCCATTTGCCGGGATGACAGTGTTACTTCCATGATGATGCTATTTATTTGTTTCCCCGACTGGAGTCGAACCAGTATACAACAATTCGAAATGCTGCTCTACCTGTTGAGCTACAGGGAAAACCTTTGTGTGAGCCTACCAGTAGTCCATGCGGTGGCGGTTTTCGTAGTCCATGAGGTTGTCGCGTAGGGTGGGTTGTAATTCGCCACGCTTGCGGGCCTCCCAGACGCGGTCGGCTTCGGTCATGGCATCCATCCAGGACTGCCGTTCCTCTTCGGAAAGGTCGGCCCAGTCGTGCCACAATCCATCATTTCCGATAGCCTGCATGGTTATTCCTCCTCCTGGCATTCAAAGTCGGGCAACTCTTCGACGGTCTGGCAGTCGCTCAGGGGAATGTCGATGTTACGCTCGTTGCAGAGGTTGACGAGGTTGCTGACCTTGTTGAAGTCTTTGGTTTCGACCTTGCCGTTGTCGTGGATTATTTCCACACGGCACTTGATGCTCTTGTTTTCGAACAATGCTTTTGCGTTCATGGTGACAGGGTTTTTATTTGTTAGACTTTTTTGCTTTGTACTCGCGCCCCATCTTGGTGCAGATGTCGCGGGATATTTCCTCGCCGAGATACTGGCGGTACTCATTGCCAGTCCTCTTGCTGGTACGGACGATGTAGCAGGAGCCAGTCTTGCCTATGTGGATAGGGTACTTGACACCATTGATCTCGTAAGTGTAAGGCGTAGCAGACATGGTGCTATCCTTTTGAGGTACATTCTTGGTTACTGACTGAGTGGGGCGGTAGGTGTTGCCGTCAGTGGTGAAGCTCTTCTGGCTCCATGCCGTTGCGGTTGTGGCGAGCATCATAAGGATGCAGAAAATCATTCGTTTCATATTGATGGGGAATATGGGTTTACAATACTTTCTTGCCAGCCTTCTTTGCCTTGAGGATGATGTACTGGACTTGGTAGTAGTAGAGGTGGAACTGTTTGCCAACAGCGGTGTACGCCTCAATGGGGCTTTCCTGATTATGTTGCCTACGACGAAGATTGTAAGCGTCGAGGACTTCGTTTTCGAGCTTGGCGCGATAGCCACTCTGTCTTTTTTTTTGCTTGGTATTAATCATGATATTATACTTTTGATTTTCGTTTCATTTGAGCTTCTGCCAGTGCCTCGCAGAGGACACGGCTTTGATTGACTTCTACCGCGTTGCCGATGAACTTCTTCTGTTCGCTCTGAGTGCCGACGAGCTTATAGCCATTGGGGAAGCCTTGGATGGCCAATAACTCGGGCACTTTTAGCATTCGCATTTTTATATCTATTATGCCGAATTCTGCCATGAACTCCTTGATGCTGCGTGTCATGGGGCTGTCGTCATCGTACACTTCTATACCTAACCCATATTCAGTCTGTATCAAGTATGGTGGCATCTTGTCCATTCTGGCGATGAGTGTAAAGCAGGGTTTTTCTACAGAGCCTCCGGCTGAACTATACTGTGGGTTCATCAGGAAGCAGCTCACAAGTGAGTGCTTCGGCTTT
>ERZ842401.7094-NODE-7094-length-11623-cov-12.636497_pt1 | contig 11623 bp, 8 predicted proteins | sample MGYA00521270_ERZ842401 | MGnify/ENA primary metagenome ERZ842401 (study PRJEB31892, sample SAMEA3878208) | bioreactor metagenome | biome: Moose rumen | place: Sweden | collected 2011-10 | study: EMG produced TPA metagenomics assembly of the PRJEB12797 data set... | reverse complement strand
TACTATGTCAATGGAGGAGAAATCTTCCATTACCCACTCAAATCAACATAGACCCAAAAGTAAAGTGATAGTCGTCAAAGGAACGGAACTCTTGGGCGAACTATCTTTCACGATAGATGATGAATAAAAGAAAGGAGGCTTTTATGAAAACAAACAGAATTATGGATGAGATCCGCAGTACAATCTCACCTGAAATGAAAATGCAGATCGAAATGTCGGTCGCAATAGCCAACCGCATCTATGACATTCTTGAAGAAAAAGGAATGTCGCAAAAAGACCTTGCGCATCGTTTAGGAAAGACTGAGACAGAAGTGAGCAGATGGCTGTCGGGAACCCACAACCTGACTTTGGCTACCATCTGCAAGATTTCATCCGCTCTTGGCACAGACGTCATCAAGGTGACTGACGGTTCGCGTTATCCTGCCTACGAGTCCGAATCGGTGGTTGCTGCAGAGCCTTCTTGTTAATCTTTTGAGTTCCTGATAACATGGTGACAGGCGAAATGCAGCAGAATTAGGGCGGAAAATGTACAGAAATAAGAAAAAAAGCACTTTTCTGAAAAATAATTGGAAAAATATTTGGCGGTTTCGCTAAAAGTGTGTACCTTTGCACCCGCAATTCAGAAATACACTGATGCGCTCTTTAAAATGTTGCACCCGTAGCTCAGTTGGTAGAGCACCTGACTCTTAATCAGGGTGTCCAGGGTTCGAACCCCTGCGGGTGTACGATATGCAAAAAGTAGCAGGCTCAAAAAGTCTGCTACTTTTCCTTTAGAAGATTGGAGGTTTTCCTTCTAATCGACGATTTTCAATGATTCCAGATAGTCATCGAACCGTTAAAGGATGGCTGAAAAGCAAAATAAAGTCAAAGTCGTGGTTCGTATGCAAGATTTGAGCAAGTTTGGGGTTACCGCGTAAAAACATACCAGCTTGTGGGCACTCTCCTGCAATGTGTTTCAGCACGATGGGCAGAACGAGGGCGAACTGACCGAACAACAAGAGAAGGGTATTCAAGAGCTGTATGAAATTTTGGAAACGCATGGCTTGACAGACGACCATCTGGGTTCCTTCTGTAGAACGGAGTGATGAAGAAAAAAACTCCGCGTCTTTGCGTCTCTGCGTTCTGAGAAACCAGAAATTTGCAGTTTCTCATCAGAATAGTTGCGTGTTTCAGAATAGTTTTGTATCTTTGCAACATGAAACAGATGCATCTATTCAAAAGGATTGCTGTGGTTGGCCTGATGGTGCTCATAGCCATTGTATGTCGTGCGGTGAAGGCAAATCCGCAGCCCTTCACGGTTGTACAGCCTGATGGCAAGCCTCTTACCATCGTACTCTACGGCGATGAGTACGAACACTATTCAGCAACCACCGACGGCGTATTGCTTTTCCACAAAGGCAACGACTACTTTGTCGCATCTGTTGATGCCGAGGGCATGTTGTCGGCCACATCGGTTCTTGCCCACAATGCCGGTCAGCGTAGTCAGGAAGAGCTGACAGCCATCGGGCAGCAGCAACGCGAATGCTTCCACAAGCACCTTCAGGCAAGGGCAAGACGCCGGACAGAAAGCATCACGACAAGCGTCTCGAACTACTTCCCCCACACGGGTTCGCCCCGGGCCGTGGTCATCCTGGCAGAGTTTAGCGACGAGAAATTCAAGCACGACTCGCTGACAACGCACGAGATATTCGACCTGTACCTCAACAGCACGGAGAAGCCCCGCCATGATGCGGAAGTGTCGCTGGGATACAACACCGGCAGCGTGGCACAGTATTTCGCAGAGGTGAGCTACGGACTGTTCACCCCTTCGTTTGATGTCTACGGACCCGTTTGCGTTCCCGGCACGATGGCTTCCTATGGAAAGTCGGAGAGTGTCTCGCAACTGATGAAAGATGCCTTGGCGGCTCTCGACCCGGAAATCGACCTCACGCAGTACGATGAGAACGGCGACGGCGAGATAGACCTGGTGTATATCATCTATGCCGGCTACGGAGAGAACTATTCGGGCAACTCTGAAAATTGCATCTGGCCCAAAGCTGGTACGATGGGCAACGTCAGCCATCAGGGAAAGAGCGTGGTGCGCTATGGCGTTCACTGCGAGATGGGCGGCGTGAAAGGCTCGTCGGACCGCATCAACGGCATCGGACTGTTCTGCCATGAGTTCTCTCATACATTAGGACTGCCCGACCTCTACACCAACGCCACCCCCTCCGACGACCTCGGAATGGAGGACTGGGACCTGATGGACGGCGGCGAATACCTGGGACTGAACATCGGAACGGCACCCTGCGAATATAGCGCCTGGGAGCGCGAGGTGATGGGATGGCGCGAGATGGAGACCCTGACTGAAAACGGCGAATACGAACTCCGCAAGCTGAGCGAAGAGCAGGGTAGGGCCTTCCGCATAGAGTTTGAGGGTCGCCCGCATGAGTATATCTACTTGGAAAACATCCAGCGCATCGGGTGGAACCGCAATGCTCGTGGTCATGGAATGCTGGCCGTACATGTTCGGTATAATTCGGATGTAGTATCTTCTGGCGATCATCCCAACAATTCGGCCAGCAGTACGAAGCGCGTAACGGTGGTTCCCGCCGACGGACACCTCTACAGCTCGTACACAGTAAAGACAGATATAACCAGAGAGCCCGATAGGCAGGAAGAAATTCAAAACGAATACTTGGAGAGTTATCGCTGCGACCCCTTCCCGGGAAACCTCAACATCACGGAGATAACCGACGAGACGGATATCCATTTTGTGACTTTCGACGGTGAACAGTTGCTCGGCAAACCCATCACCAATATCCAAGAGCGAGGCGGTGTCATCCGTTTCACGTTCCTCCCCAATCCCATACCCACTTCGGTTGCTGACTTCAACTCGGAGGAGAACACCACGTTGGCTGAAGCCGTATTCGACCTTCAGGGAAGACGGGTGGCCCGTCGAGCCGATGAATGGAAGAAAGCTGCCCCTCATAAGGGCATATATATAATAGGTAATAAAAAGCATTTCATACAATGAGAGAGTTATTCTTATCACTGCTCCTGCTGATTTCCACCCACGCCGCGATGGCTACCGTCAGGATGAGCCCTGAACCTGCGAAGGTGGTTCAGGCCGACGGAACGGTACTCACCATTATCGGTAGGGGCGACGAACATGATCACTATTTCACCACAACGGATGGTGTGCTGCTCTTTCATCGGGGCAACGACTTCTTCATTGCCCGCATTGATGCTATGGGAAATCTGTTGCCTACCACGCAACTGGCACACGAAAAGTCGCTCCGGAAAGCTCAAGAGCAACAGTTGGTAAGCCAGCAGAAGCGCCATCTGTTCTACAACAGACTTCGGAAGAATCCCAGACACGTTCCGACCGTCAACGAATACAACGGAGACTATCCCGCCCTTCCTTCCACGGGAAGCCCCCGGATACTGGTCATCCTGGCAGAGTTTGCCGACGTGAAGTTTATCGACAGCGATCCGATTCCTGTCTTCGACCAATACTTCAACTATGATACCATCGACCGGGAATTGGGCAATGGCACGGCCCGACGCAATTTCGGAAGCGTGGGCAAGTATTATCGCGACATGAGTTTTGGGCAGTTTAACCCGCAATTTGAGGTGATGGCGAAGGTGACGCTCGACGAGGATCTGCACTATTATGGACAGGACGGGAATGAGCGAGTGGACACACTCTTCCGCAATCGTTTCATTCCAGATGTTTGTCAGAAGGCATACGAACAGGGAGTTGACTTCTCCAACTACGACAACGACGGCGATGGCATCGTAGATTTAGTCTACATCATCTATGCCGGCTATGCACAAAGCTGGACAGGAAACTCCACAGACTGCATCTGGCCCAAGACGGGAACCTATGAATGCGGACCATTCAACGGAAAGACCGTCAATCTCTATAGTGCGAATAGTGAGTTGAACGCCTATCCTGGTGCCTTCAACAACGAAGTCAGAATCAACGGCGTAGGACTGGCTTGTCATGAGTTTGGCCACTGTCTGGGACTGCCCGACATCTATGCCAGCACCAACGAGGCTCGCCATGCCTGCAACCATAGCATGGAATATTGGGACATCATGGATCTTGGAGAGTATGTTCAAAACGGCTACTATCCTTCTGAGTTTAATCCGTGGGAGCGAGAAGTGCTGGGATGGATGACGATGGAGACGCTCGAAACAAGCGGAAACTATGTGCTGCCACGCCTTTCGGCAGACTCACGCAAGGCATATCGCATCGTCAACGACAATGATCCAACCGGCAACGAATATCTGATTCTGCAAAACATCCAGGACACTCTATGGAACCGGCGACAACAAGGACACGGCATGTTGGTGATGCATGTAGACTTCCAGCCCGAAGTTTTCGCCATCTACAGCAATGCTGTGAACAACGAAGTGGGCCATTCACGTTTCACGTTTATCCCTGCCGACGGCGAGTACATCAGCCAGCACGCCGTTGACGAGGTGAACATCACCTCAGATATGTTCCGCGCAAGCCATTGGGGCGACCCTTTCCCTGGCGATGCTGACGTGCACGAGATTCTGGGATTCGACATGTATACCGGGAGATTGAATAAGCAGCTGCTCAATATTACTGAAACAGCCGACGGCGACATTGAATTCTACTATCTGTCGCCACCCGTCCCAACAGCGATTCTCCAAGCAGAGACAACCGAAGAAGACGAACGGGGCATCTATTCGGCTAATGGCATCTTGCACAATCGGAACGGACAGCTGCCAAAGGGCATCTATTGCATTCCCCAACGAGGCACTTATCGCAAGGTTCTCATTCGCTGAGCGCTCCTTTCCTCAAAGTATCACCATGAACTTCAAACTCACTTCCAAATACCAGCCCACCGGCGACCAGCCGGAAGCCATCAACGAACTTACCCAAGGTGTACTGCGCGGAGAAAAGGCGCAGGTGCTGCTGGGTGTGACCGGCTCGGGCAAGACGTTCACCGTTGCCAACGTCATAGCCAACATCAACAAGCCCACTCTGATTTTGAGTCACAACAAGACGCTGGCAGCCCAGCTATATGAGGAGATGCGCGGTTTCTTCCCGGAGAACGCCGTAGAATACTACGTCAGCTACTACGACTACTACCAACCGGAGGCTTATCTGCCGCAGAGCGACACCTATATAGAAAAAGACCTGGCTATCAACGACGAGATAGACCGTCTGCGGTTGTCGGCTGTTTCGGCGCTTTTGTCTGGTCGGAAAGATGTGGTCATCGTATCATCCGTCTCCTGCATCTATGGTATGGGAGGCCCTACCGCCATGCAGGGCAGCGTGATTACCATCAAGAAAGGACAGATACTGAGCCGTAATGAGTTCTTGCGTCGCCTCGTGGATGCTCTCTATGTGCGCAACGACATCGACCTGCAACGTGGAAATTTCCGTGTGAAAGGCGACACGGTGGATGTGTTCATGGCGTATAGCGACCACGTTTTGCGCGTCAGCTGGTGGGATGACGCAATCGACGCCATCGAAGAACTGGACTCCGTCAGCTTCCATCGCATGGCTTCGTTCAACGAATACCAGATCTATCCAGCCAACCTCTTTGTCACCTCGAAAGAACAAACCGAGATAGCCATCCGTATGATGCAGGACGACCTGATGAAGCAGATTGAATTCTTTCAAGAACTCGGCGATACGCTCAAGGCACAACGCATCAAAGAGCGTGTGGAATACGATATAGAGATGATTCGTGAATTGGGTCATTGCTCTGGCATTGAGAACTATTCGCGCTACTTTGATGGGCGCGAGGCTGGACAACGCCCTTATTGCCTCTTCGACTTCTTTCCCGATGATTTTCTGCTTGTCGTGGACGAAAGCCATGTGAGCATTCCGCAAATCCGAGCCATGTATGGAGGCGACCGTGCCAGAAAGACCAATCTGGTGGAATATGGTTTCCGATTGCCTGCAGCCTTCGACAACAGACCGCTCAAGTTTGAGGAATTTGAACAAATGGTACATCAGGTGATCTATGTGTCAGCCACTCCAGCCGACTATGAACTGCAACAGACCGAGGGAGTGGTGGTTGAACAGGTGATTCGTCCTACTGGATTGCTCGACCCGGAGATTGTGGTTCGTCCGTCTGAAAACCAGATAGACGATCTCACGGCAGAAATTCTGGAGCGTGTAGATCGCGATGAGCGTGTGCTGATTACCACCCTGACCAAGCGAATGGCTGAAGAACTGACGGAATATCTGCTGAATCATGACATCCGGGCCAACTATATCCATAGCGATGTGGCCACACTGGACCGCGTGAAGATTATGGCCGACCTCCGTTCGGGCTTGTTCGATGTGCTCGTAGGTGTCAACCTGCTTCGCGAAGGACTCGACCTGCCCGAGGTGTCGCTGGTGGCTATCCTCGATGCCGACAAAGAAGGATTCCTGCGGAGCCATCGCTCACTCACACAGACAGCTGGTAGGGCAGCCCGAAACGTCAACGGTAAGGTGATTATGTATGCCGATACCATCACGCAGAGCATGCAGCTCACCATCGATGAAACCTATCGTCGCAGGAGCAAACAGCTTCGCTACAACGAGGAAAACGGCATTACGCCACAGCAAATCGTCAAGTCGATCGGTTCATCGCTCACTCCTCAACAAGCATCTGGCGCTAAACTGCAAACTGGCAACCAAAAGCCAAAAGTCTATCAGCCCTACGTAGAACCGGAAAATGTAGATGTGGCTGCCGATCCTATCATCAGGAAGATGTCGCAACAGCAACTCCAGAAGAGTATCGACGATACGACGCAACTGATGAAAGATGCTGCCAAACGACTCGACTTTCTGCAAGCGGCACAATATCGCGACGAAATCATTCGTTTGCAAGAACTTTTGGAAATGTCCTAAATGCGTTGTCCAAATTGTTCAGAATATTATACGTTTTGTCTTAAACAGAAGAAATATCAAATAAAATTGATAAATAATGCACATTTTTTTTGGATTTGTGCAGGAAAGGAATTACCTTTGCACAGAAATTTGAAAATTGTGCAATGGAAAATATACCGAGCTTTAATTCTATCATACAGCAGTCGATCATCAATCATTGGGACATGGATGCCCTGACCGACTACAAGGGAGCAACGCTACAATACAATGACGTAGCACGAAAGATAGAAAAACTACATATCCTGTTTGAGAACAGTGGTGTGGAACATGGCGACAAGATTGCGCTATGCGGACGAAACAGCGCCAACTGGGCGGTGGCTTTCCTGGCCACACTGACCTACGGCGCTGTTGCTGTACCCATCCTGCATGAGTTCACGGCCGACCAGGTGCATAACATCGTGAACCACAGCGACGCCAAACTGCTCTTCGTGGGCGATGTGGTGGCAACGACAATCGACGCTACCAAGATGCCTAACCTCGAAGGCATCGTCTACATTCCCGACTATTCGCTCGTGGTGTCGCGTACCGATAAACTCACCTTCGCCCGCGAACACCTGAACGAGCTCTATGGAAAGAAATACCCGAAGTATTTTAGAAAGGAACACGTACATTATTATATAGAGCAGAGTCCCGACGAACTGGCACTCATCAACTATACGAGCGGTACGACGGGTTTCTCCAAGGGAGTGATGCTTCCCTACCGTGCGCTTTGGAGCAACTACGACTTTGCCGAGCATGTACTGGGCAAGGAACTCAAGGCTGGCGACAACACGCTCAGCATCCTGCCGATGGCTCACATGTACGGAATGGCTTTCGAATTCATCTTTGAATTCCTGCATGGATGTCATGTCTTCTATCTCACACGCCTACCGTCACCAGCTATCATTGCACAAGCCTTTGCCGATGTCAAGCCTGGCATCATTATTTCCGTTCCGCTTGTCATCGAAAAAATCGTCAAGAAAAAGATTCTTCCCAAACTGCAGAACCCGCGCATGCGCATTCTGCTGAATATGCCTATCGTCAACAAAAAGGTGCGTCAGGCCATCTTCGAGCAGGTGTATAACTCGTTCGGCGGCAAGCTCTACGAGATCATCGTGGGCGGAGCAGCCTTCAACCAGGAGGTAGAGGCCTTCATGCGCAGCATCGAGTTCCCGCTGACCGTGGGCTATGGTGCTACGGAGTGTGCGCCCATTATCACCTATAGCGACTATCAGTCGTTCGCACCCGGCAGTTGTGGCCGTTCGGTTATCCACATGGAGGTGAAGATCGACAGCCACGACCCGCAGAATGTGCCCGGAGAGATTCTCGCACGAGGCCTGAACGTGATGCTTGGCTACTATAAGAACGAGGAAGCAACGCGCCAGACCATCGACTCAGAGGGCTGGTACCACACGGGCGACCTTGGTACGATGGACCATTTAGGCAATGTCTACATCAAGGGACGCTCGAAGAATATGCTGCTGGGTGCCAGCGGACAGAACATCTATCCGGAGGAGATTGAGGATAAACTGAACTCGATGATGCTCGTCAGCGAGTGCATCGTGGTGCAGCGCGAAGAGAAACTGGTGGCGTTGGTGCATCCCGACTACGATGAAGCCAAGAGCTTAGGGCTGAACAACGACGACCTGATGAAGGTGATGGAGCAGAACCGCACGGAGCTGAATGCCGAACAGCCCGCCTATTGCAAGATTGCCCACATCGAACTCCACGAGGAAGAGTTTGCCAAGACCCCGAAGAAGAGCATCAAGCGCTTCCTCTATCAATAGATTTTTCAGAACGCAGAGACGCAAAGACGCAGAGAAACTGTTATCTCCAAAGCAAGGAAATAAGTTCTCTGCGTCTTTGCGTCTCAGCGTTCTTCTACAAAAAACTACAATAATGCGGTAGCCCGCACGCGGCTCAGCGTCTCGGGCGTCATCTGCAGGTAGCTGGCGATGTGCACCAATGGGGCACGCAGCACCACTTGCGGCATCTGTTTTGTCATACGGCGATAGCGGTTCTCTGCTGTTTCAAAACGAAGCAGATCAGCATGCACCTGCGAGATGATGAGCGACTCTTCCAGAATCTTTCTATAGAGAATCTGGATGTTTACGTTGTGCAGAGCCACCTGTTCGAGTCGCTGCTTAGGCAACTCATAGAGAATCGTATTCTCCAAAGCCTCTATCTGCAAATAAGTGGGTTCTTCCTTGAACAGGCTTTCTATGCACATCACAATGTCGCCATCGACGGCGAGATATTCTGTCACTTCTTTCCCATTCTTGAAATAGAACTGCCGCAAGAGTCCCTGATGAATATAGATAATGCTCTGGCACATGTCGCCCTCCTTCAGGATGAGCGTGCCCTTGGGATATTTTCTCGGTACAAGTACACTCTCCAGGATATCTAGCTCCTCATGAGTCATCGTACTGTATTTTCTGGCCAACTCACGTGCTATGTCACGTGTGGTCACTGCTAATTCTTTCATAATTCCTCCTTCTAAAAAATCTAAATCTTAATGTTCAATGTCAATCCTCAATGCTAATCAAGTTTCAGTACGGCCAGGAAGGCTTTCTGCGGCACTTCCACGTTGCCTATCTGCTTCATGCGCTTCTTTCCGCGCTTCTGCTTCTCCAGCAGTTTGCGCTTTCGACTGACGTCGCCGCCGTAGCATTTCGCCGTTACGTCCTTGCGCACCTGCTTCACCGTCTCGCGGGCGATGATCTTCGCACCGATGGCAGCCTGGATGGCAATGTCGAACTGCTGGCGTGGTATCAGTTCCTTCAGTTTCTCGCACATCCTTCGACCGAAGGCCACCGCGTTGTCCTGATGGGTCAGCGTCGACAGCGCGTCCACGGGTTCGCCGTTGAGCAGGATGTCCAGCTTGATGAGCTTCGACGGACGGTAGCAATCCACATGATAGTCGAACGAGGCGTAGCCCTTCGAGATGCTCTTCAGCTTGTCGTAGAAGTCGATGACTATCTCGCCCAAGGGTAGCATGAAGTGCAGTTCCACGCGATTGCCGCTCACATACTCCTGCTTGATCAGCTCGCCGCGCTTGTCTAAGCAGAGCTTCATGATGGGGCCGATATAGTCGGCAGCGGTGATAATCGACGCGCGGATGTAGGGCTCCTCGATATGGTCGATCATCGTCTGATCGGGCAACCCCGACGGATTGTGCACCTCTTTCTCCTCGCCCTGCTTGGTGTAGACCATATACGACACGTTGGGAACGGTCGTGATGACATCCATATCGAACTCGCGGTCGAGGCGTTCCTGCACAATCTCCATGTGGAGCAGGCCCAGGAAACCGCAGCGGAAACCGAATCCCAAGGCCACCGACGACTCAGGCGAGAAGGTCAGCGAGGCATCGTTCAGCTGGAGTTTCTCCAACGAGGCACGCAGGTTCTCGTAGTCGGTGGGGTCGATGGGATAGACACCGGCAAACACCATCGGCTTCACTTCCTGGAATCCCTCGATGGCTTTGTCGCAGGAGCGTCCTGTCAGCGTGATGGTATCGCCCACCTTCACCTCCTTCGAGTTCTTGATGCCCGTGATAATATAGCCCACATCGCCCGTGCCGAGTTCCTTTCTGGGTATCATGTCCATCTTCAGCACGCCCACCTCGTCGGCGTCATATTCCATGCCAGTATTGAAGAACTTCACCTTGTCGCCCTTATGGATGGTGCCGTTGACAATCTTGAAGTAAGCGATGATGCCGCGGAACGAATTGAAGACAGAGTCGAAAATCAATGCCTGCAGCGGAGCGTCCGGGTCGCCCACTGGGGCGGGAATGCGCTCTACCACGGCGTTCAGAATCTCTTCCACGCCCTCGCCCGTCTTGCCCGAAGCCCTGATAATGTCCTTACGGTCGCAGCCCAGCAGGTCTACAATCTCGTCTTCCACCTCGTCGGGCATAGCGCTGGGCATATCAATCTTGTTGATCACGGGGATGATCTCCAGATCGTTGTCGATGGCCATATACAGGTTCGAGATGGTCTGCGCCTGAACGCCCTGCGTGGCATCCACCACCAGCAGCGCCCCCTCGCAGGCAGCTATTGAGCGGCTCACCTCGTAAGAGAAGTCCACGTGCCCCGGCGTGTCTATCAGATTCAAGATATATTTCTGCTTCTGAACCTTCCCCACCGGTTCCTCCCCCTTTTGGGGGGATAAGAGGGGGGCTTCATACTCCATCTGGATGGCGTGGCTCTTGATGGTGATACCGCGCTCGCGCTCCAAGTCCATGTCGTCGAGCATCTGACCTTCCGTGATCTGGATGGTCTTTGTGAATTCCAAGAGTCGGTCGGCCAGGGTTGATTTGCCGTGGTCGATATGAGCAATGATACAGAAATTCCTTATATTTTGCATGTACGATTTCGTTTTTGTATGCAAAGGTACACAAAACGAATGGCAGTGCAAAATATCACCTTAACATTTATATTTTTTTTGCTATAGGCAATCTTTACATACCCTATGCAGACATCTACCGTTGCTTTGCTCTGTTGGTGACTTGGTTTGCGAGACCTTTCTGCGACCAAAGAACAAAGCGTCAAGTAAACGCCTTTGTCATCGAATGCAGTCCCACCCTCCTCAGCTTCTGCTTTGCAGGATGAAACGGTGAAAAGATAGCAATTATTCTTGAATGAGCAAAGAAAAAGGCGTAAAATATGACAATATGAGGCTCAGTTGCAAAAGTCCGTGGATGACCTGACACACCGCCTACCCAAACAATACCAC
>ERZ842401.7093-NODE-7093-length-11624-cov-3.234592_pt1 | contig 11624 bp, 10 predicted proteins | sample MGYA00521270_ERZ842401 | MGnify/ENA primary metagenome ERZ842401 (study PRJEB31892, sample SAMEA3878208) | bioreactor metagenome | biome: Moose rumen | place: Sweden | collected 2011-10 | study: EMG produced TPA metagenomics assembly of the PRJEB12797 data set... | reverse complement strand
GTCAATTTCTGTTTCATGCCTTCCGGTTTATCAAGGTCATGAATAAAACGTCCCTTAAAACCGAGCTCTTCGGCAATCGCTTCGTAATACTCGTTGACCGTGTAATCATGTCCGAGCCCGACATTCATCATGTCCGGCAAGTGATCGAAATTCTCAACGGCATGCCAAATGCAATCGGCGAGGTCGCCCGTGTACATAAACTCGCGCCGCGCGTTGCCGCTCCCCCAAATCTCGACTTCATTCGCGCCGCTCTTGACGGCTTGATATACTTTATGAATCGCCGCCGGAATCAGATGCGCGTTTTCGCCGGTGAATTTATCCCAACGCCCGTACAAATTGCAGGGAATCAGCGTCTTATATTGACAATCGGGATTTTCGCGATTGATGTAACTGCAGAGGCGCGCGCAAACAATTTTCGCCAGCGCATAGCCTTCATTGGTCGGCTCAAGCTCGCCGGTCAGGAGCATGTCTTCGGTCAGCGGCGTCTTGCGATTGCGCGGATACATGCAGGAACTGCCGATGTTGATGAATTGTTTGATCCCCGCGCGATACGCTCCGTCGATTAAATTGCATCCCATATCGAGATTTTCGAGCAGAAACCGGTGCGGACTTTTGTTATTGACGGCAATGCCGCCGACGAGCCCCGCCGCATGGATCACGAGCTCGGGCTTTTCTCGACGCAAATACTCGAAAACCGCCGTCCGATCGCGCAGATCGAGCTCGGCATGCGTCGGCGTCAACAATTCATGCGCTCCGCGCGGAGCCGCTTCAAGAATGTTGCGTCCGACCAGACCGCTCGCTCCGCTGATCAAAATTTTCATGACTTATCACCTCCCAAAATGTATTTCGCCGCCGACAGGAGATCATCGCAATCGTGATCGGCATTTGCTTTCGGATTGCGAATGCTGATCGTCCGCACGCCGTAATTCCGACCGGCTTCAATGTCGCTCGCGCTGTCGCCGATCATGTACGACGCACTCTTGTCGACATCAAACCGCTCCTCTGCCGCGCGGAACATCCCGAGCTTCGGCTTTCGACATTCGCATTGATCATAATTGTGCGGGCAGAAGAATATCGCATCGAGCGAAGCTCCCCCGTGCGCCAATTCCGATTGCATGTGATCGTGGACGATTGCGAGATCGTCTGCCGTCATCAGTCCGCGCGCTATCCCGCGTTGGTTTGTAACCAGCACCAAGACATAGCCGCCGTCTTTCAGCATTTTCAACGCCTCCGGAACTGCCGGCAACATCTCGAATTCGTCGATCGTCTTGACGTAATCGCCCGGCAAATTCACGTTGATCACGCCGTCGCGGTCGAGGAATACAACCTTGTCAGCCAATCGCATCGCGCTCCTTGTAAATACGTTCGTAGTAATTATACATCTTCGGCAATGCCTCGCGCAATGGAATTCTCGATCGATATCCCGTCAATCGGAATAATTTCTCCGTGTTCGGACAACGCCGCATTACACAGCCGCGCGGAGCCGGTTTGATCTCGATCGTCGGATGAAAATCCGCAATCTCGAGCACCAACTTCAGCAAATCAATGATCTTGATCTCCTCCGCGCTGTTGCCGATATGAATAATTTCGCCGTTGCACTTCGGCTCGAGCATCACCGCTTCCGTCGCTCGCACGCCGTCTTCGACCGCGCAAAATGCCCGCGTCTCTTCGCCGCCGAAAATCGGAAACGGATCGATCCGATCGTGCACGCGCTTGAAAAACTCCGGCAGAACATGATCAAAGCCCATGCGCTCGCCGTAAATGTTGTGGTATCGAATGATGCGGAATGGAATTTGTTTTGATCGGCAATAATTCACTGTGAGCAATTCTCCCGCAATTTTACTGCCGCCGTATGACCAGCGCGCATTCATTACGTCGTCGACAGTGAGCGGTATGTCCTCGCAACTCGGCAAATACTCGGGATGTTCGGCGAGATATCGATTAAAAGTTCCGGCGTATGTCTCCGAAGACGACGAAAACAAAAAAGCCCCGCAATTTTCCGCACTGCACCACTCGAGCATGTTCATCAGCGCCAAGATGCCGACGCGCAGGACTGTGTAGGGGCGATCATAAAAATTCTTCGTGCCGTTGAGAGCCGCCAGATGATACACGCCGTCATAAAAACCATGCAATTGCCGATAAAAATCCCGCTCGGTCATGTCCGCATTGATGAACACGACGTTCGGGCGCGAGATTAATTCATTGAACATGTCGTCCGCCGCACCGCGCAGATGATTGTCGATGATCGTGATCTCCGAATTCGGCTGTTTCGACAGATGATCGGCAAGATGATATCCGATAAAACCGCTGCCGCCCGTGACGATGTATCGCTTCATTTTGCATGCACCTCCCGAGCGAGTTTCATGTTGCCGAGAGTGAACACGTCGCCCTCAATATTCCGGCAGACATTCCACGCGTCGAAGATCAATAAATCCGCGCGGCGCAATTTCAGATCGGAATATCGCTCGTGATTGTTGAGGATCAGCAACGCCGAAGCATTCTCGCATGCCGAATCGAGATCGTCAAACACTTCTCCCAAATTCAGAGCTTTCAACTCGATCGGATCGGCGGCGAAGTCATGCAGGCGGAGTTTGTAACCGATCGCATGCAATTTCCGAGCGATGTTGACCGACGACGAGCCGCGCAGATCCGAAGTTGCCGGACGCCCCTTGAATGCCATGCCCGACAACACTATCGGCAATTCGCGCGATTGAAAATGCGATTGAAGCCAATCGACGACGGCATATTCGAGCGATTCATTGATGCGCCGCGCGGCGAGTATGAATTGCTTCTCGGGGCAATCGATCATGTTATCCGTGAGGATGTAAGAGTCTTTTTCGAGACACGGTCCGGCAACAAAGCCCGGCAATGCAATCTTCGAGCGCGCATAACCTTCATTGGCATGCTTGATGACGCGCGTGCCGTCAATATCGAATGTTTGTGCCGCGAGGCAAAACGCGTTGCCGATCGCAAAATTCATATCGCGATACGTGTTGTTGCAGAGTTTAATCAGCTCCGCCTCCTCGAGACTGTCGGCAACGACGATTGAGTCCGTGATGCGGCTGAAAATTGCTCGCGCGCGTTCGATTGCTTCCTCGCAATTGCCGCTGATGACTTGCGGCAGATGATTGAGCTCTTCGATTGCCTTGCCTTCAATCGTCCGCTCCGGACACATCGATACGAGTACATTCGGATTGCTGCTCATTTCAATCAGAAACGGCAAAACCACATTACGCGTCGTGCCGACAGAAACCGTCGATCGAAGAATGATCAGAGGCGAGTTTTGCGAATTTATTCTCCCCCCTATGCTCGCTATTGATTTTTTGATGTAGTCGAAATCGGGCTCGCGAGTGCCGACTTTGAGCGGCGTGCCGACCGTGATCACGAACGCGTCGAATTTTTGATCGGCAGGAAATTCCTCAACGCAATGAAAATTCTTCCGATTGTGTTTTGCGATCAGCTCGTCGAGTCCGGGCTCAAAAAAGTGCGCCCGATCTTCCGACAAACATTTTTTGATCGCCGGATTGATCTCCGTGCCGTAAACTTCGAGACCTCGAGCCGCCGCCGCAATCGCCAGCGTCAAACCGACATAGCCCAATCCCACTATTCCGATTCTCAATTCAATTCGCCTCCATATTTTTTCATATCCGATTGCACCATCAGCCGAACGAGTTCTTTGAATGAAGTTTTGCGCCGCCAACCGAGCTCCCGCTCCGCTTTCGACGGATCGCCCAACAACAGATCGACCTCCGCCGGTCGGAAGAATTTCTCGTTGATCTCGACAAACAACCGTCCGTTCGAAGCATCATAGCCCTTTTCTTCGACGCCGCTGCCGCGCCATTCGATCGGTATGCCGACTTCGGCAAATGCCGCCTCGACAAACTCCCGCACCGTCCGAGTCTCGCCCGTCGCCAACACAAAATCGCCCGGACAATCCGCCTGCAACATCTTCCACATGCCCTCGACATAGTCGCCCGCAAAGCCCCAGTCGCGTTTCGCATTTAAATTGCCGAGCGTCAACACCTTCTGCCGCCCGTTCATGATCTTTGCAATCGACGTCGTGATCTTCCGAGTGACAAATTCTTCGCCGCGCCGAGGCGACTCATGATTAAACAAAATGCCGTTGCAGGCAAAAATGTCATAAGCCTCTCGGTAATTCACGGCAATCCAATACGCGTAGAGTTTCGCCGCGCCGTACGGGCTTTTCGGATAAAACGGCGTCTTTTCGCTTTGCGGAGCCGTTTCCGGCAAGCCGCCGAACAACTCCGAAGTCGACGCCTGATAAAAACGAATCGGGCGTTGGCTTTGTCGAATTGCTTCCAACAATCGGAGCGTGCCGACGCCGGTCGCCTCTGCCGTGTACTCGGGAACTTCAAACGACACTCCGACATGAGATTGCGCCGCGAGATTGTACACCTCCGACGGCTCGAGCTCGTCAATCAATCGCCGAAGATTGCTCGAGTCCGTCAAATCGCCGTAATGCAGAATGAATTTATCACACAATGACTCGTCCGTCAACAAATGATCGATGCGCTCGGTGCAGGGCGTGCTGTGTCGTCGAACGATGCCGTGCACTTCATAGCCTTTCGACAACAGCAATTCCGAAAGATACGAGCCGTCCTGCCCCGTGACGCCCGTAATCAATGCCGTCTTTTTCAAACCAAAACCCCCTTAAAGGCAATGCGTAATTCTTAATTCGTAATTCGTAATTCGTAATTAGGAATGCGGAATTGGGAATTGAGAATTGGGGGGCGACGAGATTTTTAATTACGCATTACGCATTACGCATTATTAATTGATTTTATCCGCTTCGGCGATGTATTGGCGGCTGACCTCGATGAGACGTTTTTTGATCTCATTGATATCGCCGCCTTTGAGCTGCGCGCCCGCCACGTTTTGATGCCCGCCGCCGCCGAATTTTTCCATGATGACTTGAACATTCAACTCGCCCGTCGACCGCGCGCTGATACCGACCACATCCGCCTTCAGCTGAAAACACACGATGCTCATCCGAACGTTCTCAACGCGCAACAAGCCGTCCGCCGTCTGCGCCGCTATCACCTGCACGTTCGGAATCACTTTGTCAATCGACGAGATGATGAAGCCGCCTTCAAAATATTGCGAGCGCGCTTGAGCTTGCGCCAACGCCACCGTCGTTTCGTAATCCGAGCGAAACAAATTCCGTACAATCACCGGATCCGCGCCGCAACGTTTCAAGTACGATGCCGCATCAAACGTTCGCGAGCCCGTCTGCACCGCGAATTGTTTCGTGTCGACGACAATTCCCGAGTACAACGCCGTCGCCGCCATTCGAGACAACTCGACATCGTCATTGCTGAAATACATGATCAGCTCCGTCACCAATTCGCATGTCGAACTCGCCGAAGTTTCGATGTACACCATCAACGGGTTTTTGACAAAATTCTCGCTCCGACGATGATGATCGATCACTATCACGCGGTTGATCCATTCGAGCAATTGCGGTGCCGCCGTCAAGTGCGGAATGTGCGTGTCGACGACAAACAGCAACGGCGAGATCGACGAGATCACCGAAAGATCGTCCGACTTCAGAAACATTTCCGCGTATTCGTCTTTGTCCTTGACGATGTCGACGAGCTTGTCGATGCCCTCGTTCATCTTGCTTAAGACGATGTGCACCGGCTTGTCGAGTTGTTTTGCCATGAACGCCACGCCGATTGCCGCGCCGAAACAATCAAAGTCCTCATTCAAGTGCCCCATAATGAAAATCTCGTCGGCATTTTCCATTGCCTCGCGAACGGCATGTGCCACGACGCGCGCCTTGACTCGCGTGTGCTTTTCGACCGCCTTCGCGCGCCCGCCGAAGAATTGAGTTTTGCCGTCGAGCTTGACGGCGATCTGATCTCCGCCGCGCCCGAGTGCCAAATCCAAACCCGCCCGAGCCTCTTTTCCGAGCTCCGTCATCGATTGCTCTGTCGAATGCTTCTCTGCCGCCGCCGCGCCCATCGACAGCGTCACCGGCAATTTGTTTTTGCTGATCAACTGCCGCATCTTGTCGAGCACGTCGAATTTTTCCGAGATCGCTTTGTTCAATTGCCGCCGCTCCAACACCACGACGTACATCTCATCCGATAATTTGCGCATGAAGCCCGACAGCGAATTGATCCAAGCGTCGAGTATTTCTTCAACCGACAGCATCAGCGAAGTCTTTTCCGCTTCGCTCAAGCCTTGCGTCACTTCGTCGTAATTGTCGATCTGTACATAAATCAAAACCGTGCGGCTGTCGGCATATTCTATCTTCAGCTTTTCATAAGCGGTTATATCCTGTACGTACAACGCGATTAACGACGGCTTTTCGTCTTCGATCTTCAATGCCGTATGTCGGACGACAAAAAATCGCTCGCCGCTCGGAAATACATATTTGCCGTCCTCGCCGAAGAGTTTTTCATCCGAAAGCCCCGGCCAAAATTCGTCGAGCATCATTCCCTGCTCCGGACTGTTCGGAGCAAACGACTTCGTCTGCTTACTGCACCACTCGAGCCGCCCCTCGCCGTCGACGATCAAAACCGATTGCGGCAAATTCTTCAATGCAAACGTACCCATCTCGCCGAACTTGCCGATTACATTTTGACTGTAAGCATCGAGTTTGCGCCCGCGTTCCAAGCAACGCTCTCGAGTGAACCACGCCAACGCCAGCCACAAAACCGCCGCTTCCAATGCCAAAGTCCGATTATATTGATACAAGATCACAATCAATACCAGCGAGATGATCAGATGAAAAGTCAAATCGATCCAAGCGGACAAATTCCTCGGCATTACGTCACCACCCGTTATTTTTTCTCGTTGACTCGCCGTCGATAGTCAAAATACATGTCGAAAAGCCCCGTGAAGGCAACCGCCTGCAACAAAATGCCGTTCAAAAGCACGACGACGAAGATCAATCGCCGCATGAATTTCGACAATTTGAAACGATCGGCGGCGAATGACATCAACGACAGCCCTTGAATGAAGCCGACGCTCATCGCGAGGAAATTGGAGTTGATCGACATTTGATAGAGCAGGTCGAGCCCGCGCGTCGCGCCCCAATACATTCCGACCAGCGCAAAGCCCATCAAATACAAAAAGCCGATCGGAAACCGCCACTCGGCGAATTTCGGAAACTCCGGCAGAGTAATCTCGAGTTTTTTCAAAACCAATCTCGACGCCCAAAAACTCGCCGCCGTGTTCAGAAGTGCCACCAGCAAAACGATTGTCGGCATCAACATCGTCGCCAGCGAAACCGTCGGCTCGAGATTTGCGCGCGCCTCGTCGAGCGTTGCCTGATCGATGCCCATCTCGCCGTACATCGCAAACGACTCTTCAAACGCTTCGCGTATCATCGTCGTCTGTGTCTCGACAATGTCAATGTCCATCACAAAAAACAGGAGCGCGATCGTAAGGATTTGCGAGACGAAGGCGGCACCGAGCGTCGTCAAAAAAATCCGAACGGCGGAGTGATTTTGTCGAATGCCGTATCCGATTGCCAAGCCGACAATGCCGAGTGACAACGCCAAACGGATTGCGAGGAGCGGTCCGACGAAGAGCGACAACAAAATCGCGGCGGCGACGAGCGCGGTCACGGCGCGAGCGACGCCTTGTCGAACCGTCAACACGATTATCGGCAACGCCCAGAAAAATTCAATGACGACGCCGAGAACGGGAATATACATCGAGGCGAGTCCGAGCAACAAAAGAATTGCAATCAAAAGCCCGCCTTCGACGGTTGGTCGGGTGTCGGTGTTCATGTCAATTGAAAAAGTCCGTAATGCCGGAACTGCCGCCGCTGTTCGATTGCGCGGTCGGGAGCATCGATCTGATCCAATCGCTGAAGCTGTTGGGATTGCGCGTTTGAATCAAGACGACGCCGGGACCTCGGAGGCGGCAAACCAAGCCTTCGCCCGACGTGAAGCTCGAAATCCAGCCCGCCGAAGACGCTTTTTCGATTTTGTAATTCATATAATCGGGCCAAGCGACGAGGTGACCGTTGTCGATGATCACTTCCTGCCCCGCCTCGAGATTGATCGGATGAATGACGCCGTAACTCGAAATGAAAACCGTGCCGCGCCCCTTGACATTCAACACGAAAAAGCCCTCGCCGCTCAACAGCCCTTGCGATAAATTCTGCAGTTTGGTGTCGATTGAAATGCCTTCCGTGCCCGCCAAAAATCCGTTTTTCTGAACCGTCAAGCCGTAAGAACCGTCGAGCTCGACATCGAGAATGCCGCCGGGCTCGGAATGACCGAACAGCACTGTTCCGGGACCGCGCCGCGCAACCAATTCCTGAAAGAAGAAACTCTCTCCGGCGAGGAATTTTCGCGCCAGTCCGCTCAACACGCCGCCGATGCCTTCACCCTGCATTTTGCCTTCGACATCGATCGTATCCGACATCGCGATCATCGCGTCCGATTCGGCTTGAATTTTTTCGCCGCGCTGCAGTTTGCATTCGACAATCGGAAACGCTTCCGGATACAGGATTTGATATTTCATTATTCCACCTCATTCAAATTCGATTTTCAACTCCGGCAAATCAACCTTCGGCTCTTCATTCGCCTTGTCTTCGACCAGCAACAGTTTCTTCTCGACGACGTTGTATTGAACGTGATCGTACGTCCGAGTGAAGTCCGAATTCCGATCAACTCCGTCGTCGAATTTCAGATGATCAATGTCTTCAACCGCGATTGAAACATTGCCGTAGAAATCCGCAATCTTTGTCGACCATGAAAATTTCGCGATCTCCGACGTGATCTTCAGCAATTTCTCCTGCTCGAAGCGGACATTGCCGAGCACGTCGACGATTTTCTCCTGCCCTTTGACGAAAATGCTGTCGCAATTGAATTTGATGCCGTCCTGCAATAAAGTGACATCGCCATGTGCCCAGACTTTTTGAGAAGTGAGCGAAACCTTCGCCTCGTGAGCGGTCATCGTCCTGCCGCGCGCCACCACTCGCACGTTATTCTTCAATATGTAACAGCCGTTGGCAATATCGAAATGAGTTTCGCCGGCGGAGATATCAGGCATCTCAGCCGATACATTCAACGGCATTAACGCAATCAAAAAAAACATCGCTGCCAATCCGATCAATCGCATCATCACATTGCTCCTTTCGATTGTTGAAAGTGATTTTAGCCTTTACGCAATGCCGCGTCAAGTGATAGCATCAAGCAAAAATCTCGATCGCGCGCGGGAGCGTGTCGATTTCGATCGGCAATTCGTCACCGACCTCGCCGTCGAGATCGCTCGTCAATTCCTGCTCCGACGAGATGTAAAAGCGTTTCGATTGCAGATGAAAGATCACTTCGTCGTCATTCGCTCCGCGCCCGGCGAATAAGTCGCGCGTGAGATTGATCAGCCGCTTCGTGTTGCATTTTCTGATTGCAACGAAGTCGAGTTTGCCGTCGTCGACGGACGCGAACTCGGCGGCGTGTTTAAGCCCTGCAACCGTCGGAGAGTTGAGCACGACAAACAGAAATGCCTCGAGCTCGAACTCGACTTGATCGGCGTGCACGCGAATGTCGATCGGTTTGAATTTCGGAATTTCGCGCACCGCACGGAGATAATACGCGAGTCTGCCGAGCGAATTTTTGAGCTTCGCATTGACTTCGTGCGCAATCGAGGTGAGCGAGCCCGCGCTTGCCACATTGATGAAATACTCGTGTCCGTTGACGACGCCGACGTCGACTTTGCGCGTGTTGCCTTCGACAACGGCATCGAGATACGAATTGAGATCGTTGATCTCGAGAAAAGACGCGAAGTCATTCGACGTGCCGCTGCCGATAATGCCGATCGGCAATTGCAGTTCGGACTTCAAAACCGCGTTGACGACTGCATGAAGAGTGCCGTCGCCGCCGGCAGATATGATGCCTTCCGCGCGGCTCTCTTTGACGAAGTCGGCAAAATCCGACCAATCGTCGCGGCGCGTCCGATACATCGACAGAATGATCCCGCGCTTTTGAAAAACGTCGATGATCGAGTCGAGCTTGCGCTTAAAGGCGGCATGTCCGGAAACCGGATTGTAAGTCAAAAGCAGTCGTTTCATTTCGCATCACCATGGCTGTCGAGGAAGTCGGCAATTTCAGCCTGTTCAAAGAGCGGCGGTCGCGGGATTAATATGCCGTCGAGCGATTTGTCGTCGAGAGATCGCGCGCCGTATTTTCGGATGAATCGATCGCATTGCAGGAGTTTTGCGAGATATTTCGGATCGTTGTCGAGCGTCGAGAACGGCACGATGCGCCAATGCGAAGGAATTTCGCCGAGCCAATCGACGCCGCTGTCTTTGAGCTCGAAAGGATATAAGCCGCGAGTTATTACGTCGTTGATCAATGTAATTCAGTCCTTCTTAAAAATGCCGAGTTTGCGGAAGAGTTTAACTCCGGCGCGCCCGACGAGCGGAATGCGTTGCATGTCTTCTTCGAGCATGCCGCCGATCAATGCCATTGCCGCCAAATACACCGCACAGCCGAAGAGCACCGCGCCGAATAACGATACGACTTCCAAATTCCATTCCGACAGCGTAATGTCGTAGAAGAATTTTGTTGCCGCCGCCATCACGCCCGACGAGAGGATTGTCTTCAACAGATGTTTGAAATCCATTTGATAGCCGATGTATCGATGAATGAAATAGAGATTGATGAAAGCCGCGACGCCCATGTCCGCCGCCGTGGCCCACGCCGCGCCCATGATTCCGAGCGCGGGCATTGCCGTCAACGTCCAATTCAGCGCGACTTTTGCCGCCGCCGCGAGGATCATGTTGATCATCGGGATGGTCGTGTGTCCGAGCCCCTGCAATACTCCGGTCGAGACCTGATGCAAGCCGAGCAAAATGATCGAGACCGCCGAGATCATCACGGCAGGACCCGCGCCCGGCGCGTTGTAGATCAATGACGCGATCGGAGTCGCGAGGATGAACACGATCACGAATGCGGGGAAGCAGACGAAGTTCGAGATGCGAACCGCCGCCGCCGTTTGTCGATAAATCCGCGCGGAGTCCTTCAAAGCGCGCGCTTCGGAAATTGCCGGCACGATCGAAACCGCGAGCGACGCCGTCAAAATCGTCGCGAGGTTGACGAGCGGCACCGCCATGCCCGTCAAATATCCGAACAGCTCGGTTGCCTGATGCACGGAATATCCCGCGACTTCCAATCGCTGAGGAACGATCATCAAATCCAAATTCGAGACGACCGGCAACATGATCGATGCCGCCGAAACCGGCAGTGATAATGTAAAAATGCGTTTCATGATCGACAGCGTCGACTCGTTTTTGGATTGCTCGGTCGGTTGCAAATCGACGCCGTACTTTTGATCGATCTCGCGATTGAGTTTGACATGGAAGTAAACGAGCACGATCAATCCGGTGACGGCTCCGGCGAATGCTCCCAAACTCGCGCCCGCCGCCGCATATTCCAAGCCCCATGGCAGGAACAAATCCGCGAGCACGATCATCGTGATCACTCGGAAAATCTGCTCGACGATTTGACTGACGGCGGTCGGAGTCATGCGTTGCCAGCCCTGAAGATATCCTCGAGACGACGCGAGGAATGTGACGAAGAAAACCGTCGGCGCGAGCACCACGACAGACATGTACGCGCGCGGGTCGCGAATGAATTGCC
>ERZ842401.7092-NODE-7092-length-11624-cov-6.289999_pt1 | contig 11624 bp, 14 predicted proteins | sample MGYA00521270_ERZ842401 | MGnify/ENA primary metagenome ERZ842401 (study PRJEB31892, sample SAMEA3878208) | bioreactor metagenome | biome: Moose rumen | place: Sweden | collected 2011-10 | study: EMG produced TPA metagenomics assembly of the PRJEB12797 data set... | reverse complement strand
GGGGGAGGCGAGTTGTGCAGGACTCGCCCCCGACGGCGTATATGTATACGCCGAGTGGGGCGAAGGACGCGCAAATCGCCCGCCCTGCACAGGGAGCACCGTTGCCCCGACCGTGACCGCACGCTGGAAGGCAAACCAGCCCCGAACATCACCAAGTAGTCACATCCAACGCGAAGCCGTTACAAGGCAAACACGCACGAGGGGAAAAATTTGGTATAATAAGGGGAAATTTCACGGAGAGGAATGATGGAAGAGCAAATCAAGGCCAAATTGGACGAGCTGCGCGTCGGGCTGCAAGCCGACGGCGGCGACCTCGAACTCGTCAAGATCGAGGGCAAGGTCGTCTACCTCAGGCTCGTCGGCCACTGCGGCAGCTGCCCGTTCGCCATGATGACCCTCAAGCAGGGCATTGAGGCGGGGCTGCAGGAAATCGACCCAGAAATCACGGTCGAACGCGTCGAGGGCTGACGATGAAGACGGTCAATGTTTCGCTTGTCGGCGTCGGTGGCCAGGGAATCATCCTCACGGCCGACATTCTCGCAAAGACCGCCGCGCTCGCGGGAATGGACGTCAAGAAGTCCGAAATCCACGGCATGGCCCAGCGCGGTGGCTCGGTGACGAGCCAGGTGCGCTTCGGTTCCTCCGTCGCCTCGCCGATCATTCAGGAGGGGACGGCCGACATCCTCGTCTCGTTCGACAAGGTCGAGGCGCTTAGGAACTCCGGGATTCTTTCGAAGGGCGGCACCGCCCTCGTAAACGACCTCTACCTCGTTCCCGTCACCGTCTCGTCGGGCCAGCAGAAGAACCCCGAGGATCTCGACGGTCGCGTGAAGAAGTCGTTCAAGAAACTCGTCCTCATCGACGCGATGAAGATCGCGACCGAGGGCGCTGGCAACGCGCGCACGATGAACATGGTTCTCGCGGGCGCACTTTCGACGCTCTGCCCATTCAAGGAAGAGACATGGCTCAAGGCGATGGCAGAGATGCTTTCTGGCCCCAAGGCCAAGCTCCTCGAAGTCAACAAGAAGGCGTTTGCCCTTGGCCGCGCCGCAACGGAGGTCTGACATGTCGATGTGGAACCGCGAGAAGGAGACGCTCTCGCGCGACGAATACGCGAAGGTGCAGTTTGAGGGATTGAAGAAGTCGCTGACCCGCGTGTGGGGCAACGAGTTCTACCGCGAGCGTCTTAAGAAAGGCGGGCTTGGCTCGCCCGAGGACGTGAAGTCGCTCGACGACCTCGCGAGCTTGCCGTTCTTCACGAAGGACGACTTCCGCGACGCCTATCCGCTCAAGATGAACTGCGTGGATAGGAAAGACCTCCTCGAGTTCCACATGTCTTCTGGTTCGACCGGTACGCCTGTTGTCATGGCGTATACGAAGAATGACCTCCTGCAGTGGGCCGAGTGCATGGCGCGTTGCTACGCGATGGCGGGCTTGGAGAAGGGCGACGCGTTCCAGATCATCCCGACGTTCGGGCTCTTCAATGGTGGCTTTGGCTTCTACCACGGTGCGCGCAAGGCGGGGCTCTTCACGGTTCCCGCGTCTTCCGGCAACACCGAGCGCCAGATCAAGTTGATGAAGGACTTCAAGTCGAAGGGCTTTGCGTCCGTCGTTTCGTATGTCCCGCGTCTTATCGAGAAACTTGACGAGTGCCCAGAGGGCGAGCGCGACCTCCCCTACCTCAAGGTTGGCATCTTCGGTTCGGAGACGTTCTCCGACGAGACTCGCCGCCGCATCGAGAAGCGCCTCGGCATCGAGTGCTTCGACATCTACGGCATGACTGAGACTGGCGGCGTCGGCACGACTGGCCAGGACTGCAAGTGCCACTGCGGGCTCCATGTCTTCGAAGACCAGTACATCACCGAGGTCATCGACCCGGCGACTGGCAAGCTTGTTCCCGACGGCGAATACGGCGAGATCGTCTTCACGTCGCTGACGCGCGAGGCGATGCCGATTATCCGCTACAGGACGCACGACATTACGCGCATCCTCTCGCGCGAGAAGTGCGAGTGCGGCAGGACGTCGCTCAGGATCGACCGCATCACTGGCCGTACCGACGACATGCTCATCGTGAAGGGCGTCAACTTCTATCCTCGCCAGGTCGAGCAGGCGCTGAAGGAAATCCCCGGCATTGCGGACGAGTTCCAGATCATTCTCGAGGAGCGCCATGGAATGACGGACGTCACGATCAACGTCGAGGCGGAGCCGGGCGTCACGGGCCACACGGTCGCGAAGCACCTCAGGGAGCGTCTCGGCTTCCTCCCGAAGGGCGACGTCTTCCCGATCGGCGCGCTCCCGCGCAACGAGGGCAAGGCAAAGCGCGTCATTAAGAAGGTGCTGGACTGATGGACCTGATAGCGTCGTTTCAAGTCGATCACACGAAGATCGTCCCGGGAATCTACGAATCCCGCGTGGACGAGATTGGTGGCGACTATGCAACGACGTTCGACATCAGGATGAAGGCCCCGAACAAGGAGCCGGCGATCCACCCGAACGCGATGCACACGATCGAGCATGTCGTCGCGACATTCTTGAGGAACGATGCGGAATGGAAGGACAGGATCGTCTACTGGGGGCCGATGGGATGCTTGACTGGCAGCTACTTGATCGTCAAGGGGCGGCCGAAACCGCAGGAGCTACAGCCGCTGATGCTCCGCGCGTTTGAGCATCTGCGCGACTACGAGGGAGAGGTTCCAGGCGCGACGCCCATTAACTGCGGCAACTATCTTCTGCACGACCTCCCGATGGCTAAGTGGGAGGCGGCGCGATATGTAGAGATTTTGAAGACGAACGCCCGCTACGAGTATCCCGTGGCCGAGCGGCTTGTCACGAAGGACGGCGCGTTTTACGATTCATGATTTTCTGGACGATTAGCTCAGTTGGTTAGAGCAGGACCTTTACACGGTCAAGGTCGGGGGTTCGAGTCCCTCATCGTCCACCAATACAGAATACCGAAAGGGAGAAGTCCGATTCTCCCTTTTCTCGTCTCTCCGACTGACAGGCGAAAAACGCCCAATAAACGCGGGCTTTTCGATTTCAGTCTTTTCATAAAAAGTTCTCCAGAGTGAGACGGGGTTGAGGGGTGTGACCCCGTCATACCCCCCTCGTCACACCCCAATTTTCTCCGTCGCAAGGTGCAAGGGAGAAGTTTTTATGACGAAAAAATGGCCGAGTGTGCAAGTAACACACCCGGCCATTTTTGCTTTTGCCGTTCCTGTATCTATTGCCGCTTTGCGCGGCGTTTCTCCCAGCGTTCCCGCGTGGCGATGGCGTGGTTTTCGCGCCCCTTCGCCCGCATCTCCTCCGCCCATGCAAGGTTCTCCGGCGAGGGGACTACGCCCTCCACGGCCTTGGCGACGGCCTCGATGAAGAACCTCGAAACCCCCATCTGCCTTTGCCGCTTGCTGGGCTTATGCCCGGCTCGCGTCCACCACGGAACCATCCGTCCGGATATCGCCGTCCGCACCTTGGCCACCAGTTCAATCGGCGGCGCGCAGTTCACGATCATGCATTCGGGGTTTCTCTGTACCTTCATCTTCTTTCCTTTCGTTATGTGGCCGGCGGGAAGCCCAGGAGCCTTTCCTGCTCTTCCCAGTCGTCAGTTTCGATCTTGCGCACCTTCTGGAGCGAGAAGCCGTCTGGCAGTTCGCCAGACAGTGCGGCTCGGATTATCCTTGGCGAAAGCGTAGCCAGGCGGATCGTGTAGAGGACGTAGCGCCTGTCCGTTCCGACGAGTTCCGCAAGCTGACTGATTGAGGTGGCCTTGCCCTCGTCAATCATCTTCATCCACGCTATCGCTTTTGCAAAGGACTTCAGAACGGTTCCCTGCGCCATCGTCGTGTTGAGCTGTTGCTGGGTCGGCTTCGCCGGCGCAGCGGAATCGGCATCCTTGACGATCTGCTTGCGCCCGGAGATTGTCCTGAACGCAACTGGCACCTTAACGAACAGGCATTCCGCCTCTTCGAGGTGGACGTCTGCGTCCGGCTGTGCGTCCTTCGGGATGTAGTGCGTCCTTTTCAGCTCGTCGGCCGCGCCGGGCACGGGCAGGTTCATCCTAAGTTCGAGACTCGACTTGAACACGGTGATAGACCGCAGAAAGAGCCTGTAGATGATCTGCCTATCTGCCGAGGAGAGACCTTGCCAGAATGTGTGCCGGCGGAATCCCGTGACAATCTGCTCCGGCGTGAACGACGTGGCGTTCGCCGCCGCCACGAGCATCGCCGTGGACGCAAGCATGACCGCCTCCAGCTCCTGCTCTACGGCATCCTGCACCGTTATGACGCTGACGTGCCGGATTGGGCAAGTGGAGATACCCTTGCGCATGTCTTGTTGGCAAACGAAGTAGGAGTATTTCCGTACCCCCAGGGTGTTCTTCTTGCTCCAGCGGTACGACATTGGGCGCTTGCAATGGCCGCAGAGAACAAGTCCTTGGAAGAGTGCAGTTTCCGGGCAGGACGCTCGTTTGGAGGTCTGGTTCGCCGTGACTTTGAGCATTCCGCTCACCTTGTCCCAGAGGTCTCGCGTTATCAGTGGCTGCTGGCGACCCTTGACGATCTTCCCGTGACTGTTCGCATCGCCGACGTAGCGGACGTTGCGGAGGCAGTTGTGGATCGACTGGATTGTCCACGGCCTTCCGGGGAAACGCTCGATTCCCTCCGACTGGAGTTGCGCCGCCACCTTCTTCGCCGACCTGCACTGCAGGAAGAGCTTGAAGATGTGGGGGACGTTTTTCGCCGTGTCAGGGTCTGGTACGAGGTTCTGGTTCTCGACCTTGTAACCGTATGGTGGAACGCCGCCGACGAAGTAGCCTTGGTCGAGGGCTGTTCGGAAGTGCCGCTGGATTCGCTCCTGGATAGTCTTGCGTTCCCATTGTCCGAAGGAGACGATGAGGTTCACCACGAGCTCTCCCATTGGCGACGATGTGTCGACGAACGGTTCCGAAACCGAGGTGAACCCGATTCCGAGCTTCTTCATCTTCTCGTCGAACTCGCAGAAGTCCTTTGTGCTTCTGGTCATGCGGTCGATGCGGAACACGATGATCTTGTCAATCAACCCCTGTTCGCATTGACTGATCAACCGACGGTAGGCTGGGCGGTTAAGGTCGCCGCCGCTGTAGCCGTAGTCGTCGAAACGCTCCTTCAGAGCGACCCATCCTTCGGCAGCCTTGGCCGCGATGAAGCTCTCGCACATCTGGCGCTGGGCGTCTATGGAGTTGAACTGCTTGTCCTCCGCGTCCTCGACGGATTTGCGCGTGTAGATTGCGACGCGAATTGGTCTGTTGGTTCTTTCCATGTCCTTCAGTCCTTTCGCGGTTTGAGTCCCCACCACACAACGCCGTTGTAGTGGCTTTTACCGGTAATGGCACGGACGATTGCGGTGGGCGAGGTGTATATCTTGCCAGCGTATTCGTACCTGCCTCCTCCGAGCGAGCGCATCTCGTAGATTTTGCCGCGATACTCGCGGCGGTAGGTAACACCCCGCGAGTCATTCGCCGAACGAGGCGCTTCGCGCAGCGATTTGTTTGTCTGCGGGTCGTGTTCCGCGATGTATGCGAGAGTCGACAATTCGTCTTCCGAAAGCCCGCCGAAGGCAAGTTCCTGCAGACGATGGGCGCACCTCCGCAGCATGAACCGAGAGCCGAAAGCGGCGGCATCAGCGCCGGTCAGCTCTTGGTAGCGGCGTCGCAGAGTTATGGGATCGCAGTCCTTGAGGACGGCGATTTCTTCTGCTATGGCTGCCTTGTTCGTCATCATTTCGGTTTTCGTATTGACATCATCAATTTTGCGACCGATATGATGCCGTATGTCGGGTGCTATATCAAGTGGGAATGTTGATAAATCTGATGTTTTCATCATTGCCCCCTATCCTTTGCAAATTTCCGAGCCATTGTGGGGTGTAAAGCCGCATAGAACGGCCTTCATCTGGAGTGACTGCAGTATGTGGCGGCGGAACTGCATGAGCGTGCAGCCCATCCACTTTGCGGTCTCATCCTGCGTGTGGTCGTGCAGAAGGTAGTCAAGCGCGAGCTTCTCGTCTGGGTCGAGTAGCGCCACGAAATCGTGGAGCGCCCACATGAATTCCATCCGCTCAAGCGCATGGCGGTCACATAGAGCCTCCTCGTTGACGGTTCCATTCAGAGAATCGTCCCTGCCCGCCTCGGCATCGCCGTCGGTAGCCTCGTTCTCTATGGGGATGTGCGTATGCGAAAACGAACGCTTCGCGCGCTTGATCGACTTCACGAAGTCGAGCTTCGCGTTTGCGACGCATTCGTACAGGAATGTCTTGAGGCTGGCCTTCTGCGGGTCCCATTTCGCCAGAGAGTCTCGGCAGACGCCGAAGAACTGCATCTCCGCGTCTTGGACGTCGCTGAACGATATGACCCCGCTTGCCGCGAGATCGCTTGCGACGAGGGAGAGGTGCGAGCGCATCATCTTGTACATCGCCTCCTGATCCTCCGTGGACGGAACCCCGTCGGCGTCGAATGCCATGTTCAACGATGTGTCCGCTCCGCAGTCGAGTTCGCGTGCGCTTGGCTTGTATCGCCGCTTCCCCTTGCGCTTAGTGCCGGGGATGCCGTGCTTTTCGATGTATTCGCGCAGTTCGTCGCGCATTCCCTGGCGACGCTCCGCCGCAGTCAGCGGCTTGAGAACCCTGTCGGAGACGAGATGCTCTCCAGAGCCGGTCCGCAAGTAGGTGCGGACGCGAATTGAAATGGCGGGAACTTTCATCGCGCCACCTCCCAGCATCTTCCGCCGTGCATGTCGCAGATAGCGGAGAAACGCCTCTCCATGAAGGCGTCGTTGTTGACCAACTCCTCGAACGCTTCGAGGCTGCGCTCGCTCTCGCAGATGTCATCCGACAGGTCTAGTTCCGATCCGCAGATTGGAACTGTGCAGTATGAGCCTGGAGAGACAATCTCCTTGTGAAGGCAAGAAGCTGAGCCTGCAAGACGGGACGGCCAGCGTTTGGCATTTCTATTGGGAGTCGCCATGTCACGCCTCCTTCTTTTCAAGAAGAAGCCCGACAAGGCTTTTGTCGCTATGCATTCCCTCCGTGCCAGACTTAGGGAGTGCCGGTTTGTTTTGGGTGCATTTCCAGTCTACGCGTCTGCGTCTTTCGCATTCAAGATCCCAATCGATCTGAGCATAGAATGCTTCGCAGCGGCGATAGAACCCTGCCATCGTACCGCGTTTTTGCCGTTTGCTCCTGACGGGAGCATAACTCTTTGCCATTATGTTTCCTATTCTGCAATTCGTGGGTTTTGCAGTCCCCGCTGTCGCACTGTGCGACGGTAGGCGCATTGCCCCGAATCACGCGAATAAGATAAATCTCGGCGTAGTAAAGTTGTTTGTTTGTGATTGATGGAGAACTGAAAATAACGAAAAACCCCAGCAAAAGCTGGGGTTTATGAGGTTCGGAATAGTAGCGTAGTTAGGAAAACTACTACGCTGAAAACGGGAATTGCGTAGTACTATTTCGTCTTACGATAGGATTGAGCGAGGGCTTTGGCATTTGAGTAGCCACGTTTTTCGCCGATTTCTTTTGCCGCTTTTGTCATGGCCTTCTTGTTTTGGTTCCAGTATTGGGTCGCTCTTGCTCCGATGGTTTTGGTTTTGTCAGTATCCTTAGCCGGATTGTCAAGGAGCCACGCCTTGAAGTCCGATAGTTGATCGTCCATTTTCTTTGTTTTTGTGCCGCGTAGTCCACTGCCCATTCGAGACTTGCGCACAGATTTCTTCTTTGCTTTGCTGCAGTTGCAAAACTCAGAGAGCCTGTCTGTAATTTCGGTCATCAACATCGCGATGGATTCTCCCGATGCTTCGTCTCGATTGCCTCGCTTTAGAATTGCGTATATGGATGACCAGGACAGCGATATGTCTTTCGCGAGTGCCATTCCCGCGAGAATTTTGCATTTCTTGAACAACCCCTGCATTGCTTGATCAAGCTTTGCACATTCGAGCTGTTCTGTTCTTCCCAAAGCTTTGTCATCGGCAATAGTTGGCAACAATGTCGTCAGGAGCGAGAATACTGGTTGCTTCGGCGAAAGAAGAACCTCCGGCGGAGTTGATCCAGCGTCAAGTCTAGCAGAAAGATTGCCGATGCACTTTGCGAGGTCCCCAATCGCTTTATATGAAGATGGATTCTCCATGACTAAATCTCTGCCGTGTTAGGTTTTTCGTACCAAGCCTTCGGAATCAATGCATCGCCATTATGCCAGTTCGCGCATTCGACAACGCCATCAACATTGCCGTAAACATCCTCGCCTGCGTGTTCAAGAACGATGGCTTGCCAGTGGAAATTGGAATCTCTTGTTGAATGCGAAAGCGTTGAGAATATCTTTCTCACGCTCTCCCTGTCATCGCTATCAAGCTTGACATTGTCGAGGTTCTTCAAAATCTCGTCGTATTGGTTTCCTTGCCTTAGATTTGACACAGCCGGAAAATACACTTGGCTTGGCTGGTCAAATACCATGAAATTCGGCACGCACGAAGCCGGCGCTGCCATTTTTGAGAAGAACTCCTGGAATGCGCAGGAAAATGCGATGTGCATTGACACCCAGTTTGAAGCACTTCCGACCTCGCTAAGATTATGCCTGGAGCCGTGGGAATCCACGACCGACAAATTCATTTCGTTCTTGTCGAAGATCGGAGGATTCATCCTGTACTCGTCTTCGCAGTCAAGCGAATTAAGCCGTTCGAGTGCAATTCGCTGGATAGCCTCTATTCTCTCCTTCGCCCTTGCCCGGATCGCTCCCTCATCGCATTCTTTTGTCGCCGCGTCCAACTGCGCTTTTACTTCCGAGATTTGCTTATAGATGCCCTCGTGTTCCTTGATGTGTTCGGCAGTAGCAATGACTTGTCTAATTTCACCGATTAGCTGGTTCATTTTAACGGACTGCACAGAGACTTGCGTGTTTTGGAGCGCCTTGATTTGCTGCTCGTTCCGCCTTAATGTCTCAATCAACTCTTCGCTGCGCCGCTTTAGGTTCTGGTACTCTGAGATGTCTTGAGGATTTACGGCACTTGTCGCGGAAGCCGCATCTTCGCATCGCTGGACGACGGAGCAAATCTTGTCTAGCTCGGCAACAGCTTTGTTGTAACCATCTTTTCCTGATGCTGTGCATTCGCCGGCATCATGCCAATTCTCCCGCATCCACTTGGCAATCTTCAAACGCTCCTTCTTTGCGGCATTTGCACTATTGTAAAGGTTCAGGTTTTCGATGAGAGACTCGAATTCCGACATTTCCTTGTTTACCCTGCGGATTTCGGAATCCAGAAATTCGTTTTGTTTCTTGAGGGTGCGGATTTCCTTTCGGTATGCCTTTAGCGTCTCTGAGCTTGCCTTAGTTTGAGTGTCTCCGCTGTCTTGCGCAATCTTGGTAGCAAGTGCTATCAGCTTGTCGTGGTCTTCTGGCAGACCATCGGCAGGGCAAAGGCCAAACTTAACAGCCTCCACCATCTTGTCTCGGATGGATGACAGAAAAACATTCGCTGCATTTTTGGCTCGTTCGTAATTGTCCTGTAAAGTATCGAGCTTTAGGCGCAGCGCTTTTACTTCTTTGCGCTTCAGCACCTCCATAAGTGTTTCCGCGCCTATGATGAAATTAAACCAGTCCCTTAGCTTGTCCCTGCTGAATGAAACGTGCAACTTGTAGAACAGCATATAGCGACTTGTCATGATGTCTTGAACTTGGAATAGCATATGCGCTATGTCCCTGAAGCTCAAATGGCCGTCGTCATTTGTCCTTCCGGGGGTGTCCTCCCTGCCAACGTCTGTAATCCCAGCGAGGCGCGACAACTTTTGAACCACGTCGTCTGTATTCTCACGGTTCGGCTCTTCTCTTATCGAATCAGGGATGTCGCTGTCCGCTAATATTGGTATGATCCGGCAGTCCAAACTTGTTTTTTCCTTGTCTGCAGGATTCCGCCTTGCGAACAGTATTCGTCCTTCGGCTGTGTGTGCTACGATGCCATACCACGCAGCGTTGTCCCGCACGACGCCGACTGGGATCGAACACTCCTTGCTGCCCATGCAGTAATCAATCAAACCGCAGATCGCGGATTTCCCAGTTCTTGATGCTCCCGAGATGACATTGACCGTGTTCCTTTGGAACAAGACCTCGTTCCTCCTCAGACTGTCGTCTTTCGGCCATACGATAATGCGATCGATTTGGAATTGCATTATAGCGACACTCCTAATAGTTCTGCCGTTTTGGGCAATGTTGTCCTTGCCATGATGCGCCCAAGAAGTTTTGCGCGTTCGCCAAGCTCTTTGATGCGCCCTGTTTTGAAGTCCCCGCTTCCCGGTCTGCTTGCCAATTTGCAGGCGGTTAGGCTCGCCGAGTCCACGTCCCATTTGAGATATCCGCCCGCAACCGCGATGTCAATAGCTCTGGCTGTGTACGAAAAGCGAGAACGCGTGCGCTCGTGCAGTTTCATAAAGTGGAGCGACGTGTCGCCATTTCGGGCGTGTCGCACATATTGGACGAGAGATGTTTTCCGTTTTAGCTTGTCGGCGAGCGCATCATCGGTAAGGATTGCAGCGGCTATGAAATGTAGGATGACGATGGGTGCGCGTCCTTCTGGATGGCTTCCCTTGTACGCCTCCGTGAAAAGGTATAGCAGATACGCGCCAATAACAGGCGTGTGCCATGTGCGGTACTCATCAACGAGAAGACTACTATCTGCTTTCATGCTGCCTCAGTCCCTCTTGATCTTATCTGGCCATTGCGGATGCCATCCAATCGTGTCGCCTTTGTTGGCAATGCGATGATACGTTCCTTCTGCCATTCTTCCCTGGGTCGGTTTGTCTGCAAGCGGGATTGCGTCTCCCTGGCTGCTGCACATCCTTAGCGTTTCTGCGCCTCTTGCCTCGTCGCTTTGCCCAGGGTTGTGCGCCCTGTTGAAGATTTCATCGTGCTTATTCAGCAGCCGGCTCTCATATTCCATGAGATCGTCTTCGTTGTACAACTCATATTCGTACCACTTTTGCCTGTTCATTTCGGCAGAGCAGTAAGCCTCAAGTGCCCTGGTGAGTAGAGGTAGTCCCTCTTCCCCAAGCAATTCGATGTGCCTAATGAACAAGGGGTCTTGTGAACTTACCGCAGCCATTTCCCTTGCTCGCTCGTCTATTGAACATTTCGAGAAATAGTCTATCAATCGTTTGGTGTAGATTCTTGAAATGATCTGGCGACTTTCTGTAGTCCACTCGCAATAGGAGATTGTTGTGCTTTTGTCGCGGTCTGTTTTTTGGGCAATCCACATCAAGCATTCCATCATATAGCGTTGGATATTGTCATTCGCCGTAAGATGGAAATAAGCCTTGACTTTCTTCTGGACATCGGCAATGGACAGTCCATTTGCGCTGCTTGTGTTCGCAACCTCGTCAACCGCAACGGCACATCCGTCATCGTCCATATCAAGGACGGCAGACAGAATTCCAAGATGCTGTATGTTGATGGTAGGGGCTGTTGTCATGTCACTCCTCCTGCCGCTTTTCGCTGTCAGGCTCCGGCTTGGTCTGCATATCCTTTGCCGGGCCGACGGCCTTTGGCGAGCGTACCATGAAAGGTATGCCGCCCGTCCTCACCACCTCGTTCATGAAAATGGTGACAGCCGCGCTGA
>ERZ842401.7091-NODE-7091-length-11625-cov-6.569404_pt1 | contig 11625 bp, 11 predicted proteins | sample MGYA00521270_ERZ842401 | MGnify/ENA primary metagenome ERZ842401 (study PRJEB31892, sample SAMEA3878208) | bioreactor metagenome | biome: Moose rumen | place: Sweden | collected 2011-10 | study: EMG produced TPA metagenomics assembly of the PRJEB12797 data set... | reverse complement strand
ATCGTAGTCTCCACGTCACGGAAGTCAAGGTCAATCCCACCATTGCTATTCACGGTTATCAGTTCCGATATGCCCATCACAGCATCCTTCAGGATGTTGTCTGCCCGTGCAAACGACTCCTTTACGGAGATTGGTGTATCAGCATAAACATCACATAGTCGCTCATTGTTGATAATGAGCAACGCATCCACATTCTTTCGCATCTCGTCCACACCCTTCAGTGCACGGATAATCTTCTGCTTCTTCTCAAAGCGGAAAGGGATGGTCACGATTCCGATGGTCAGCATCCCCATCTTCTTTGCCACACTGGCCACCACAGGTGCCGATCCCGTACCCGTTCCACCGCCCATGCTGGCTGTGATGAACACCATCTTCGTGCCGTCGCTCAACAGATGTTCGATGTCGGCAATGTTCTTCTCTGCCTCTGACCGCCCGATTTCAGGCTTGCCACCCGCACCAAGTCCCTCGCCGAGGAGTATCTTGACAGGCACAGGCGATGGTGCCAGCGACTTACTATGCGTGTTACACACCGCCAGCGTCACACCGGAAATCTTCTCGTCGTACATATTCCTGACGGCATTGCAACCACCGCCGCCCACACCAATCACCTTGATGATTCCCTGCATCTTGTCCTCAACAAGTCCGAAGTCCAATAATGTGTCCATATTCTCCATATATTCAAATCTGGATGCAAAGATACATGTTTTTTACGGAATCACCAAGCGTTCACAAGGCTTGCGAAAAGACGATTTTACTCCCATATCACCATGTTTCGAGGTAATGCTATCTTCTTTGCTTCTCCACGCTCTCCTGTTACAAAATAGTTTTTGGCAAGTGATTCATCGAATTCTTTCACGAACGCTGAGCGGATGCGAGCACACTTCTCGTTAATCGAATTGAGTAATGGATTTGTCACGTCTTCTATGCTCTGAATCGTCCTTTTGTTCAATCCCATTGGCTTCAGTTTATTATAGATGTTCAACAGTTCCTCCCTATAATCAGCCAATTCCTTAAAAATGATTCCCTCTGGATGTTTCAAGAACAGCAGATACACCGCTTTAACCAACGGCTCCATCTTTACCTCTATGTCATTGTAGTCTGGTAGCAAAATTCTATCGTCCTTTGTTATTACTAGCCTGCTCAGTTGTGCTTTTGTCTTAAATAGGCCCCTGAATGTCCATTCGTTAAGTCCCTTGTTCCTTAACTTCTGCACTCTTACGTCCATGTCCTCCAATAGCGTCAGACTCACAAATTCCTGATCCTCGTTGAGTGCCAAAATACAGGGGATATGGTCGTTCTCCTTGCATTCTGCTATCAGTCCATTGTACTCCGAATACATCACGAAGCGGCACTTGTTATCATCAAAGCTATGAATCTCTACCAAAACATCATATGATAGCCCATCACAGGTGAACGACAATTGGCAACACGAATTCCTTAACTCATATTGCGTAGCCCATGTTATAGGTTTATCACCCAGTTCTGTCTTCACATAATTCTCTATAGCTGCTACAGCGGCTGCTTGCTCATGTTGCGATGTCTGGTGTACGACCCCAAAAGGCGAAGAACCACCAAACTGTTTCGACCACCAATACCCAGAAGGTGTTACCTCAATTTCCTTGATATGACCATCCTCTATTTTCAAGCGATGCATCATATCTTGATACTCGCCATCGACAGTAATAATAGCAACAGAGCGATCGCCACTTCCATCAACGTCTGTCCTATAACTACGCTTCGAGTATTGAAGAGAATCGAAAACTTGGTGCATCAGTTTTAGGAAATCGTCCTTTCCTTTGATAACCCTGTGTGGCACACCGCCTTTCCAAACCATTTCCTCATCAAGATAAGGCTCAACGAAGCTCATATCCAGCCTGTTCCAGCACATGCATATCAGTTCCGCCGCCTCCCTGTATGAAGACAACTTGCCCGGATTCTCTTTTTGAGCAGCATTCCTATTGATGATATAGTCGAAAAAGTCCATCGTCACACCCTTTGTTTATAACCGAATCATCCAACTCCAGCTTCTATCTCTCTCTGAGCATAGATCACAGCATCGCGTTTCACCTCGTCCTCACCCTCAACGGTATCCAGCACCTTGTCTGCTAACCAAATAGTCAGCAGTTCTTTCTCTTCGATTTCAAGGAGTCTGGCCATAATGGGGATATGGCTTCGCTTGGCTTTCCTTTCTCCACGCTCTATCTTGCTATACATAGGCGTATCTATATCCAGTGCAGCCGCCAGTTTCCGCTGCACCATCCCGTGCTCTTCTCTGAGTTCTTTTATCTTCTTACCGAATATCATACGCTTCCATTTATCCTTTTCTAACTTTCCGATATTTCTGATTTTTGCTGTTGGGCTTCTCTGGTTCTGTCATTTCTAAATATCTCATCTCCAACAAAGGCCTGACATAAGCGGTCATATTCTTAGAGTTATTGTAATAGCCTATGTGGTCCATGATTTCCTTTGCCGTTCTTGGGATACTACAAAATTGGATGATGTCCTTTTGAACGCCAGTCAACAGCCTATAAGGAGTATGCATAATTCGGCTTCCATCTTCGGTTTCTTCGGCTCCATCTCTGTCTCTTTTTGAAGTTTCTTGTTTTTCTATACGCTTCGTAACCAATGAGTTGTCTTTGGTTTCTTCGTCTCTTTTATCTCTGTCTTCTCTATCATCATCTCTGTCTGTTTGGGCACTATTTTCCCCTGTATTCCTACGCTCTACCGTTACAATAAACTCATTGAGCGTTTCGTCATTTTCGAATTTGATGTCTGGCGTGAATTTCAAGGCTCTGGTGATACCGCTTCCTGCACCCGTGTAGGGCAAGAGGTTGATGCCATGATTAAACAGTAACTTGTTTCTTGGTACAGATGCACCGTGCTTAATGCTTTCCATGCTGACCCCCTCCGGCAATAGTCCTGGACTGTGAATCTCAATTCTGTTGTCGAAGATGAACACCCGCAATGGTGCTTCTATCACATAAGAGCGATGTAGGATGCCATTCGTGACAATCTCTGACAGACTGGCGATTGAGACCTCCAACTCGCCCTGACTGTTAAAGTCCTTTTCCACCTGCTTCTTACGAAGATTTCTGGTCAGAAATGAGATGATATAGTTGTACAAGTGTACGGCATTGCCATCAGCGTCATTTCCACTCTTGTCGCGGAACTCCGTACCTCCAATACTGTTACCCACAAAGCTGACACATCTTACTGTGAAGGCAGGCAACCAGCGTTGAGGATATTTCCCCATCAGCATCAAGGCAGCCACTGTCAGAGTACCGTCCTCCATCACCAAACCGTTGTTCTTCAAGATTCCCTCTGGTGTTTGACTGAGGATGCCTGCAATCTCGTCAAGACTCCTATGTCTCAGCTCCGTTATGGACAACTGCTGCCGTTCAAAATCGCTACGGAACCTGTTGAGCAGATAGCCACGCAGGGTATTCTCATCCAAATCCTTGATACTGGTGCCATTCACTGGCATACTGTCAGGATGCATCTGCCCGTTCTCCATTAGCATGGCTATCAGTTCTGCGTTGTCAAACACCTTGCGCTTGTCGGCACCCTGTTTCACCCACACGATGCCTTTGCTGTCACGATAAGGCTTGTTCCTGCCTTGTTTGACAGTAGCTACCACAATGACACCACCCTCCATCTGAATATTCTCGATGTCGAGCAGTATCTGCGGCACCACACCTTCCGACGCCAAACTCCCTAACAAGTTCGTCGTCTCTTGCACCTCCACAAACGAGAGCGGATTGATGCGCCCAGTCTTGTCATCAATACCCACCACTATCATCCCACCATGCGAATTGCTTTGTGCCACCATCTCGCAACTCACGTCATACTTGTTGTCACGAGTCATACGTTCCTTGCGCTCGGCTCTGCCGCTTCGCTTGACGAAGAACTGCACTCGCGTCTGTTCTGCCGTATCTCTTAGCCTCAGTATATCTTCTTTCGTCATATCTCGTATTTCAATAACGTCTTTATCAGTTGTCATATTACTTCTTACCTCGTATGTCAGCCTGCTTCCATCGTTTTAGCCTCTTTACAGCCTGCTTCCTGCCTGCTTCTATCCATACTCTAAGCATACTCAAGAGTAAGCCTAGAAGCAGCTTAGAGCGAGCCTAGAGTATGCCAAGAGTAAGGTTAGAGTATGCCTAGAGCCTGTCATCCCTATTCCTCCTGCTCATAATAGTACGAGTAGTCGATACCCTTCATGAATATCTCACGGTCATCAATCTTATCAGTCAAAGCACCCTTCAGCAACTCATGTATGCGACTGCTGTCCGTATGACTGGCAATCATAGCGTCAAGGTAGTCTTTCTTGTCTATTTTGCTCCAATCTACGCACATCTTCATACACTTCTTGAAAATCATGTCCAGCCAGATGCGCGTCGAGCGTCCGTTTCCCTCCATAAAGGGATGCGCCGCGTTCATCTCCACATACTTCTCCACTATCTCATCGAAAGTTGTTTCCGGCATCGCCTCCACGGTCTTCAGATAACTGTGCAGATGCTCAGCCATGCAGAACAGGGTATTCCCCTTGACAATCGTCTTTGTACGAATTTTGCCTGCAAAGTCGTACAGTCCGCCAAACAGATAAGCATGAATCTGCTGCAGAGCCTTCACAGTACCAACGTCTTTGTCTGCCACCAAATTGCTCTCCCATAGCGTATAAGCCTTCTTACGGCTCTGTCCGTCAATAGTATTGTCGCTGTATGTAAACCAGTCAAGAAAGTCCATAGCCTGCTGGTTTCTGATGGCCTTGGCCAACTTATCCACACCAACCTGACTGATAACATCGGTCATACGTTTCTTACCATCTGGAGCTGTCAGTTTCAACTGGGTAGTACCACTAACCACTTCACTATTTTCCTTCCGCAATTTAGCCTTCAGATACTTCCAGTAGTTGCGGTTTTTCTCGTGGTCATCCTGCTGATTGATAGCCCCCACTATGTCCAACACCGAAAACCACCAATGATTCCGTTCCTCGTCCCACACGGCCCGCACCTTATGGTCCCTTGTGGCCCATTGTCTAAACTGAGTGGCACGGATGGAGTTGACACGATAGCCAACGCTGATGACTGCATCAAGATTATAGAACTGGGTCATATAATTCTTCCCATCTGATGCAGTTGCCGAGATTTTCTCGGTAACTGAATCCTTTTCCAATTCTCCGCTAGCAAAGATATTCTTCAGATGTAGTCCGACATTGTCTGTCGAACAGTCGAACAGCATACTCATTGCCTTCTGAGTACACCATACCGTCTTGTCCTTGTAAAACACCTCAATGCCTTGTTCCTTCCCCTCTATCTGGAAAATCAGGAACTCAGCCGTGCTATTCCTTATTTCTCTACGTTTTGCCATATTATTATAACATTTCTGTTCCTTTTTCTATTGCCTGATGTTCAGATGTGTGACAGGATCTGTCCCCACTGTACTGGATGTCTGGCGATAATACAGCTAAAATCTATTTGACCTTCTCTGATACAGGAAGAATCTTTTCAAAAATCTCACCCATCGTTGTATCCGTGAACGTATGCCATATCTCCAACTCAACAGGCTTATAGTCCTTGAAGAGTTTCTTCACAAACTCTATCTCGAACACCAAAAGGAAATCATTAGGATCGTTGTCCGGCTGACCCTCCTTGCGAGTACCCACACGGGCAATTTTTATCAGATACAAGTCACGAATGCCCTTGCGCTTGATATATGGCATGAAGTAATATAGCTTGTTTAGAGCCACAGATGAAGGGAACTTCTTTCCTGTATAGTAAATCTTTGCCGACTGGTCTATATAGCGCTCTACATTGTCATCCTTTACCAAACTGACAAGTACATTCTTAGCAGCTTTCACAATATATCCATGAGGCTCATCTTCAGAATTATACTCTGCAAAGTCTTCTCGTGCGACATCATTTTCTACGATGTGTTCAGGATAACGCTGCAAAACGTCAAAGAAATCTAACTGTTGGTAGTGTACAGCAGCATTCTTAGGTCTTGGAAAAGATTCTATGCGTGCAACAGGCAGAATGTCACGTTTAACCTTTAACTGTGTAGCTTTCTTGTCAAAATTATAAAAAACAAAGTCACCTCCTCCTTGCCATCCTACGAGTTCAGATATACCACTGGTTTCACCTTCGATAACTTTATTCATACGTTTGACAACCAACTCGGACATTTGGTTGCCAATTTCAATGCCAATATAGTGTCGATTCAGTTTGTGAGCCGTTGCTATTGTGGTACCAGAACCGATATAACAATCAAGCACATAATCGCCTTCATCACTTGAAATCTCGATGATACGCTTCAACAGTTCTTCAGGCTTTGGTGTCTCAAAGATGTTTTCCTTATCTGGGAAAAGTGTCATCAGTTGCTTTTTTGCACTGTCGGAGGTTCCCACTTCATCGGCCAGCCAAATAGTTTCAGGCGTTAGCCCAATCTTCGCATCACGCAAGAATTTCTTTACACGTGGGGTGTTGCTTCCGTTCCTTCCAAACCAAATGTTTCCTTCTGCAATCTCACGCTTCATGCGTTCTTCGTTGTAAATCCAACAGCGTCCTTTGGGTGGGTCGTGGTGGACTCCAGTGGGAGAAACTACCGTATAGAATTGACTTGGGACAGCGTGCCCAGCTTGCACATTTGCAGTCACTGATTGCCAAGGACCGCGTGGGTCATTGTCAGGATTCTTGTATTTACTATCTATGAAATCTGATCCAACAGGAAGCAGGTTCCTCTTTTTCTTAAACTCTTTGATATCTTTGGCATACACAAGAATATACTCATGGTTGCACGAAAATACTGCTCTGTTCTCACGAGACTTACGTTGCTGCCAGATGATAGTGCCTGCAAAATTCTCTCTTCCAAAGATCCTATCTGCCTCTACTCTCAAATAAGCCATTTCGCTGTCGTCTATAGATTATATGCTATAATTCTTATAAGTATGTGCCTTCAACCATAGTTATTAATTCTTCTTTAACTGTTTTAGGCAGTTTGCTCACATTAACAAATTTGCCCTCGTTGTACTCGTTTAGAGCGTAAGCAGCCAATTGGTCGTTATCAGAAAAATAACTAAGTTGACACAAAGTCCATCTTGTATTTACTGGAATATCAGATGGTAAATCTATGTATCGTTCATATTCTGTCGTTCCTTCTTTTCCCTTAACTTGAAGAATCCCAACTAATTCAAAATAGTATGCTCTGTGTTTCATATTTATTGGGTTATAAATATTATATTCTATCAAAATTTCAATCATTTATTGTCACACTATCGCCCATTATACAATTCGCCAGCAGGTGTTAAACAATAGTATCCTTTGTTCACACGTTTATACAATTTCAAGGATTTACCATTTGCTTCTAATTCATTATGGTTTAGTTCACCTCTTATTGAGTTGTGGAAGGTGTCAAGTTTAAACCTGCCAGCAAATATCGGATCTTGAATTCGATTATCAAGATATGAGTAGATGTCTGTTATAAATACTCTCTCAACACCCCTTATATGTTGCTCTTTAAGAAAGGTAATAATCATTGTTCTCATAGAAGGAATTGTTCCAGGCAATGTCGTTTCTTTCTTCGTCATTTCCTCGATCTTTTCCTTGATGCAATGATCAACCTTCGCCTTTTCTTCGTTTTTCTCAAAGGCTTTGAATACGTCTGAATAATTCTGAAGATACTCGTCATCAGGGACGAATAAAGAGTCTGTGAACTTGACTGAGTTATAAATAGCTTGTAACTGGGTGTAATATATGGGCTTAACTTCGTTGAAAACGGTGTTAACCTCGAAATTACTCATTAAACCACCTTGAGTTAAATTTGTGCTTCCTATAATGGATGTCACCTCTTTAGGATTTCTAAACATATAAATTTTAGGGTGAAAGACTATGTCGTTCCTATTGTCACCTTTATCGCCATAACAATAAAATTTCACTTCCTTGTATTTTTTCTTCAAATCAATGAAGTACTTCATGGCAAAAAGATCTGTAGTCTTAAAGTCAAGACCTACTATCAATTCAAACTTAGCTCCCTTATCAAGGGACATTAAAAGAGAATTTTCTATGGCCTTGATGCCTGACTTTTTCAAAAAAGCCACAGCAATCTGAGTCTCAACAGAATTTTGTAATTCTTGATTGATTATCTTTCCTATCGGATAGTTCAGATTTGAATTAATTTGGATTGAAGGTCCCATATTATTTATTTCTAAAAGTCACTGTTTAAATATCATCCTCTACACAATTAGCCAATCGTGCTTTTGCAACTGCTAATGACTTTTGAATTTGGTGTTGCAGCACCTCACGAGGAGGTAACTCTGTCATATATTGAGCTACCTTAATACCGGCTTTGTCGAGTTGCAGCAGCTCAATCTGCTCATCGCTGCCCTCAGTGCAAAGTAGCAAACCTAGTGGAGTCTTTTCGTCAGGTTCCATTTCGTTCTGTTCCAGCCAACGCAGATAGAGTTCCATCTGACCTTTGTATTCCGCCTTGAAACGACCCAATTTCAAGTCGATGGCAATCAGACGATGCAAACGACGATGATAGAACAGTAGGTCAAGTTTAAAGTCTTCACCGTCGATAATCATCCGCTTCTGTCGTGCGACGAAACAAAAACCGTTGCCAAGTTCCAAAATAAACTGCTCCAAGTGAGCAACCAAACAGTCCTCCAAAGTCTTCTCACTATACATGCCTTTCAGTCCTGTAAATTCCAGGAAATAAGGACTTTTGAACACTAGGTCTGGCGACATCATATTATCATCACGCAATAACGAGAGTTCTTTCTTAACAAACTCATCCGGCTTACCGCTAATAGCGGTACGCTCGAAAAGCATACCGTCTATTTCTTTGCGAAGCCTGTCGCGCCCCCATCTTCCCGATGCCGCCATTGTAATATAAAACTCTCTTTGAAGGGGATCTTTCAATGAAAGTACCTCTATGAAATGAGACCAGAACAATTTTTGCGCAAACTGCGCGACAATTTGTTCTTCTGGGAACAGAGTTGCAAATTGCATCATTCTTCTGATATTTCGAGGTTCATAGCCCTTTCTGCCATATTCATTTTGTAATTGTGTCGCAACCTGCGACACAATTTGCATTCCATACTCAGCCCGCTTATTTCCAAGCACTTCGCGATTGATACGCTCACCGATATGCCAATACATCATGGTCTGTTCATAATTGGCTGTAGCTGCAACATAACCACGAGCTTGTTCGATAATTTGACGCAAATCCTGCATCAAGGATTCTGTCGCAACCTGCGACACAATTTGACCGTTTCTATCTATTTCGTTCATAGCTTTCTATCTATAACCTCCATAATTCACTATTATATTAATTCTTTCTCTTTCCTTATCTCATCCAGCACCTTCCCGTTATACGAGAAGTACTTGGCACCCTGATAGGCACCGGAGGCGTTGCGCTGGTCTTCGGGCATAAATGTACCAACGAATGGGGAGAGTTTATAGATGCGACCTTCATACTCGATGCTGTCATCTGAAGACACCTTCACCACCAAACCTGTAGGGTCGAAAGTAACCTGTTCACCTATTTTGATTCCACACATGGAGAACTTGAATCGCGCTCGCTTCACCTCTCGCTTCTGCGACTCTTTGTGTTCGCTTTCCGTAACGGGCTTATTGTCCTCATATAATGTTACCTCAGCATCGTCTATCGTCATCGCAATATCACGAAAGATGTCGAGAGCCATCTGCGGAGCCACATTGAAGAACTCGCGGTTCTGGCGAATGCGCAGGTCGGTGAGCCGGTCAATGGTTTTATGCACCAACTTCTCCACCTCATTGTACTTCACCGTTTTCATCGTGGCAAAATCTCAAAAGGCAGCGGGACAGCTGTATTGTCCAGTTCCTTGCTCCGCACATCCACAGGACGTGAACTCTTGCCAATCTTCACCCAATCCTCCCGAAAGCTGGGATTAGTGAGTATATAAACATATCCAGGTTCTTTATTTGCCATATATTCGTTTATTTTTTTATTTTATTTGGTTTCCGCTCTATGGAGCGTTAGCCCAGCTTCCATCTCCGAGCCATCTCCGAAGGCATAAGCTTGCTCCAACCTCTGCCTATGCAACCCCCTTGCTACTCCCTTTCTACGCTACTCCTGTCAGGAGTATTAAGGTGTCCCTATTCTGTATTGCCAATATTTGACCACAAAGATACGAATATTTTTCAAATATAATACAAATGAACCTGAAAAAGTTACTTTCACAAGCCTTGTGAAGGCTATTTTATTTGGATAAATCGAGAAAAATGCCTACTTTTGCAAAAAAAGAATAGAAATCGATGGCTACGCAAGAACAAATTGAAGCATTGAAGATTGACGAAAACGTCTTTGAACTGACAGAAGATACAGAACTGGAGTATCTGGTACATTTCGCGGCTCCATTCACAGGGGCAGACAAGTGTGTTGTTCCAAAGGGAACTGCCTTTGCGCCACATTCGCCTATGCGAAGCGATGCACTTTATATGCATTTTGTTGATGGAGATAAAGATTCGCTATTCGATAGGATGGAAGCGCAGGTGAAGGTCAATTACGAAAACCTCTTCACCCGACTGCAAGGTTTCTCATTCTTTATCACCGAAGATCAACTCAAAACGCTCCCACTCAAATTCCGTAATGGCAGTGCTGAACGTCTTATGGAAATCATGTGTCAGCTACGCTCTCCTGTTTATCCGATTTTCCCGTAGGATCAAATCGCCTGTCTTTCTGGTAGGACTTCTGATGTGATTGATGAGAGCCCGCCACTATTTGGGCAGGCTCCCATTTTAGTTATTTGAGTTTTTTATAGTCTTGGCCCACGCTTCTTTTTCTTCCGTTGCATCTGTCGGCGGTAATCGACGAAGTCGCTTGCCAGAGCAAGAACTCTTCCTCGGCAGGGTCATAGACGGGATTGGAGGTGTCGAACAGACCCAGTGAAGGAATGCCTATAGATGGCTCATTGCGTTCTTGCTGTTTGGGATTTGGATCTTCCTTTGGCTGTTCGTAGTGCCTTGTTTGCGGCTGATTAACTATCGTCTCTTGTTGCGCTTTATGAGCATTCTTTTTGATGACAGCATCCATTTTGCCAAAGGTCATGCCGCGTTTTATCTGTGAAGCCTTGAAAGTAAAACCGTCTTTTATGAAGCAGATGCCCTGTATATCTTTGGGGGCTCGGCTGTCTTTCCTTCGCATCACCAATTCCATTTCTACACCTTCTTCCTTTAGATGCTCCACGAACTCTTTCCATGACATTGACTGTGCCAGTGTGTTCATAACGATGCGATAGATCTCGTATTTCGTCTTCTCAGTTCCCCTTAATCGCTCGGTTTTAGTATGTCCTTTGCCCTTGGAGAATGTCAGTCCGTACTTCTGTTTAAGCAGTTTTGTAACCTGCTCATTCCGTCTAAAATCGTGCTGGTCTGTGATGGTCTTGCCCTCGTTGTTGATGCGGTTATAGACTAGGTGACAATGGGGGTTGCCGTTATCGAAGTGGCGCACAAGGAGAAACTGAGTGTCCTTGATGCCCATTAGTTCCATGTACTCCCGTACGATCTTCGTCATCATCTCGTCTGTCAGTATGTCCTTGTCCTCTGGCAGAAAACTCAAGGCGATATGTCCTACAGGCTTTGAGAT
>ERZ842401.7090-NODE-7090-length-11626-cov-4.757065_pt1 | contig 11626 bp, 6 predicted proteins | sample MGYA00521270_ERZ842401 | MGnify/ENA primary metagenome ERZ842401 (study PRJEB31892, sample SAMEA3878208) | bioreactor metagenome | biome: Moose rumen | place: Sweden | collected 2011-10 | study: EMG produced TPA metagenomics assembly of the PRJEB12797 data set... | reverse complement strand
GTAAAGGGGGCCAGCTGGCGGTCGAGCTGCAGCAGTCGGCGCAGGTAGTGAATGATGACTTCGCGGTTGATGAGCTGCAGGCCGTTGAGACTGCTGTTCAGGTTGGCGGCTGATGCAGTTGGCGTTCTGAACAGTTCTTTCTGCAGGGCCTCGTCGACGGCGCGCTCAATGTCCACTCGGGTGTTCAGCAGACGGTCGATATCGTCGGCCAATATCTGCCGGCTCTTCTGCATCAGTCGGCTATAGATGATCTGCGCAGCTTCATGGAAAATGTTGCCGAAGATGCGGTTGTCAATCACCTCGTCTTCAGTATCGTCAGGTTGTTTCACACCGCACACATAGTGATAGTAGAACTGCAGCGGACAACGCATGTAGCGGTTGATGGCCGTAGGCGTAAGCAGCGGGTCGCTGTCGGCATTCGTCTGCTGGCCTCCTTTCAGTGAGAACCGCTGCCGAAGCAGCTCCATGATAGTGTCGTCCTTTTCAACAGCCTGTGGTTTGAACGGCACAAACTCTTGTCCCGTTCGCAGCGTCTTCATGTTGAACGTGTGCGGACTCTCTACCAGTAGTTGCTGCATGAAGCGCGACTTTTCCGCCGTCTGACCGTCGGTAGTAGCATTGTTGTACAGGATGGTGATGTCGCCGGCACGTTGCAGCATGCGGTGGAAATAGTAGGAATAGATGGCCACCTTGTGGTCGATGGTGGTCAATCCGTAAGCTTTCCTAATGCTGTAGGGAATGAACGACGTGTCGTTGACACCTTTGGGCATGTTGCCTTCGTTGCACGAGAGAATCAGCAGATGCTCGAAGTCGAGATTGCGGGTCTCCAGCACGCCCATGATTTGCACACCTTCGACAGGCTCGCCGTGGAACGGAACACTGGCTGAAGCCACCAGCTGGCCGATGAGCCGCTGCAGCGTGACGATGTCCACCTGCAGGTCGCCACTCTCCATCAATCCCAGCAAACGGTTGACGATGGTGTACATTCGGAACAGCGATTCCTGCATCAACGGGCCGTCCTGTGCCTGTCCGGCTTCTGTCTCGGCCCCCCGTGCAATGTTCTGTACCACCTCGCAGAGCCAGCGCAACAGGTCGATGGGCTTTTCGATGTGTTGCAGCAGCATGTCTGGCTCTTCGTCGGCCGACAGGTATCGGGTGTAGGGATGGCGCATCACCTTGTTGACGGCTGACGGCAGAAACCGTTGGTGACGCACTGACCACCCCGTTGTCTGAAGGTTCAGCAGCATACTGACGAGCGAGGCCGCCGGCGATTGTATGAGCGGATAGCCCGTCGTGATGTTTACCTTGTCGATGTGGTCGGGCAGACAGTGTACGACCGTTTGCAGTAACCCTTCGTTGCAGAGCACGATGGCCGTTGAGGGCGAGCACTCCTTGAGCCACGTGCTGATGTAGCGAGCTTGGGCATTCTCGGTAGGAGCCGCAATATAGGTGATCTGCCGCTTCCGGCTAAACTGGTTGTAGATGTCGTCGCGGTCGCAGTCAAGTTCGTTGGGGAAGAGGGCCAGATATTGGCCGATATAGTGGCCGGCCTCGTTGTTATGCGACTTGCCGTCGGGCATGTAGTAGCGGTCGAAGTCCCAATAGAACCGGGCGCGGCCCTGTTGCTTCAAAGTTGTGAATAGCCGCAGCTCCACTTGCTGCAGCAGGTTGAAGCCCACAAAGATATACTGGTCGTACTCGAAATCGCTCGCCGCTTCGGCTACCTGCCGGTAGAGTGCGCCCTCATAGGCCAGCCCCTGTTCGGCCAGCTGGCGGTTAAGGGCGTGGTAGATGTCGCCCATGCGTGTCCACAACTGCAGGAATCGTTTCTTCAACTCCGTGTTGTGGTCTTCTGAGAAGTTGCTGAAGAACTTCCGGATAATCTCTTTCTGCTCCTCGTTCAGATAGGAAATGTCGTCGAGCTCATGAATGTCGCGCAGATTGGCAAATACCTTGTCGGCATCGGCCATGTTCTTGTCGATATCGTCGAAATCGGCCAGCAGCAGTTGCCCCCAGCTGTAGAAATGGTCAAGCGTCTCGTTGAAGCCAGTCTGCTCAACAAAGCAGTGGTGAAGGTCGCACACCAGCTTGATGGGGTCGGCCACTTGCAGGTGGCTCTGTTTGCGGAACAGGTCGCTGATGGTGATGTAGGCTGGGCTCCAGATGGGCTTCTCGCTCAGCCGCGCCAAGTGCTCGTTCAAGAAGAGGGCGGCTCGTTTGTTGGGAAAGACAACGGCCAGGCGCGACAGGTCGGTGCCCCATTTGCCGATAAGGTCTTCAGCTACGTATTGTAAGAAACTTTTCATTTCACTTCTTCTATTTTGTTTGAGTAGACATACCACAGATAGCCCTTGATATTTAGATAGCCCATATCGGCCAGCAGGTGCATGTATTCTCTCACCTGGTCGTGGTACTCAGTGTTGGGCCGCCCGAACTTGAAGTCGACGACAATCATCTCGTTGCCGTCGGTCATCACGCGGTCGGGACGGCGCTCGTAGACGTTGCCGCTCGTCGGGTCGATGTTGAGGATGGTGCATTCGTTGAACAGTTGCCATTTTTCAGCATACCAATATGCCACGCGCGGGTCTTCCAGTCGTTTGCGTATCAGCGTCTCAATCTTCTCGCGCGTCAGTTGCTGGTCGTAGATGATGCCGTCGAGTTCCATCTGCTGCAAGGCTGCGTCGATATCCTTCTTCGTGCGGATAGTTGAGAACACGTTGTGCAGAATGCTTCCCAGCTGGATGTAGTTCGTCTGTTGCTGTTCGTCTTCCTGAGCGGCAAACTGTCGGCTCAGGTTGCTCTGCTTGAAGGCAGCTTTCTGTTCGAACATCTTCATCTGAAGCGGCAGAGGCTCGGCTTTCTGCAGGAACACGTTGCGTTCTTTCTGCAGGGAATCATCCAGTGCTTTTTGCAAAGCCACCTCGTCCTCTTCTTGTACTTGCAGATCGGCCGGCGATGGAGTGGGGCAGGGTGGTGTTCCGTATTCGAAGTGCAGGGCTGAACCGACATCTTCTTTACCCTCCAATAGGAAGCCTTCTAATTGCTCGGTCTTCAGGGCTGCTTGCAAGAGCTCTTCCATCTGCGGCAATACCTGTTCGATGATGGCCGAGCGATGTCCCTTTCCACCTCGTTTGCCCCAGATGTAGAGGCCCTTGACGGCACGAGTGAAGCCCACGTAGAGCAAGTTCATGTTGTCGACCATGTTCTGCATGCTTTCTTCGTCGTAGTCGCTCTGGTAGATGGTGCCCGTCATGCCGCTCTTGCTGTAGTCAATGGGCACGATAGGAAGCTGGTTGAACGGTTCCTCTTGCGGATGGCACCAGAGCGTGCCGCCCAACTCCAGTTTCCAGTCGCAGAAGGGTATCAGCACATATGGGAACTCCAAGCCCTTCGACTTGTGTATGCTGATGAGTCGGATGCCGTTGATGTCAGGACTCTGAATGGTCTTTGAACAGATGGTCTCGTCCCATTCCTTCAGAAACGAGGCGATATCGGTCATCTGCTCGTTGACAAATGTGCTCACCTGATCGTAGAAGGCGCATAGGTAGGCTGTCTGACCCGTTGTTTCGTTGAGTTTGAAGATAGCGCAAAGCCGTTCTGTCAGTTCGTAGAGCGGCAGGCGCAGCAATTCGTTGCGCCCCTCCACCAGTTGTGGGGGCAGCAACTCGTCGAGCGGAGCCGTGTAGAGCGCTTGATGGGAATAGGCTTTGGCCAAGAAAGCCTTCGCAATCAAGTCGTCGGGACGGGTGAGCAGTCGTAGTGCTTGGATGATGGTCTGAATGGCTGGTGAAGCATCCAGTCGGAAAGCTTCGTCGCTCACCACCGATACCTGCGGCAGGTGTTCCATGAAGTAGTTTGCAATGAGCGGAATCTGTCGGTTCACCCTCACCAGAATGGCTATCTCAGATGTCGGTATACCCAAGCCGACTAACTCTTCCACTTGTGTCTTCAAAGATTCCAACGTCTGTTGCTGATAGTCGTCGGACGGCAGTAGCGTGATGTTTACGAAGCCGTTGTTACCGCGCTTCAGGGGAACCTTCTGGCTTACGTCATCATAAGCAGCGATACCCTCCAGTTCGGCAGCCTTCGCGAAGAAAGCATTGTTGAACTCTACGACGTGACGCTCTGAACGGTAGTTGGTCTCAAGCGGTTTGATTTCCAGCTGCTGGTCGGCATGCTCAAACTCGTCGTGGATATTGGCCAGCAGCCGCCAGTCGCCACTGCGCCAGCGGTAGATGCTTTGCTTCACGTCGCCCACAATCAGGTTCTCTGTGTCCTCATGGCTCATTGTCTCTTGAAGCAGCACCTTGAAGTTCTTCCATTGTACAGTCGACGTGTCCTGGAATTCGTCTATCATGATGTGCTCCAGTTGAGTGCCAATTTTCTCAAAGATGAATGGCGAGTCGCTACCGTCGATCAGTTCGTGCAGCATCTGCTGGGTATCGCTGAGCAGAAAACGGTTGGATTCTTCGTTCAGTTCCCTCACTTTACGCTCAATGCTCTCCAGCAGGCGCAACTGACTGAGATGCTTCAGGGTGAGGTCGGCCGATTTGTATCGCTTCCATTGCAGAGGACGTTCGTTGATGACCCTATGGAGCAGGTCGTTTAGTGGCCCGCCAGCCAGCGCATGCAGTTCGTCGCGTCGCGGATCGCTTTTCTTGTACCACTTTTCGGGAGCATCCAGACATTCTTCGGCTCGCTTGCCCACAATGCTCTCGTCCATCTGACCATCTTTAAGTTTCAGGAATACCCCGGCCACTCCGCCCTTGCCATAGGAAAGGCTCTCGTAGGTAAAGCCATTGTCGGAGAGCAACTGGAAAAACTCGTCGGCAATGTTGGTCATCGTCTCACGTGCTTCCTTTTTTATGCTGTTGAGCAAGGCCATGTAGCCGTCGAAGAACTTCGGTTCTCTGACAATCTGATAGAGGTGTTTGCTTTCTGCCTTGTAGTTGTCGTTGAAGATGGCTCGTCCGAATTGTTTCACTTGCTTGATGACATTCCACGAGCGGTCGTCACTGATGGTATCCATGATATATTTCAGAATCCACTGCAGCATCTGGTCTTTGGCTGAGAGATTCTCAATCAGATTGTCGACAGCCAGTTCCTCCACCTGGCCGTCGTTTAGCCCCACACGCAGGTTGGCGGTCAGGTCGAGTTCGCGAGCCAGGTTTCGCAAGATGCTTTGGAAGAACGAGTCGATGGTATCGATACGGAAATAGCTGTAGTTGTGCAGCAGGTTGGAGAGGGCCAGGCCTGCCTGTTGCGATACATGCTCAGGTGTGTCGTCGAGGCTTTCGCAGACGGCCTTCATGTAGTCATCTGAAAAGGGCAGGCGTTTCCAAATGCCATAGAGTTGGCTCAGGATGCGAACTTTCATCTCTTCGGTAGCCTTGTTGGTGAAGGTCACGGCAAGAATTTTGCGGTAGGCCTGCGGATTGCGAACCACCAGCTTGATGTACTCGGTGGCCAGTGTGAACGTCTTTCCGCTGCCTGCACTTGCCTTATATATAATAAGAGGTGTACTCACTGTTTTCTTCTTCTGCTTTTGTTTTGTGAATGAATCATATTACCATCTGCGGAACAGCTCAAGGGTGAACTTGGCACCGAACTGATAGAAGGCCAAATCAAAGAATCCAGCAAAGAGTCCGGTGGAGAAAAACTTCGTGCTAAATCCGTATCCCAGCTCGTGGTAGGGGCGGCTATACTCAATGAGCAGTCCGCTCCAATAGAGGCGTTCACGCTCAATATAACGGCCCACCTTGGGAATGAATGAAGCCATCAGCAGTGGAGAGTCGTAGCTGACATTGCTGCTTACATAGTAGTGCGAAATGTTGTACAGGCGAGAGTCTAGCAGTTGGAAGTCGCCCGACCATTCGTCGTCCCATCCGCCCGGCACATTGTCGATGTAAAAATTCATGAATTGCATGAAGTAGTTGTTTTTGCGGCGCGTGTAAAGGCCGGCTCCCACCTGAAGGTTGACGAGCTTGGTGCTGGGCAGATGTATCTTCTTGGTGGCACAGGTTTCCCATCGCTCATAATCGAGCTCGAACGCCTTGCTTCTGATGGCCCTTTCGTAATTGATGCTTAGCAAAGGTCCTTCCTGCCAGGGAAGCAGATAAAGACCGAGGGAGGGAGCAAGACTCTGGTATACCGTGGGCTTGTTGAAGAGCTTCATGTTTTTCTTGTCGACGGCTGTACGGCGGTGGTACACCATACCCAGTTCGACTCTTACTGCCTTGTTGATTTGTGTATAGTTTCTCAGACGTATCTCGTTGTCGTTGAACTCGTCCAGATTGATTTTTTTCAGTTCAGGCAGTTCACCCTGTTCGGCTTTTAACTCGTCTATGACGGCGGAGTTGCCTATACGGTTGCCAACGTCCCACAACAGTTCTAGATAGTTGTCTTTCTCTTTGTTGTAAATATAGCGCACTGGCACGTAGGCATACAGTTGCTTGATTTTGAAGTTATAGCCTAATGTTGTTTTGAAATAAAGGTTGCTGTTCTCGGTGAAATAGTATCTGGCAGAAAACTTTATCTTGTACGACAGACCCCTTCTGCGACTATAGCTGAGGTATTGCGGCTCGATGAGGGGCGACAGGCGGATGCGGTATTTCTCTGACGACTTGCTGTGACTGCTCACCAGATAGCTGCCCACGTCCCATCCCAGTTCCTTGAGCATAGTTGTTTTCGTCGATGCGGTGCTATCCTTCGGCATGCTGTCGGTCTTGGCATTGAGCAATGAGTCGAACATTTGGTAGACGGCACGCTCGTCTTTGCTCAGTCTCAGGGGCCTGATGGAGTCCATCAGGTGACGGTTTCCCACAACGTCGATTGTATCAGGCAGTTGAACGTGGTTATTGAATACTGATGTAAACGACGAAGCGATGTGGTTGCCCAGAAACTTGAAGTTGACATCGGTCTTGCAGTATTTGGGCATAGCCAGTGAATCCTCGGAAGCGTTGCCCTGCTTGATGGTGGTGTAGAAGTCAATCATGTCGTACTCGCCCTTGATGACCACATCCAGAATGCGGCCTGTGGCGGCTTGAATGATGGCAGTGCCGGCCACCAACTGGGTGTTGTCACCCATGCGTGGGCGGAAGTCAATACGTGCGCGGCCCGCTTCACGATAGCTGACCTTATATTTATAAAAATGTCTGTTCTCGCGGCAGAACGGGGAAAGCACATGGTTGCCATAGATAGTGGGATGATAGAGTTTGGGCAGGGAGAAATCGTTTAGTACCGACATCGCAGTACGGTTGCGGGGAATGGTGGTGTAGTAAGCTAACCGCCTGTTGTCGAACTCGGTGGGGCTCTTGATGGTGATAAGGTTGAATTGCTCACTGACGTACTTGCGTTCTCCGCCAGCAATCGTGTACATCGATGGAATCAGCCACAGGGAAAAGTTGCGGCGGTAGGTCTCATAGTAGTGCTTTGTATATACCTGCATGGTCTTTCCTTTCACCTCAGGATTATACTTTTCCTGAAAGGCAAACATCCGGCTCAGCACTTGCGAGCTTGTTTTGTCTTTGGCAGCAGTGGCATATCCAACATGCAGCATCAGCAGGCCTATAATGACGAAAAGACGCTTCACAGGTGCCAAAATTACGAAAAAAACTTCAAACCAGTATTCTTTCATCAAATAAAATTTGTTAGAAATGCTCTTCTTTCGAATATTATCTGTAATTTTGCAGCTAATTTGATAAAAACAATAAAACATACGAATCATGTATAGAACAAAAACCTGTGGTGAGCTTAGGCTCTCAGATGCTGGTCAGCAAGTGAAACTGGCCGGATGGGTGCAGCGCACCCGAAAGATGGGCGGCATGACCTTTGTCGACCTGCGCGACCGTTACGGAATCACACAGTTGGTGTTCATCGAGGATGTCGATGCGGCTCTCTGCGAGCGTGCCAACAAGCTTGGACGTGAGTTCTGTATTCAGGTGGTGGGACAAGTCAGCGAGCGCGAATCGAAGAACAGCAAGATGCCTACGGGCGATATCGAGATTCTGGTATCTGAGCTGAACATTCTCAGTGAGAGCATCACTCCTCCCTTCACCATCGAGGACAATACCGACGGCGGCGATGATATCCGCATGAAGTATCGCTATCTGGACTTGCGCCGCGCTGCCGTTCGCAAGAATCTGGAACTGCGTCACCGCATGACAATTCTCATTCGTAATTTCCTGGACAATCTGAACTTCATCGAGGTGGAAACACCTATTTTGATTGGCTCTACGCCTGAAGGTGCACGCGACTTTGTTGTTCCTTCACGCATGAACCCAGGGCAGTTCTATGCCCTGCCGCAGTCGCCGCAGACGCTGAAGCAGTTGCTGATGGTATCTGGCTTCGATCGCTACTTCCAGATAGCTAAGTGCTTCCGCGATGAAGACTTGCGTGCCGACCGTCAGCCGGAATTCACACAGATTGACTGTGAGATGTCGTTTGTCGAACAGGAAGATGTGCTGCAGATTTTCTAAGAGCTGGCTCGCCATCTGTTTAAAGAGGTGCGAGGCGTGGAGTTGCCTCCGTTGCAGCGCATGACTTGGCATGAGGCTATGCGTCGTTTCGGTTCTGACAAGCCCGATCTCCGTTTCGGTATGGAGTTTGTCGAACTGATGGATGTGCTGAAAGGTACGGGCACGTTCCCTGTGTTCAACGAGGCTGAGTACATCGGTGGTATCTGTGTGCCCGGTTGTGCCGACTACACACGCAAACAGCTTGATCAACTCACTGACTTCGTGAAGCGTCCGCAGGTGGGTGCCAAGGGACTTGTGTACGTGAAGTTCAATGCCGATGGCACTGTGAAATCTTCTGTCGATAAGTTCTACGAGCCTGAGGCGTGGCAGAAGGTGAAAGAGGCTATGGGAGCCAAGGATGGCGATCTGGTGCTGATTCTCAGTGGCGACAATGCCAACAAGACGCGCGTACAGCTCTGTACCCTTCGGCTGGAGATGGGCGACCGTCTCGGCTTGCGCGATAAAGATAAGTTCGTGTGCCTTTGGATCGTTGATTTCCCCCTCTTCGAGTGGAGCGACGAGGAGCAGCGCCTGATGGCTACCCACCATCCTTTCACAATGCCGAATCCAGACGATATTCCCTTGCTCGACAGCGATCCTGCCAAAGTGCGTGCTGTGGCCTACGACTTCGTTTGCAATGGTGTCGAGGTTGGTGGCGGCTCACTGCGTATCCACGATGGCAAACTGCAGGAGAAGATGTTCCAGATTCTGGGCTTTACGCCTGAACGTGCAATGGCTCAGTTTGGCTTCCTCATCAACGCCTTCAAGTACGGTGCACCCCCTCATGCAGGTTTGGCCTTCGGTCTTGATCGCTTCGTGAGCCTTATGGCTGGTCTTGACAGTATTCGCGACTGTATCGCCTTCCCTAAGAATAACAGCGGCCGCGACGTGATGCTTGATGCTCCTGGCGAATTGGACCCCAAACAGTTGGAGGAGCTACAACTGAAAGTAGATCTCAAAAGTGAATAAAAATGTAATAAGTGTTTGATTTACGTCAAGAATAACGGTTGAATATACAAATAACTCTAAAAATCAGTGAGTTGGATTGTTGAAAAGCAGTACTTTTGTGGCGAAAATATAATCACACTTCAATAGTGAATTAATTTTTATAAGTATTATGGCAGAAAAGAAAGCTACAACGAAGAAGGCTGCAGAGGTAAAAGAGACCGCAGCTAAGAAATCAACCACAACCAAGAAGACCGTAGCCAAGAAAAATGTGATCGCTATCAATGCAGAGAACATTGGCTTTAAGGCAGGAGATGTTTATCAGGCACTGGCAGCAGCTGAGAAGGCCCTCAGCGTAGAGGAAATTGCTAAGGCTGCAAAGATTTCAGCAGAGGAGACCATGCTTGGTCTCGGCTGGCTCTTCAAGGAGGGCAAGCTTCTGAGCGCTGACGACAACAAGGTTGTTCTCGCATAAGTGCAGGACAATAACCAATAGACAATAACCAATAGCCGTTATGCAAATGATGGTTATTGGTTATTGTTTTACTCATTAGTCATCATTCTTTACAATCTCCCCTTTTTCTCTCTCCACTTTTCCTTAAAAGATGTATTCCCAGCAAATCTTGAAGATACTGTCACAGGTTGATGAACGCGGCATCAGTGTGTCGGCGCTGACCAAGCATATCTACAACCTGAACACTACCTTCTTTTCTCAGCCCGATTTGCAGGAAGTGAAACAATACGTGCAGCAGTTTTTGTTGCGTAATTCAAAGTCGCCGCAATCTATTATTGAGAGTACGGGCAAGCGTGGTTACTACCGCCTGAACATGCAGAACTCTCAGGATGCCCGACAACTCATGCTCGAGTTCCGTGATGAACAGCCCGCCGACGAGCAACCTGAGGAACCATATCGGCAGGACCTTTCCCTTAGTCTTTTTGACGACCTCTGAAAAAGCACAAGAGTTTAATGCTCTTTGTGAGAACCTCAAACGCTTGTAGCAGGAACGTCAAACGCTATTTCTTTCTGACGGGGTCGCAGGTAAGGCCGCATCCCAACTTCTTGAAAATCTTGCGATCAACCTCAGACAGCATGACGGTAGAGTGAACCTGACAGCCGCGCAACTGTGGCAGTTGCTCCAATGCTCGGCGGCATTTCTCTGCCAGCATGGTGTCCCACTGTCCTGAGCGCTCGTCGTGTTGTGAGAGAACGCTGAGTGCCACCAACACCTCGTCGGTATGCAGACGGGGGTTGCGGCCTCCAAGATACTCTATCTTCGTCTTCTGAATTGGCTCAATCATACTCTGAGGCAGCAGTTTCTCATCGTGGTCGATGCCTGCCAGATGCTTCATCGCGTTCAGCAGCAGGGCGGCTGAACAGCCGAGTAGGGGAGACGATTTCGACGTGATGATGGTGCCGTCGCTGAGTTCGATAGCAGCAGCGGTATGTCCACTGAGTTCCTGTTTGGCGGCAGCGGCCACTGTCACGCGGCGATAGGCAGTAGTGATCTTTGCTTGATTGAAGAGCAACAAAATCTTGTTCACCTCGCGCTCACTGTCAATGCCGTCAGCCAGTTTGTTAGTGGCATCGTAGTAGCGGCGGATGATTTCGTCGCGACTGGCCTGACAGCACACCTCGTCGTCGCTGATGCAGAACCCCACCATATTGACACCCATATCGGTAGGTGACTTATAGGGATTCTCGCCGTAGATGCCTTCGAAGAGCGCATTCAGCACGGGGAATATTTCGATGTCGCGGTTGTAGTTGACTGCAATCTTGTCGTAGGCCTCTAGATGGAACGGGTCAATCATGTTCACGTCGTTCAGATCAGCGGTAGCGGCCTCATAAGCAATATTCACGGGGTGCTTCAGCGGCAGGTTCCACACAGGGAATGTCTCGAATTTGGCATAGCCGGCGCGTATGCCGCGCTTGTTTTCGTTGTAGAGCTGGGAAAGACAAACAGCCATCTTGCCGCTGCCTGGACCTGGAGCAGTGACGATGACCAACTCGCGCGAGGTCTCCACATAGTCGTTCTTGCCGAATCCGTCGTCGCTGGCAATGAGCTCTACATTGTGAGGATAGCCATCTATTAAATAATGTATATAGGACTTGATGCCCATGCGCTCCAGACGGTGACGGAACAGGTCGGCGGCATGCTGACCGTTAT
>ERZ842401.7089-NODE-7089-length-11630-cov-9.348510_pt1 | contig 11630 bp, 9 predicted proteins | sample MGYA00521270_ERZ842401 | MGnify/ENA primary metagenome ERZ842401 (study PRJEB31892, sample SAMEA3878208) | bioreactor metagenome | biome: Moose rumen | place: Sweden | collected 2011-10 | study: EMG produced TPA metagenomics assembly of the PRJEB12797 data set... | reverse complement strand
ACCTGGACCGCTACGACCACAAGATGGAAAACTACGTGGCCGCCAAGTTCAACATCACCAAGAACCTGCGCAAGGACGACTGCTTCATCTTCGATTCCGACGATGACATTACCATCGGCCATCTTTCCAACATCGTGCTCCGCTGCAAGATGCTGCCTTTCTCCCAGGAGAAGGAAGTGGAGCAGGGCGCTTTCCTGAAGGATGACAAGATCGTGCTCCGCTACGAAGAGGAAGAGACCGACCTGTTCCTGCAGGAACTGGCCCTCGGCGGCAAGCATAACATCTACAACTCCATGGCCGCCGCCCTGGCCGCCAAGGTGACCGGCATCGACAATGAGGTCATCCGCAACTCCCTGGCTACTTTCCAGCCCATCGAACACCGGCTTGAGCCCGTGCTCAGCATCAAGGACGTGCTCTATATCAACGATTCCAAGGCCACCAACGTAGACAGCGCCTGGTATGCCCTGGAATGCCAGAAGCGCCCGGTCGTATGGATCGTGGGCGGAACCGACAAGGGCAACGACTACAGCGTCCTGAACGACCTGGTCAAAGAAAAGGTGAAAGCCATCGTCTGCCTGGGCGTGGACAATACCAAGATCCATGCAGCCTTCGAGGGGATGGTAGAGACGATCACCGATGCCGGATCGGCCGAAGAAGCCGTGCAGAAAGCCTCCAAACTGGCCGTGGAAGGCGACGTGGTGCTCCTGAGCCCCTGCTGCGCCAGCTTCGACCTGTTCAAGAACTACGAAGACCGCGGCGAGCAGTTCAAAGCCGCCGTCAGAAGTCTGTAACGCATTATGGAAGAAGAGAGAAAGAAGACCAGTACGCTGGGTTCCCTCTGGAACCTCATGGACCGCTTCAGCGGGGACAAGGTGATTTTCCTGATCGCCCTGTTCCTCATGCTCATTTCGGTCATCTCGGTGTTCAGTTCCACCCCGCTCCTGGCACGGGAACTGGGCAGCGACCGCATGAGCATCATGATCGACCAGCTGAAAGCGGTGGCGGTGGGCTTCGTCATCATCTTCCTTCTCTATTTCTTCGGCAGGGTGGAATGGTACCGGAAACTGTCGATGCTGGGCTTCCTGGTGAGCCTCGGCATCCTGACGGTACTGGTATTCAACCTGAACCTGGGCATCATCAAGGCCGGTTCCATCAACGGCGCACGGCGAATCCTGGTGGTGGCCGGCAAGCAGATCCATGTGTACGAGTTCGTGAAAGTGTTCATGATCCTGTATCTGGGCTGGGCGCTGGACACCTACAAGAGCCACGGATTCCGCTGGGCCAACCTGCTGTCGGAGAAAATTCCGCGCCTGTCCTTCCTGGGCAAGGACTTCACGCAGAAGCTGCTCTATATCTACTTCCCCATCGGCCTGGTCACGCTCATGGTGATGATGGGGTCCAACTCCTCGGCCATCTTCATCGGCGGCATCATGATTCTGATGATCCTGGTGGGAGGGATTGACGGAAAAGACATCGGCATCATGATCGCGGCCCTGCTGGTGGGCGTGGGACTCATGTTCGGCGCGTACAAGGCCGGCATCCTGAAGGAAAGCCGCATCGGAACGGCCATCAGCCGCATTACCCAGGACGATGACGCCACGATGGACGTACTCCTCTCTTCCCCGCGGGGGTCGAGGGAGTGGAACGATGCCAGGGACGACCTGAAGCAGCCCGTAGGAGCCCTCCTTGCCATCAAGGAAGGCGGCCCGCTGGGCAAGGGAATCGGAAACAGCACCCAGAAATACGCCGTGCCGGTAATTTTCGGCGACTACATGTTCAGCTTCATCATCGAGGAAACGGGACTTTGGGGGGCCACCCTCATCCTCCTCCTCTACTTCAGTCTCCTGGCCCGCGGCACCATGGTGGCCAAGGAGTGTGACAAATACTACGACAAGATGATTGTGACCGGACTCATCATCCTGGTCACGGGCCAGGCTTTCATGCACATGGCGGTGAACGTGCACCTGCCGTTCGTGCCGCAGACCGGCCAGACCCTTCCGCTGGTGAGCCACGGAACCAACGCGCTGCTGGTTTTCAGCATCGTCTTCGGCATCCTCCTGTCCATCTCCAAGGATGCACGGGAGAATATCGCCAGACGCGAAGCCGAGGCGGCCCCTATCATTGAACACGAGAACGACTGGACCCAAGATACAACCGCATAATGGAATTTAAACCTTTACGAGTCATCATCAGCGGAGGCGGTACGGGAGGACATATCTTCCCGGCTGTATCCATCGCGCACAAATTGAAAGAACTGAATCCTGACACCGAAATCCTGTTCGTAGGTGCGGAAGGCAAGATGGAGATGGAAAAAGTACCCGCGGAAGGCTTCCGGATCGTAGGGCTTCCCATCGTGGGCATGCAGCGTCAGCTGAACCTGAAAAACATCGTGAACGACATTCAGGTGCCGTTCAAGGTGCTCAGCAGTGTCAGGAAAGCCAGGAAACTCGTAAAAGAGTTCAAGCCCGACGTAGCCGTGGGCGTAGGCGGATATGCCAGCGCTCCCCTGCTTTGGGCGGCGACAGACATGAAGATTCCTGCGGTTATCCAGGAACAAAACGGATTCGCCGGCCTGACCAACAAATTGTTGGGCGGCCGTGTCCAGTCCATCTGCGTGGCCTATGAGGGAATGGAGAAATTCTTTCCCAAGGAGAAACTCGTGATGTCCGGCAATCCCATCCGGAAAGCCGTTTCCATGCCCCCGACTCCCGCCATGAAAGAGGAATCGATGGCCTATTACAAACTGGACCCGGCCCAAAAACACCTCTTCATCGTGGGAGGCAGCCTGGGCAGCGGCACCTTGAACCGCGCCATGAAACATTGGATCCAGGATGGATGCCCCGGCGGTGAAGGCCTGGAAATAATCTGGCAGTGCGGAAAGTATTACAAGAAAGACATCGACAGCTTCATGGAAGCCCACCCGGAGGTCAAGGGCATCTTCCACTTCGATTTCATCGCCCGGATGGACCTGGCCTATGCGGCGGCCGACGTGGTTGTCTCCCGGAGCGGAGCCAGCACGGTTTCCGAACTGTGCGCCATGGGGAAGGCCACCATCTTCGTCCCTTCGCCCAATGTGGCCGAAGACCATCAGACTCACAACGCCATGGCGCTGGTCCGCAAGGAAGCGGCCATGATTGTGCGCGACGCCGATGCCGTGGACGAACTGCTGCCCACCGCCATCGACCTGGTGAATACCCCTTCGCGCATTTCTGTCCTGGAGAAGAATGCGGCGGCGATGGCGCTGAGGAATGCCGCACAGGTTATTTGTGACGAAATTTACAAGTTGGTATGACAAACGTATATTTCATAGGGATCGGCGGAATCGGAATGTCCGCGCTTGCCCGCTATTACAAGTTCAAGGGATATGAGGTGGCCGGATACGACCGGACGCCGTCGGACCTGACGGCCCAGCTGGAGCAGGAGGGCATCAGCATCCATTATGAAGACCGCCCGGACCTGGTGCCGGACGACAAGGAGAACACACTCGTGGTCTATACGCCGGCCGTCCCTGCCGACCTGGGCGAGCTGAGAAAGGTGAACGAGGGCGGCTATGCCGTATTCAAGCGTTCCCGGACACTGGGCGAAATCAGCCGCGGACAGCGCTGCTTGGCCGTTGCCGGCACCCACGGGAAAACCACCACCAGCACCCTCACCGCCCATATCCTCACCGAAAGCGGCGAAGGCTGCTCGGCATTCCTTGGCGGCATCTCGCGCAACTACGGCAGCAACCTTTTGATGAGCCATACCCCCACCGTGGTGGCAGAGGCCGATGAATTCGACCGCTCCTTCCTGCAACTGTTCCCGGAAATCGCCGTCATCACCGCCGTAGACCCGGACCACCTGGACATCTACGGGGACTACGCCCACGTGGTGGAGGCCTTCAAGACTTTCGCCTCCCAGGTGAGCGGCACCGTCATCGCCAAAAAAGGTACGCCCATCGGCCCGGAAGACACCAAGGCCCGTGTCCTTACCTATCATTATACCGACCCCGGGGCCGATTTCTATGCGGAGAACCCGCATCCGGACAACCTGGGATACTACCATTTCAACCTCCACTGGCCAGGCGGCGTGCTGGAAGACGTGCGCGTGGGCGCCCCCGGATGGGTGAATGCCGAAAACAGCGTGGCCGCAGCCGCCATCGCCCTCACCTACGGAATCGAGCCGGAGAAGATCAAGGCCGCCATCGGCACATTCGAAGGAGTAAAACGGCGCCTGGAGGTGCATGTGAATACGCCGGCGCTCTCTTACATAGACGATTACGCCCATCATCCGGCCGAACTGTCCAGCGCCATCTCCTCCATGCGCGACATCTTCCCCGGCCGGAAGATCACGGCCATTTTCCAGCCTCACCTCTACACCCGGACCCGGGATTTCGCCCCGGAATTCGCCCAGGCGCTGTCGGCCGTCGACAAACTCATCCTGCTGGACATCTATCCTGCCCGCGAGGAGCCCATCCCCGGCGTTACCTCCGAGATGATATTCAAGGATGTCACCGCTCCGGAGAAAGTGCTCCTGAAGAAGGAAGAACTGATGGACTGTCTGGCAGAGGAGCCGGTCGACGTGCTGGCCACTTTCGGAGCCGGCAACATCGACCGTTTTATCGAACCCATTACTGAACTGTTGCTGAAACGCTTATGAAGCCCATTGTCCGCCGGGGACTCGGCGTCCTCACCCTCCTGGCCTGCGGGGCCGTATGGATACTGACATCCAGGATGTCGGCGAGGGAACGCCGTGCCCGCACCTGCCAGAGCGGAATCCAGGTGACCGTCCTGGACAGCGCCGAGCGGCACTTCGTATCCAAAGCCGATATCGAAGAATGGCTGGACAAGGATTACCATGCCTATGTAGGACTGCCGCTGGACAGCGTGAACCTGGACCGGATAGAGCAGCTGCTTCTGACCCGCAGCGGTGTACGCGGCTGCGAAGCCTGGCTCACGGACGACGGGGTGCTGCATATAGACATCACCCAGCGGGAACCCGCCGTGCGCTTCCAGAACGGGAAAACCGGTTTCTATGCCGATGCAGGCGGCTTTATCTTCCCGCTCCAGGCAGGAGGAACCGCGTCGGTGCCGGTCGTGGACGGAAAGATTCCCCTCAAGGTGGAAGAAGGGTTCAAGGGCTACCTGGAAGATCCTGCACAGCAGGCCTGGCTGCAGCAGATCCTCGGCCTGATGAATTTCATCAAAGGCTCCGTGTGGGAGAACAACATCAGGCAGATGACGGTGAATGCCGACGGCAACCTGGTGCTGATCCCGTGGGAAGGCCGTGAAAAGTTCATTTTCGGAGAGCCCGTGCGGGTGCAGGAGAAGTTCCTGCTCATGCGAAGCTACTACGAAGGGGTGGCCCCTTCCAAGGATCCAGGCTACTATTCCACCGTCGACCTCCGGTACAGGGACCAACTGGTTTGCAGAAAATAAAACAATACATATATGGAAGAGAAATACATCGCCTCAATCGACCTGGGAACCTCGAAGTTCGGACTCTGCGTAGCCCGGATCAACGGGGACGACGTACAGATCGTGTACTACCGGGAGACTCCCTCGGAGGGAATCCGCGCCAGCCTCATCTCCAATCCCATGAAGGCGGCCCAGAAACTGAAGGACGCTGTCCGCCAGGCGGAAGAAGAACTTATGATCCACATCCTGCAGGTGGTGGTGGGCATGCCCCGCAGCGAGGTGGAGCAGGTCACCGCATCGGCCCGGATCGAAAGGACCAATGCCGATGACTACATCACGGAAGAAGAGGTGCAGAGCCTTAAATCCATCGCGCTGGAGACCTATCCCCTGCCCAATCCGGACAAGCAGATCATGTACGGCGCAGTGGCCCAGTCTTTCTCCATCGACGACGAGATCCAGCTGGTGGAAAACGAAGTGGTGGGCACCCTCAGCAGCTCCCTGGAAGGGAATTTCAAGGTGTTCATCGGCAGCCGGCGCGCTACGACCGCCCTGGACAAAATCTTCAACAGCCTCAACATCGCCGTGGCCAAGAAATACTTCCTCCCGGACGTGGTGGCCAAGACCGTGCTCACCAGTGAAGAGATGAACAGCGGCGTGGCCCTGGTGGACTTCGGAGCGGGCGTCACCTCGCTTTCCGTGTACCACGGCGGCATCATGCGGTACTATGCGTCCATCCCCTTCGGCGGAAGGGCCATCACAGGCGATATCCGCACCGAGTGCTCCATCTCCGAAGACCTGGCCGAAAAAATCAAGAAGCGCTTTGGCGCCTGCCTCCCCGGCAAACTGGCCTCCCTCAGCGAGAAGGTGCTGCAAATCCGCCTGACCGAACCCTACAAGGAGGTTCCGGTGCGCTATATCTCCGAAATCATCGACTCCCGGTGCCGGGAAATCGTGGAAGCCATCCTGTATTACCTGCAGGAAAGCGGCCTCCAGAATGCCATCCGCGGCGGCGTGGTAGTCACCGGCGGCAGCGCGGAACTGGCCAATTTCATCTCCCTGTTCAAGGAAATGTCGGGCTACGACGTGCGCAAGGGCTATCCGCGCTACATCTTCTCCGCCTCGGTGGGCAGCGGGGTCTATTCCACCGCGGCCACATCGGCCATCGGCATGGTGCTCGCCGCCAAGGACGACCATCTGCCGGACTGCGTGAATGTACCCGAGCAGCCGGAGGAGGAAGAGGAGACCATCGAAGTGGAGGTGACCGACGAGACGGCGGCCCAGAACACCATCTCGGACGAGGTGATGGAAGGCGGAGTCACCGGCAACCTGCTGGATCCTTCCGAATTCGGCGAAGCCGTCGAGAAGAAGAAGGAACCCAGGAAGAAGAAAGTCAAGATTCCCAAGAAGGAACAGAAGCCTACGTTCCTGAACATCGTGTGGAAGACCGTAAAGGGCGCCGCACTGGACATGTACGACAAAGCAAACGAGGAATAAGCCATGGAATTCGACATCAACAACAACATCGTCCCCTCCGACTGGACGGAAGAAAAATCGCTGATCAAGGTTATCGGCGTAGGTGGCGGCGGCTGCAATGCCGTTAACTACATGTACAGGCAGAATATCCAGGGCTGCAGTTTCATCGTGTGCAACACCGATGCGCAGGCGCTCCAGACCAGCGAAGTGCCCACCAAGATCCAGATGGGCCAGAACGGACTGGGAGCTGGCACGGACCCGACCGCCGGCCGCAACGCCGCCCTGGAGAGCCAGGACGAAATTGCCCGGAAGGTGCTGGAAAGCGGCACGCAGATGCTCTTCATCACGGCCGGTATGGGCGGCGGCACCGGAACCGGAGCCTCTCCGGTCATTGCCAAGATGGCCAAGGACAGGGGCATCCTGACCGTGGCCGTCGTGACCATCCCCTTCAAGAACGAGGGCAACGAGTCGCAGTCCAAGGCCGTGGACGGCATCCACGAACTAGAGAAGAATGTGGACTCCCTGCTTATCATCAACAACGAGAAGCTGTACCAGTTCTTCGGCGACACCCTGATCCAGGAAGCCTTCCCCAAGGCCGATGAGGTGCTGGCCACCGCCGTCCGCGGCATCATCGAAGTGATTAGCCGCCCGGGCTACATCAATGTGGACTTCCAGGATGTGTGCAAGATGATGCGCAACAGCGGCATGGCCTTGATGGGCAGTGGCGAAGGCACCGGAAACGACCGCCTGCAAGATGCCGTGAAGGGCGCTTTCGAAAGTCCGCTCCTCAACGATTTCGACCTCAAGACCGCGAAGAACGTCCTCATCAACATCACCACCGGCAACAACGAGCGCGGTGCCAAGATGAGCGACCTGGAGAAGATTGACGACATGATCTCCGAATACACCGGCAGCGCCAACCACTTCAAGAAGGGCATCATCTGGGACGATGACCCCGAATTCGGCGACAAGGTGCGGATTACCGCCATCGTGACCGGCTTCGAGATGGACCTGGGCGGCCTGGGCCTGAACAAAGACCTCGGCATCCTGGTGATCATCGACGAAGGATTCCAGTGGGACCTGTCCGACCACGGCGCAGAAGTCACCCTGCCCAGCGGAGCCGAAACCATCAAAATCGGCTACAACAATTCAGACAACGCCAAGCACTTCAACTTTGCCCAGGACCGCAAGCCCGCCCTGTGCGTGGAGCCTGGCCAGAATATCGGTGACCTCGAGAATATTCCTGCCCTCAGAAGGGCCCATTCAGAAAAGAAATAAGACTATGAGAATTGGCATTTGCAACGACCACGCAGGCGTGGAGTACAAGCTGAAACTGATCCAGATGCTGAAAAAACGCGGCATCGAGGTGGTGAATTACGGCACTGACACCGAGGTGAGCGTGGACTATCCCGACTTCGCCCACACCCTGGCGACGGCGGTGGAGACGGGGGAAGTCGACCTGGGCATCGCCCTGTGCGGCACCGGCAACGGCATGGCCATCACCCTGAACAAGCATCAGGGCATCCGGGCCGGCCTGGCCTGGAGCTCCGAGGTAGGCCGCCTGGTTGCCGCTCACAACAACGCGAACGTGCTGGTGCTTCCCGCCCGTTTCGTCAGTTACCGCGTGGCTTCCTCCATCGTCCGCACCTGGCTGGAAACCGACTTCGAGGGAGGCCGTCACCAGCGCCGCATCGACAAGATGCCCTGCCGATGATAGGGGAACTCTCCCACGACATCGCCGATTACCCGGAAGGCATCGTCTTTCCGGTAAACAAGCCGTACCGGTGGACATCGGCCGACGTGATCCGTAAAATCAAGTTCGCCGCTTTCCGGCATTTCCGGAAGAAGAACCTGAAGGTGGGACACGCCGGCACGCTGGATCCGCTGGCGACGGGGATCCTGCTGGTCTGCATCGGCCCGGCCTGCAAGATGGCGCAGCAGCTGCAGGATCACGACAAGGAGTATCTGGCCACCATCCGGTTCGGAGCCACTACACCCTCCTACGATCTGGAGAAGGAAGCGGACCGCCGGTTTCCGTTCAGCCATATAACGGAGGAGGCCGTCCGGGAAGTGCTGCCCCGTTTCCTGGGAGAGCAGGAGCAGGTGGCCCCGCTGTTCAGCGCCAAATCGGTAGACGGCGTCCGGGCCTACGAAATGGCCCGGAAAATGTACCGCGCCCGCACTTCCGCCATTCCCGGCCAAACTTCTTTCATTCCCGGCCCGACCGGGAATCCCTCCGATTTCGACACCGCCGCCCTGGAGACCCTCCACACCAGCCGGATCGTGATTTCGGAGCTGGAACTGCTGGATTTCAAAGCCGGTATTCCGGAGGGAATCCCTCCGGCGGAAACGTCGCTTCGCGACCCTCTTCCTTCCGGGACGACGACAAATGCATCGGCCCGGATCCATGTCGCAGACACATCGGCCTTGGGACTGCCGGAGGCTATTGTCCGGATTGCCTGCTCCAAAGGCACTTACATCCGCGCTTTCGCCCGCGATTTGGGCGAGGCTCTTGACAGCGGAGCACACCTCGCAGGCCTGGTCCGTTCCCGAAGCGGAGACTTCCGGCTGCAAGACGCCCTCACGCTGGAAGAAGTACTCTCCCTCCTTGCCGAATAGGAGAATCCGGGAGAAATCACTATCTTTGCACGTTTTTAAGCACGATTTTCCATGGAAAGAAGAACCCGCGTCAGATTCGCACCCTCCCCTACCGGACCGCTCCACATGGGCGGCGTCCGCACTGCTTTGTATAACTACCTGTATGCCAAGCAGAAGGGCGGCGATTTCATCATCCGCATAGAAGACACCGACTCCCATCGTTTCGTTCCGGGAGCGGAACAGTATATCATTGAAGCACTTGCGTGGTGCGGCATCATTCCCGACGAGGGCGTGGAGAACGGGAAAGTCGTGGAACAGGCCAGCGAGCGGCATCCGCATGCCCCTTACCGGCAGAGCCAGCGCCGGCCCATTTACCGGCAATACGCAGAGCAGCTAATCGCTTCCGGCTGGGCCTATTATGCATTCGACTCCGCCGCCGAACTGGAGGCTTGCCGCAGCAACGCCGAGGCCCAGGGCCAGACCTTCATCTACAATGCCGTAACCAGGACCCGGCTTCGCAATTCCCTCACCCTCCCGGCGGAGGAAGTACAGCAGCTGCTGGAAACCACCACGGACTGGACCATCCGCTTCAAGATGCCCCAGAACCGGGTTGTGATGATGGACGACCTGATTCGCGGACACGTAGAAGTGAACACGGACACGCTGGACGACAAAGTGCTCTGGAAACGGGCCGATGAGCTCCCTACCTATCACCTGGCCAACATCGTGGACGACCACTTGATGGAAATCACCGAGGTAATCCGCGGAGAGGAGTGGCTCCCTTCCCTGCCCCTCCATTACCTGTTGTACGAAGCTTTCGGCTGGACAGACACCATGCCCCGCTTTGCCCATCTTTCCCTGCTTCTGAAGCCGGACGGCAAGGGCAAACTCTCCAAGCGCGACGGCGACCGTCTGGGATTCCCGGTGTTCCCGCTCCGGTGGGTCGCCCCGACAGGCGAAGTTTCCCGCGGGTACCGCGAAGACGGTTATTTCCCGGAGGCGTTCGTGAACATGCTCGCTTTCCTGGGCTGGAATCCGGGCGGCGAGCGGGAACTCTTCACGTTGGAAGAGCTGGTTCCCGTCTTCTCGCTGGAGCGCGTCATCAAGTCCGGGGCCCGTTTCAATGTAGAAAAGGCAAGATGGTTCAACAAAGAGTATCTCCGCAGCAAATCCGTGAAGGAACTCACAGGCCTGTTCATCCCCATCCTGGAAAGCCATGACATGAAAGTGGTGGAGTGCCCCGCCTGCGCCCTGACCGCCGGCGCCTCCTTCGAAGGGTTCGGGGCCGATTTCCAGAATCACATTTTCACCCGCGAGTACGTGGAAAACGTGGTGAAACTGGTACAGGAACGCGCCACCTTCGTGGCCGATTTCTGGAACATTGCCGCCTACCTGTTCGTTTCTCCGGCCCATTTCGAGGCCTACGGCATCAAGGCCGGCGCAGGGCTCCCTGCCAAGCCGGTCGATCCCAACCGGCCCGCAGACCCGCGCGCCAAGGTGTTTGACGATGCCGCCACAGCTCCTTTCCTGGCCAAGGACGTAGACAAATTCTGGAAGCCGGAACACTATGAGAATTGCTTCGAGGTATGCCAGTACATCTCCGGCGCCAATTTCGGCTTCGACGACCTGGATCCCTACCGCGGCTCCATGGAACTGCCCGCTTTGGAGACAGCACTGGAAGAGTATATCAAGATGCGCGAGTATCCTATGGGCAAAGTGATGAACAGCCTGCGCCTCGCCCTTACCGGTGCCGCCAGCGGCCTGGGCATCGCCGCCATCCTCTCTTTCATCGGCCGACGTGAGTTCGCCCACCGCATGACCTACGTTGCAGAGCGCCTGGGACGTATCTAGCGGCTGGAACGTATCTGGCGACTGCCAGGGACAATCCGGAGGCCGCCTGGGGCAATCCAGAGGCCGCCTGGGGCGTATGATTGCCATCGGCCGGCACGCAACAATCTAGTATTCAGTTATTTCCACACTCTCCGATGGAAATGGCCACTTTTGTTGGTGACCATTTCCATCGGCCTTTTTGTAATCGATTACAACAGAATCAATTAGCTAAACACTAGTGGAAATGACCTGACCTATCATCGGCCTCTACCCATTTAGTGGAGTTCCGTCCTCACCTGTATGGACAGGTCCAGGCGGGAGCCGGTTACACCA
>ERZ842401.7088-NODE-7088-length-11632-cov-103.873370_pt1 | contig 11632 bp, 14 predicted proteins | sample MGYA00521270_ERZ842401 | MGnify/ENA primary metagenome ERZ842401 (study PRJEB31892, sample SAMEA3878208) | bioreactor metagenome | biome: Moose rumen | place: Sweden | collected 2011-10 | study: EMG produced TPA metagenomics assembly of the PRJEB12797 data set... | reverse complement strand
AGAGTATCTGCCTGGAATGGAGGACTACAATATCTACCGTTTATCGTCAACACGTGAGTTGGTTACTGGCGGGAAAACAGAGACAAAGAATCGGGCCGTGTTATATGGTGGGTTGCGTTATGATGCAGGATTTGACAAGAGTGTTACAGAAAAGAGTCTCGCAATGCTGGATGAGGTGTTTAAGGAACGAGCCAATGTACGAGGTATGGGCTTGCGAGGTGGGAAAGAATACCTTAAACATACTAAAGAAGAGGTTGACATAATAGGGGAAGAGCTTAACAAAGCAAATTGGAAATGTGTGTTAGATTCTGCTGCTATGGGGACCGAAGAATCTTTTAAGGCCCTGTCAGGAAGAAAAATAGGATGTCTGCATATCTCAACTCATGGATTCTATTATAACAAAGAAGAGGCTGATAATGCTCGTTACAAATTCATGCTTATAGACAATTGTATGGTCTCAGCCGAAGACAAGGCTTTAACGCGTTCAGGTTTGGTCATGTCAGGGGCCAATCATATATTGGAAGACGAGAAATTACCTGACAATGTTGAGGATGGTATATTGACAGCCAAAGAGATTGCCGATGTTGACTTGCGTGGCCTTGACTTGGTTGTACTGTCAGCCTGCCAGACAGGGTTAGGCGACATTGCACAAGGGGAAGGTGTCTTTGGCTTGCAGCGAGGTTTCAAAAAAGCGGGTGCGAACTCCATCCTAATGAGCCTTTGGGAAGTTGATGATAAGGCTACCCAGATTCTAATGACCCAATTCTATCGGAATTTACTTTCTGGTCAAAGTAAACGACAATCATTGCTGAATGCTCAAAAGAATCTTCGAGAGTATAGGAACGCTAATGGCGAGCAATGCTATAACTCTCCAAAATACTGGGCTGCTTTTATTTTGCTGGATGGTTTTGACAAAAAATTGGAGGACAACTAAGTGTCCTCCAGATTGCATTACTTTTTACGAAAGAAATTTGCAATCTCAAATGCAGAATGAATAAATTCTGCAATGGCTATAGGGCCTACAACACCAAAATATAACTATACTGGCATTTTAAGTAGACCAGTTATAACCATAATGGCTTGCAAGACCTAAATCAATCTTTTATGCATAAAAACACCTCCCTTCCGTGGTCAGCTACCACATTGCAATAATGGATATTACAATTATTAATGTTAAGGCATTACACCAGTTTTACAGCAAGCACAAGATTACAGTTCTACCGATTTTTTAAAAAAGAGGTGTTTCCACCTCCCAAATATCTACTCTTATTGAGTCGTTTTCTTGCTCTCTTATCTCACTTTGGCATTGAACTCAAAGTGTTTTCTACCAACTTAGTCATCCGGCTTTACTTGAATCTGCTGAGAAGAAGAACCAACAGCAAAATTATGAAAGCGTCTGTAGTCATTACAACCATTCCACTATTTTTTAGTTAAATGCTGCGCCATTGCCCAGCAAGAAGTATCTCCAATGGCACACTTGCCTCTGTATATATAATTATATGCAGATTCTATGCCAGAACTTCTCTTTCAATCAAACTGCCAGAATGGCAGTACGTTGGCAATCATAGCCCATGAAGTCTGTTTTGCCCCTCAAGAGTTGAAACTATAGTGATTCCAAGAGCGTTAATCTTGTTGTTTTCACGTTCTTTTATCTGCTTTTTAATTTCGTCAGATACCTTAAACTCAGAAAGGCGACTTTCTAAAGTGTCTTTTATGAAGTCTATCGCCTCTTTTACTTCTGATGGGGCCACGGGTTGGTTGCTTGAAAAAATCTTATCCATTGTTTGCACAAAAGACTTCAATTCGTCCAATGCTTTCGTGGTATGCAATGCTACGTTTGCTGAATCTGCTGTATTGTTCATGCTTTTATAAATTATAAGTCCTTCATTTTGTTTAATAGTTCTATAGCTTCAGCTATTCCCTCTTCTGCTAATGGCTTTAACAACTCTTTTGCCTTATCGAGATTATGGTCTTTGATATAAGCTAATGCTAAATACCATGCTATTTCTCTACTATAGTTGCCATAAACTTGATAGTCTTCATTGCGAGACAGGACATTGTCATAGATGGTCTGCAGACGGCTTATAACGGAGGTAACGTTTTCCTCTGTTCCAACCTTATTATATAGTTCTGCAAGTTCCTGCTTGATGGTTTCATCATCTCCACCTCTTACCAAAGAGGCATCATAAGGGGTATAGTAGGCATCATATATCTTATCAATTTTGTATGAGGTGTACCATTGGTTAGCACCAAAGAGAAGGACAAACATGGCAGCAATGGAACCAATCCATTTTACCAATCGGATTGTCTTGGCTGTAGAGTTCCCCTTAGATGTGAGAATTTTCTGTTTGATGGCTTCATCTTGCTTTGCCTGTTCTTCTTTCATGTCTTTAATGAGCAGAGCCATCATCTGTGCTTCCTCACGAAGTTCCTTGTTGTTTCTGAGGTCATTCAGAAATGCCTTGTTTTCCTCTGGTGTCATTTGCTCCCGGAGGTATCTTTCTATTCTTTCGCTATTATCTTTATTTGCCATAGGACTGCATTCTTAAATGGTTATACTTCTCTTTGAAAGTCTGGCGGCATCTTGAGGCTTGTGATTTTGCAGTATCAGCATTCTTGAGTCCAAATTGTGCAGCGATAGTCGCCCAACTCAATTCATCTGCGTAAAAACTCCACAGCAGTTCCTTGCATCGTGTGGCCATTTCGCCAAGTACTTCGTGAACGAGTTGTTTTTTCTCGTTAATGACCGATTCCTGTTCATCGCAGACTTGAAGGATGCTTTCAACCTTATGCATAGATACCGTATTGGGCTGCTGAATGTCTGTATCATTGATACCAACAATGATATGCTTTCCTTGTTTGCCTATGGCTTTTAAGGACAAGTTTATGCAAATCTTGAGAAAGTAGGGGTATTGAGGTTCGGACACTTTTTGGGCCTCAATATTCTTGTGTAGAGTGACGTATGAATCTTGTAGGATATCTCTAATATTCTCCCCAGATAGGGCTGAATATCTGGAAGAGAGGAAGTTCACCGTCCTTTGTTCGTACTTCCTTATGAATTGCTCAAACACTCTTTCTTCTGATTTATCCATGTTCAACAATTATTCTTCAAAAACAAGGTCCTGGGTTAGAGAATGCCATCTGCCTTTGATTTTCGTAGATGCTTCTATTAGGGTTTTAAACTTTTCTTTGCTACCTTTATCTAATGTAGGCATACCCATTAGAGCTTGCCATATATTATAAGACAAGGATCCATATTCTTTTCCTTTTATCCTAACTTCAGTATTCCATTGAAAAGATTTACAGGCCTCAATAAATAATGCGGGTGCCATGAGTGGTGACTGGGTTATTTTAAAGTGCTTAATATTTGTCATGGGAGGAATGTATGGCTTCCCTGTTTTTGTTAAACCATCTTTTGTTCCCCTTTCAGTTTCCAATCCTCCTTTAGATGACTCCCCTGCATGGCAAGCATCCATAGCCACATATAGCATACCTTTAGGACCAATTTTCATACGAAGTTTGCCGATGTAATCGTTTAGTTCGTCATCAGTAAGATGCTTTTCCCCTTTGTATGCAGAATTGTACTCTTTGCCCGCATCTATTGGAACAATGGCTTCATCCCAACCGTCTTTCTCATCTTTAGCCAGTCCGTTGAGTCCGTCTTCCACAGGCTGACCATGACACGAGAAGTGAAGATAGACTACATCGCCTTTCTTTGAAGTTGCAATAAAAGGATTAAGCGCATTAAGGATTCCTTGATAGGTTGCCTGTTCGTTGATAAGGGTTTGTACCTTGAAGCCTTTCTTCTCTAACTCTGGTTTCAAGAGTGCCACATCCTCAGCTCCATGTATATTGTTCCAAACCTTATAACCATTCGTGTGGTAGTTGGAGATGCCCACCATGAAAGCACGCTTTCGCTGTGCATTGCCAATAAATGGAAATGCAACAACGAAAGCCAATATGAGTAAGAGCCTGTTCATCTTTCTTCTATTCTGCTACAAAAGTAGTAAGAATAAATGAGATTATGGCATCTTGAACGTTTTTTAACTGCAATCAAGCAATCGCTATGGGCGAAATACTTAGAATCGGATTAGCGGTTAAGTAACTCTCGTGGCCGATATGGTATTTATTACAATGTGCACACTTATACACATTGACCGCTTTGTGGCACCACGGCTTATCCTGTACAAGTTTAATAGCAGAAGTCTTTGCTTCTTCTATTGTCTCATACCCGAATTTCTTTCTGAATACCACCTTTCCTGTATTAGGATCAAATTGGCGTTTCCAATGTGTGGCATTACCTCTGCTGAGTTTATTCACATTCTCCACCTGTCCTAATATATAGAGTTCGTATGACACAGCACGTTTCATGTTATGGCGGCTCTGGTTTCCATGATCGTGAAACACCTCCTTGTGCTGCTTATGGTAAGTCTGACACATACGCTTCTCAATGATACGCCTCACCTTTTTGACTAACCACGACTCTTCTGTTGTGATATCGATGTTGCGAAGCCAGGTATCTTCTTTGCATTTTAGCCTTTCATTGAAGATGGCTTTAGTGACATGTTCATAACGTTCTTGCTGACCAAAGGTCTTTTTTCTTTTGCTTGTTGTTTTTGTTACTGTTTCCATAATTGTAATTTTTTAATGTTTGACACTTATATATACCCTTGGCCACTTAGATGTAAACAGAAAAAGATTTTTTCTTATGTCTGTTTACATTTCTTATTTTTATGGTATTAATAGTTGTAGGGAACAGAGAAAATGAAAAAAAATAGTATTGTCTGTTTACCTTTTATAGAATTGCGGTATTAATGAGTAAACAAATAAACTTTTTAAAGGAAACTATTATGGAAATGTACAATGTAAAGGTGAACGAAACGCACATGTGCGTTCTTCGCAAAGTAGAGAATGAAGACAGAGTGAAAGTTGATTTCGTAGAACTGAAGTTCAAGTATCAGGATCAACTTAATGAACTGAAACGGATGGCAGATAATGACAACCGTTCTATATTAGACATGCAAGACTATGTGAAAGGGAGCTCGTTGAGAAGACTCTCGCTGGACTTTGATTTCTGCTCTTGTTTGTCGGACTCTTATCAATGGATCTCCTGTTTGCAGCCTATTTCTTTTGCTGATTATCAAAAAGAAATAGATGAGTATGATAAAAGAGGGGATAAAGCTGGAAAAGAAGCTTATGCTCGTGACCAACGTCAAAGATATTATAATCGTGTTGCCTATCGAGTACTACCAGCAATGTTGGAGGATTTATCCAATGATCTGCATAAAGACCCTTCGGTTTTGGCATATTCACACCGTCGAGTTGGCTGGGCATCACCAGACTTCAACTTGAATGACGACATTAAAGTGGTCTATCTTACTAACTTTGGATATGGTAGTGCCAGTTACTTCTTCCTTCAGATATATTATAAAGGTATAGGAATACTCCCTTATTCACAATGGATACACTATCGCAAAGCATGTGCGAGTGATATAATCCGCTACACAAGGCGCTATCATCTTGACAATCAAGAGTGGATGAAGACAATGGCATTCACTGCAGATGTCTATAATAGTGCTGTTAGCGATCCGGCATCGTTCGCAGAAAAGAACATATTAAATGAGGTGGAAGAGATGGTTTCTGGTCTGGAAAATATCCTGTCGGCTACCAGCTATAGAGCACAAGAAAGCTTCTTTAATCCGAATACTATCATTATCACCGGTGATGATATGGTTCGCTTTAAGGGTGAAAAGATCTCTGGAGCATTAGGATTCCTTGACCAACTCCAGACGCTTGCACCAATTACAGATAAAGTCGGTTTCTACATTAAGCGTATAATGAACTGTAATTTTGCAGTCGTCGCAGAACTCGAAAAAGCAATTTCAAGCAAGAAAAAATATTTAGAAACTATCTTGGCCGGTATCGAGAAAGAGCAGCCTAAATGGGACGAACTTAGTTCCAAAAACAGCGAGTATAATAAAACGCGGGACGAAATGCGTGATGCCATAGCAGAAGAGGAAGAGTTTAAAGGAAAGACTTGGAGTACGATTAGTGATGAGCGCGACAAACGTTTTTCCAAAGAGCATCCTGAGTATGCAGCTTTCAAGGTAGAATACGATGCCGAGCATAAAGTATATTACGATATGTGTGCGAAGCGAGATCAAGCAGAATCCTTCATAGAAGAGATTCAGTCGTATCTTGACAAGATAGAGAAGCATAAGGATTATATGACAGAAAACAACATCGCTGCCTAGATGAGTAATAGTTTCCCGGTCGCAAGGCAGGCAGGTCTTGCGACCATTAACATAAAAGAGAAATATTATGGCTGATTGTATATTGGGAATTAAATGTAATGGCGTATCTATGAAGATTGATACACTGGAAATAGACGCTAATCAAGCTGCATATGATTACATCTGCAATGTGATGCTTGCTGTGGAATCAAACGGCAATGGCAGATATGACATATCCATTGTTGACAAAGATTTCATTCAAGGGTTTTCTATTGGTGAGTGGAGAATCACTAAGGCATGGATAATCTTTAATTGGGGGTTCGCAGAAGCAAAATACATTATGTCTGATAAAGACGGAAATCTTACTCATGAGATTGTCGCATCAAGACAAAAAGGAAGTATCAGTGGTTTCTCTACAATCACTCTCGCTAAATCGATATTTTCATCTGCGCAAAAAATGGTTTGCGATTTCCCTTCTGCCCCAATTTGTGACAGTGTAATGGCATTAGATAGTATGTTAGCGGTGCTTAATCCTCAAAGCATAAAAGAAAGCTACAAGAAATATCAAAGGAAGGACACGTATTATACTAGGACGGAGGACTTCTTGGACAGTATGGGGTATTGGGCTAAAGAAATATCAGACCTGGTCGCAAAATATAAAGATGTGACGAAAGAACTTTCTGATGTTGATGATCCAAGGGTAGAACAACTTATCACAAGAACGACAGAGGACTGTAAAAATACAATCTGTAGTATATTCGAATAAAGGCATTAATTGAGGAATTAATATTAAACAAAGAAGTAAACATTATGGGAGCATTGGGATTCTTTTTAGCAGTTGTGGCATGTGCAATAATAGTCAAACTGTCTAATTGGTGGGACAATAGGAAAGAAGAGAAAGAAAGACAGCGTATAATAACAATGAATCAAGACGCTGCTGCTCGTCAAATAATGAACGATACATTTGAAAGAAGTAAAAACGTTATGGAACAAACAAAAGGAACACGAGACTTGTTTCTGGAAACTCTGTCAAAGATAGGGTGCCAGTATGAATTGGGGGAAGGCGAAGAAGATAGCGACAAGATCTATTTTGCCTACCAAGGAGAAAATTTTACTGCCAGTGCCAGTAATGAAGGATGGTATGTTCATCTTTGGGATACTTATTGGGATCATGTGGAATTGTACGACATTGATGAATTCGCGCGATTGAAAAAGGCAATAAACATGTCAAACCTGAATTGTGCTACCATGACTGTATATACCATTGATGAAGCTGGGAACAATGTGGATGTTCATTGTAAATCAGTTATTCCGTTTATTCCACAAATACCAGAGTTAGAAAACTATCTTCGAGGTGAACTGAACGACTTCTTCCGTGCCCATCAACTTGTTGGCAATGAAATGGAGAAACAGAGGATAGCAGAAAATGCATAAAACAAACACATTGAATTATGATACAGAAAGTATTCAAGGAACTGGGTAGTCCCCAAAAGAGAAAAAAGTTAACCTTGTTGGTTGTCGTAATGATTTCAGTTTTTGCGTTGATGATTGGTGCTAGATTCTATTGGGAACACTCTCCTCAACAGCCTGAAAAAATAAAGACGGGCAAGAAAATGGGGGAACCAACTATCGTACCAAAATTGCAAGCAGCTGTGGACTCAATGCTAAGAGATGAGTTGGAAATGATTGATGGTTTGCAGGGACAGGCTATCGTTATGAAGGTGCAGACTGGTGAGATATTAGCGATGATAGGACTGAAACGTGACTTTGATAAGAAGTACCAACCATGCAACAACTTTTCCTATCAGCAGGAATTGGGCTCGTTGATGATGACTCCATCTTTACTTGCATTGTTGGAAGTAGGAGTTGATACGGGATATGTGGTACATACAGGGACTGGCGTTATACCTGTTGATGAAGAACGCGTAATGAAAGACCACAATTGGCATAGAGGTGGTTGTGACGATATTAATTTGAGTAGAGCTTTAGAAGTCAGTTCTAATATTGGAATTGGCCAGACAGTTGCAAAAACATTTAGAAATAACCAGCAACAATTCTTTGACCTATTGAATAAAATGAGTCTTGGCCAACCAGAAAGCATTGATGGAATTGAAGGACTGACTGCAAGCCAATATACTTCCCCAAAAGATTCAGACTGGATTGATAGAAGGATATGGTGGAGTGCTATCGGTTATGAGCGATTAATGGCACCCATACAGATGTTGACCTTTTATAATGCTATTGCTAATAATGGAAAGATGGTGAAACCTACGATGAAAACAGGTAAGATAGAGATTATTAATCCTCAGATTGCGTCCCGAAATAATATTAAAGTAATGCAGGAGGTATTGGAGCATGTGGTTAGTCAAGGATTAGGGAGAAAAGCTGGAACTCCTATACTAAAAGTTGCAGGAAAGACTGGTACATCACAAGTTGGTGAATATGATTTCAGAGAAGAAAACAATGTGAACGAATATCAGCTTGCTTTCTGTGGCTACTTTCCTGCCGACGCACCAAAGTACAGCATCATTGTGAGCATGAACAAACTTGGTCTGCCTGCTAGCGGTGGAGGAATGGCTGGTGTCGTATTTCACGATATTGTCAAGTGGATGATTTCTCATGGGACGCCCAATCTTGCAATTATTGACGAAATGACGAACGATACGGTTAGAGTCACCCCTAATAATGTGGATTCTATTATTAGTAACTCATTAAAACAGGACTAATGAAGACCACATTATTTTATTCGTTCTTTGCAGTACTCATGCTGTTTGGTTGCAAGAAAGTGGAACAGGCAAATTGCACTTGTCCTCCATTAATCTATTTACAGCCATACGGCAACTATACGCAGAAAGAAGCCCAGCAATTAAGCAAGGTGTTAGAACAGAAGTTTAAAGAACTATTTGGCGTAGAGTTTGAAGTAGAAGTTTTGCCCAATAAGACTTTCACTTCAGAGCTGATGAATGATGCAAAGACTCGCTATCGGGCGGATAAGATTATCAACTCGCTAAAGGATGGTGCTGGCGATCACAAAATCATCATCGCTCTGACGCATAAAGACGTATCAGTACCTTACAAAGGTAAAGCTGATTGGGGCGTTTTAGGATTGAGCATTCATGGCACATACACCTGTGTCGTTTCTGACTATAGGTTAAAGCACAAGAAACGTGATTATTGGAAGGTAGTAACGCACGAGTTTACTCATACTGCTTGCCGATATAGCCATTGTCCAAAAGACGACCCTTTGTGCATTATGAAAGATGCTAAAGGTAAGGCAGATTTCTCTAATAAAGAGGACTTTTGCGAGACTTGTAAGAAGAACATCATCATATAAGAAAAAACTATGGGCAACATAAAAAGGTGGTTTATAGGAGCAACGTTATTGTTTCTCGCAATTCTGTTTTGTATTGTTGTCGTGAGTAGCATATATACAGGAAGGAGCATTGATGAATGCTTCTTTGGAGCATGCTGTGGCTTTCTATATGGATTGGGATTGCTATTTGGTTTTTCTTACAAGGAAATCTGCGTTATTATCAATATCTATATAGAATCTGGTCTTTGTTTACTATCTGTTTTATGGGTGACATGGATATCGATACGAAGGTATATGCGAACAAGGACTGTTGGTAGTTGTGTCCTAATGGTAGGAGGAATCGTTTATGGCGCTGTTGGAACAGTAGTGTTCATTTGGATATGCAACCATTACTATATGCCCATGAATGATGCTTTTGACCTTTGTTATCAAGAACTGATACAGTTGGCGACAGAGTATCACACAACATACAACAATGTGAATTACATAATATTCATTATCCTTTTCTTAGCCTGTATATTGGGTAATATAGGGATAGTTAAACTAATAAAAAAATAGATTCTCATCTCCAAATTACTACGATATGAAAAGAAAAATAAAGTTTGGCTGTGCACTCGTAATTGTGGTTACTGTAATTATAGCCATAATTATCGGACTACACTGGGCATGGAAATATTATTTGCTACCAGAGTGGGTAGACAGCAAGGAATACAAAACCATAGAGGAACGAGCAGAGAGGGCTATTGTTTTTATAAAAAAGCATAACATGAACGAGAACTATATGTTTTTCGTGGATTATAGCATCCCCTCTGGTACTCCACGATTGTTTGTGTGGGACTTTCAGCGAAAGAAGATAGTGGCGAGTACCTACGTGATGCATGGGCCAGGAAAGGGTAGTACCGATAAACGTCCTGTATTTAGTAATGAACCTGGCAGCGAGTGCTCAGCTTTGGGGCGATTTCTGGTTACTAAAGAACATGGTGCTACGCTGAAACGCAGTTTTCGATTAAAGGGAATGGATGGTGACAATAAGACGGCCTATTCGAGAGTACTTATGATTCACGGATCTACTTTTTTGGATGGTCATGTCTGGATGCGTTATATTCCCCTTCATCGTGCAAGTTGTCAGGGGTGTGTTACTGTCACATCAAGAGGCATGGATTATATATGGGAGTTGGTGAATAATGAAAAAGTGCCTCTATTGCTATGGTCATATTACGTGGAATAAAACAAATTAATGAAGAGAAAAGAACTTCTTATCCTGAAGATATGTTATAATGCGGTTTGCCTCTAAAAAATCATTTATCTCTTGGTACATACAATTGTGGCACATGTTTCAAGAAGTCCTGGTAGTATGAGAGAATCATATCGTGCAACGGATGATCGTGACGCATAAGAATGCCAGCATAATAGTTAACCTGCTTGAAAGTGACAGAATCGCTGTATAGGGTCATTTCATGGCTACGTGCATAATCGTAGAACCAAAGATGGTAGAGACGGTCACGTGCAGCCTGACGATGGTCAGTGGAGTCACATATATAGAGCATGACTGTAGGCTCCTGACTGAAGAACTCTTCCAAAATAACGGTCACTACATCAAGAATCTTGGAATCATATGAACCATGTTCGTGCTCACTATTGTCTATGAAGAAATGATAGGCACCATCGTCCATGAAGATGGTGTCTTTATAAAAGCCTACTGTATAATGAATGTTTTGATCGGTTACAAAACGAAAAGTAAACTCACCCAACTGACTTAACTTGTAGGGTGAGCGCTGGTTTAGTATGTCTGCAGAAAGTGTCATTGTGCGATCTGGGCCTCCTGCTCACGTACTTGTTCGCGCCATTTTTCACGAGCATCTATCATCTGCTGGAAAGCTTCAGCATACTGCTCGGGGCTGTCGTAGCGTTTGAATTTGTTTTGCTCCATCATAATTCATTTAATTGTTATTCTCGGCTGCAAAGATACAAAAAGTTTTGGAAAGTTATACGCATTTACAACTTTTTTTATATCTTTGCAATCAGATTGAATAATAGTTCGTCTTTATGATGACTATTATAGGTTCAAGCGTGAATCTTCTATTCT
>ERZ842401.7087-NODE-7087-length-11634-cov-18.392607_pt1 | contig 11634 bp, 11 predicted proteins | sample MGYA00521270_ERZ842401 | MGnify/ENA primary metagenome ERZ842401 (study PRJEB31892, sample SAMEA3878208) | bioreactor metagenome | biome: Moose rumen | place: Sweden | collected 2011-10 | study: EMG produced TPA metagenomics assembly of the PRJEB12797 data set... | reverse complement strand
AGTTGTTAGCTTTGCTTTCAATTTTCTGCCGTTCTCGCCATTCTTGAAGAAGATACTTTATCTCTTTGGGGAACGGAATCGTGCGGATGGAGGCTTTGGTTTTTGTCTGTTCGCGTAAAACTGGCTGGTTGTCCTCGATAATAAGGACTTGACGGATTTTTAGAATGTTACTCCGAAAATCTATATTATCCCATGAAAGTCCAAGAAGTTCGGAACGTCGGCAGCCAAGGAAGAATAGTAGCACGTATGCTGTATAAAAACGGTGATTTTTGGTAGCCAGTAGAAATTTCTTCTGATTTTCGGGGGTAAATACCGGGCTGTCATGCCAGCTAAGTGATACCGGTTCTGTATCTTCTGCAATGTTGCGTGTGACAATATTTTCTTTTATTGCTTGTTTGAATGCAGCGATGAGAAATTGACGTAATTTTACGACAGAGTGCGGAGAAAGAGGTTTACCATCTGGAATTTCACGGTTGAATTGCTTTTTACATCCATGAAGTCGTTGGTCGTTGAGGAAAAGTTGTATATCCTTTGGTGTAACCTTATCTATAGGGATGTCTGCTAATTCACTGCCTATAATGTGATTGTTTATTAGATTGAGACAGGTTAGCTGTGTATTCCGTTGCTGATGCGGCATTCTGTAGGTGGTGAACCAATACATTACATAATCTCCAAGTTTCATAGTCAAACCTCCAAATACATAAAACGTGTTGATAAAAAGTAAATAATAGCCATGATAACGAGTTTTCAGTCACGATGTCCATAATGAACATCGTGATTTTTTTCACGTGCAATAATCTGATAAGTTTTTAGGTATTTATTTTAGTAAAATATTAGGTAGAGCTTATACGAGGAGGGATTTTGATGTGAAAATGTCTGGTTTTTTTCAATTAAGTGTACTGCTTATGATTTTTATGTTGGTGTTATTACTGAGTGGCACCTCCTATCTGGGCAGTAGAGTCGTGTCAGATTATCGGGCGTATAATCTGACACGACAATTAGATGTTTTAGACAATGCTTTGCTGATGTATGCAAAATCTCATCGAGTCGTGGGACCGGCACAGGTTGAGATTCGTGCTGACAGAGAAGGAAGTGATTATCTTTTCAACAAATCTGGTGCAAGGTATCCTAAAAATTTGGCTGAACTTGGAACAGTACGTGATGAGCAGGGATATTTCGCAGAAGAGATAGACCTTTCAAAATTCACTTATACGACAGCTAAGGATAGTAACGGTAACATGACTTATACTTTGGGGGTGACGATGCCTAATGGTTACTACTACACTAGCCCACGTAGCGGAAAATAAAATCTATAGATTACTTTGTATGGGAGGATTGGCACTTATACAATCAATATGTTTTGCCAACTTTACTGACAACCATTATTTTGTAATATTCTTCATGTCAATGTTTCTATGGACAAACATGTGTTATGAGGATGCAACAACAGGTTTAGTAGATATCAGAAAAATTTTGATTCTTGGCATGTCTTGGATGCTTTGTAGTTATCACATTGCAGGTGGCTTTTTGGTAAGTTATTTGAATGGTCTTTTAGTATGGATAATATTCTATTTTTTCATGGGGATAAAAGCTAATTATTTGGATGATAATGGTGACATAGACGAAATGACGGTTAATGAACATAATAATTTAAAAAATACAATGGATATGCGTGTGCCGTTACTACCTTTTCTTTTGGCTGGAATGATGATTATGGCCATAGTTATTACATTCTTTAGTGAATACTTTTCAGGTGTTCTTTATAAAGCACAGATGGGAGATATGTTATACGATGAATTTGGTTTACCGATAATTCTGGTCTTAATGATATTTGTGACGATAGGTGTTTTAGCTAATGCTTGTAGTTATCGCTATTTAATGAATCGTAAACGAAATCAAGGGAAAATAATTCTAAAACCAGGTATAGGTATGGGCGATATCATCCTATTTCCGCTAATTATGTCATTTTTTGGTGATATTTTCTCTTTTGGGATGATATTTATCTCGTTTATCACAGCCGGGGTATATATAAATTACAAAACAAAACAAGTGAAGGAGAAGGGGGATGAGGCATAAATGGCATTGAATACGCTATTCAATCAAAAAGAAAAATACAATCATGCACAGACAAGGAATCCGTCAACACCAGCGGAAAGAGCAGAGGCCGTTTGGGATAGGCGCATAGGCAGTGCCGTTGTTCAGGCTCACAACTGGCGTCGTATTTCGTTAGGGCTTATTATCGTTTGTGTAGTGTTGTCAGGTGGTTTAGTGGTGCAATCAACGAAGTCACGTGTTGTCCCGTATGTAGTGACAGTAGATAAGTCTACAGGTGAAATTACTAAAGCCGGAGCGTTTGTCAATGAAGAATATACGCCACAGGAATCAGAAATCAAGTATTTTATCGCCGAGTTTGTCAAGAACAGTCGTAGTATCGGTTATGACCCGGTAGCTTACAACAATATGCAGATGAAAGCGGCGCATTATCTTACGACAACAGCAGCTCAGAAATATACGCAGGTACTGAAGCCGGAGATGGAGAAACGCTTAGGGCAGTATACCGTATCGGTAAAAAATATTTCTGTGCAGAAAGTTCCGGAATCAGATTCTTCTTATTTGGTGCGCTGGATAGAAGAAGTAGTACGCATAAATTCATCTGAATATCAGGAGATTCCCATGAGCGGGACTTTCTCATACACGAAACTTCCTGTAAAAGATGAGGATTTGCTTATAAATCCTTTGGGCTTGTACATAACAGGCTTTGATTTTGTACAGGATGCAGCAGTAGTAAACAGCAGCGGCAAGAAAAATATTTCTAATGGCAAAGGTTTTTCCAATTAAGAAGGATTTCGATGTCCAACATGGACATCGAAAAGAAAGAGAGGATTAGTGATGGTGATGAACAGAACGTTACAGAAGTCAATTTGTATAGGCCTTATGGCAACCTGCTTGTATAGTGGAAGTGTCTATGCTGCTGAACAGGCAGATATAGATGCTCAGATTCAGGAACAGGAGCAGCGGCTGCAGGAGCTGAATAAGCAGAAGGCCACACAAAAAAATCAGGAAATGATTAAACGGTTGTCAAGTCTTGAGGATAAATTATCGGAGATAAAAAAGATGCCCTCTTACGATGCTGAAGGAGCAGTAAATGCCTTGGCAACACAAATCAACGAATTGCGCCAACAGCTATCGGCCACTACCGAGGCGCAGACAAAAATTATGGAACTTTTGGATAAGTTGTCTAAAAAAGAGGCGGCTTCGGCAAAAACAACTGCCAGAGGGATAACAGCCAGAATGGATGCTGAACCTGATGATTTGGAAATTATTCCATTATCTTCTCCGGCGGAGGATTATGCTCAGGGGTATCATGGAACAGCGGCTTCCAGTAAATATTTAGTAAATCCTGGACAGGGGCAAAATGTAAGTTATACGCAGGATGCAATCAATTCTCAAGGAAATTCCACTATGGTCTTTTCATATTCCCCGAATCAGTTATACAAGATTTATTGTCGCCGTGGTTTTTTAACAGATTTAGTTTTTAAGAAAGGCGAAACAATCAACTATGTTGGCGGAGGCGACACTTCCGGTTGGGCGGTAAGCAATACTACTGTGGATGGTGTTCCCCATTTGTTCATAAAGCCGGTAGTTGAATCGTCTACTACGAATTTAGTGGTGGCTACAGATAAGCGGTCATATCAGCTAATCCTCAATACGTCCGATTGGTATAATCCTATCGTTTCATGGGTATATGAAGCGGAAGAACGTAATGCAAACCTTTTGGAAAAAGCAAAAAACGAACGGATTACTACAGGAAAAATTAGTGTTACTAACATTGAGGATTTGGATTACAACTACGATGTTTCCGGCAGCGGTACAAAACCATCTATGATTTTCAGTGACGGAGAGCGTACGTACATCAAATTCAAAAATGCCCCGCGTAAGCAGTTACCGCTTTTTATACGTCAGCGTGGACATAAATCCATGCAATTAGTAAATTATACAATCAAGGATAATTACTATATCGTGGAAAAAGTATTTGATGTAGCTCAGATAAAAGACGGTCAAGATACACTGACCATAAAGCATAAGTAAAGGTGGGGATATTGTGACAGAAGAACCAAAATGGAAGAGGGATATTTCCACATTCATAACACTTATCAAACAAAAATTTAATATTTTCAACAAGGAAAAAACTGTAGAGGATAGTGCCGACATAGAGAATTATGATGATGTGGAGGAAGAACCGCCGCTAAATAAGACACGTATGACGGACGGAGAAAGAGATAAAACTTTAAGTATCAATAAGAAGCTGGTCAATCTTGCTATATTCGGCTTTATATTTATCGTCGCGGCTGCTTTTTACTATAAATCTTATGATGCGGATGTGAATGATGCTAGAAATACCAATCAGCAAATTCAGCATCCGGAACAAGCGTCAGACCCGAATCTTACCAAGCAAAGAAATGCTGGTGGACTGGATTATAAAGACCCGCAAATAGCCAGACTGGCTCAGATAGAGAGCGAGAACGGTGGCAAAAAAACAGGCCAACAGTCATCTCGTAATAACAATAACAATTCTACAGTACAGAATCGCCAACAGGCAGTTCCGGCAATTCCACAAAATACACAAGTCTATAATACACCGTATACGTTACCATCAACACCGGCAATTCCAGCCCAGCCAGTAGTAAGTAATAGTAACGATAGTGCTGACAGAGAGAATCAGAAAGAAAAAAAGAGCATTGAAGAAAGATTCAAGTCGGCAATTGCTTTTGCATTGACAGGACGTACAGATATTGCCTCTAATTCATCAGACCAAACTGGAAGTTCGCAAGGCAGTGTAACCAGTACGATTGGAAATGCAGGAATTCAGCCAGCAGCAAATAATTTTAACTATTCTGCCCCCAGCGATAGAGTGCTGCAAGCAGGCACGATAATTCCTGTTATGCTTTATTCCGGTATTAACACCGATAGTGCAGGGCAGGTAACGGCCAGAGTACAATCAGACATCTACGATACGGCTACAAATTCAAGACTGCTTATTCCAGCAGGTAGTCAGATTGTTGGCAAATATGAGGCTGGGGCAAGTGAATCAGGCAGGGTAAACGTGGCTTTCTCTCGCATTGTATTGCCGAACGGTGGCTCATATTCAATTGGTGACAGCATGGTAGCAGTGGATGGGCAAGGTTACTATGGTATTCAAGGAAAGTTACATCGCCATACAGCTACGAAAATTCGTAATGGAATTATGAATTCGTTGTTTACTGCTCTTAGCACGATTTCTGTAGACAGGGTAACTCTCGGAGCAGACACGTTCAATAATTTGACATCAAATAGCGTGAAACCAACTATTACTGTTGCTCCGGGATGTGAATTTAACATTTACGTTACCCAGCCCATAGCTTTCAGCAATTGAAAGGAGGCTGCTGAATTTGCAGGATGATTTTTATGATAAAAATATGTTACTTAAATATGATGCCGTGATTATGCTTATCAGCATTATCACGGGGAATTGGCTGGTTACGCAGAAAATAGCTGCAACTTGTGAATATAGTGATGTTTTAAAAGGTTTTTATTTCACATTGGGGGATATGAGATTATATGAACCTTTTGCCAATTATTTTTGGAAGCATGATGCTCTTTTGCAAGGTCTGATTCCGCATGTACTTATTCAACATAATCTCTGGTTATGGAGTTTTGTGCTACTGGGAATGGGATGTTGTTATATTGTACATAAGAAACATGAGGTTTTATCTTCACATGGCACAGCTTCCTTTGCAAAAGCAAAAGATATTAAAGATATGGGATTAAATCCAACAACATCAGGTGCGAACTCTGGTGTTGTTGTTGGGCGTAATCCTTTTGATGATACTTTGCTTGTAGATGATGGCCCGGCACATGTTTTTCTTGCTGCGCCGACTAGAACCGGTAAGGGCGTAGGCATAATTATTCCTACAGGGATAATATGGCGGCACTCGATATTCTTTTTCGACCCTAAAGCAGAATTATGGGTGGCAACAGCAGGTTTCAGAAAACACAAATTAGGACAAAAGGTCATGAAGTTCGAGCCGCTTTGCAAAGACGGTTCATCCGCAAGTTGGAATCCCTACGCTGAGATAAATTTCCAGACATTTGAGGAAATGTCTGATGTGAAAACCATCAATGAGACTATGGTAAAAACGGGAGAGGGCAGCAATAAAGACCCCTTTTGGGATAATTCGGCAATTACACTCTTAAATGGTGTGGTTTTGCATCTGCTTTATAAAAACTGTCAGGAAAAACGGGAACTTCCTTGCCCTACGGATGCGATGAGCTTTATATCATCACCAACTATGGACACGGACCATCTTTATTCTTCCATGAAAGTGTATGCACATATTTCTCCAGAGGAATTTATGGAAGAAGATGGGCTAAAGAATCCCTTAAAGGAAATATATGGTACATATATTCCAGACATGAAGCCCTATGTGGAAGCACTGAAAAAATTGAAAGATAATGCGCTTACAGAAAATGAAGAAAATGACATTTTACATTTGCCCATTTCAGATCCTAAAGAAAATGCCAGAGTGGCTTTTGAAAATTTGCGACGGTCTATTATCAAACGCAAGGAAGAAATAAACTGGAAAGCTCCGGATATTACTTTTTGCCGGGATAAAGTGGAAATAGATGGTGTTATATCCATGGCTATGCAAAGCTCGCCATTTTTTCAGCTGCTGGTGCATCCAAAAGTAGCGGAATGTGCAGCTAATATTGTCAATAATGCGAAGGAAACAAGGGAATCTATTATAGGTTCAGCAAAAACCGCTTTGAGTCTTTATCAAGATCCGCTTATCAAGCGCAATACAGCGGTTTCTGATTTTTGTTTTAAGGACTTACTTGACCCGAAACAAGCGATTTCATTATATCTTGTTCTGCAGCCGAATGACGTGGATAAATTAAGGCCACTCACACGGTTGTTTGTAAATACCATGTTGGCTAAAACTGTACGGGATATGAAATTTGATGTTCCTATGGAAAAAAAGCAACGTTTGCTTATGCTGTTGGATGAGTTTCCACAGCTTAAAAAAATGGAGACAATCGAGAATACACTGGCTATTTGTGCAGGTTACGGAGTTAAGATTTGTACAGTAGTGCAATCGGTAACGCAAATCAACCAAATTTATACCAAGGATAATTCCATATTAGATAACAGTCAGATTCAGATATATATGACTCCTTCAAATATTGCACAGGCTAAAGAATTGTCCGAAATTATGGGTGATAAGACAATAAAGGAACAAAATGAATCCGGTAAAGGTGTAATGGACAAGTCCACATCAGAGTCTAAAATTGCTCGTAAACTAATGAATCCTGATGAAATTTTGAAGATGAGTAAGAAAAAAGAACTGGTTATGGTGCAGGGAGCGAAGCCGATACTTGCTAAGAAAATTTACTGGTTCAATGAGCCATTCTTCAAAAAGCGGGTTTATGACCCCAAAAAAAAATCTGGATATCCCAATCCTGTATATAGCGATGTTTGTACTGAGGTAAAAACCTATGAGCAGCTATTCCAAGTTCACAAACCTGAGGTGGATGATGTGGTCAAGGCACAGAAGGCTGTAGAAGCAGCACGCCAGCGTGAAAATAATAAACATTTCTCGCAAAATCATTTACAGCAAATGCTCGATTTAATTCCGAAGGAGAAGGAAAGTGAAACCCATACAGAAACTACCGCCAATAACGAGTCACTTGACAATCGCGCAAAAACTGGAACAGTTACAGAGAATGCAACAGAAGGAAATACAGACTGCGGAATTACCGACGGTTTCGATGCAGAGTCGTGGCCAACAGGTGCGGAAAAGGACAAAATAAATAACAGTGTGTTTACGGACGAGTATCGTCAGTTATTAGAGGAAAAAAATGTAGATGATACTCTCGATGTCCAACATGGACATCCGGATAGTGAAAAATCTTCTGCAAACAAAGCGTTTAGCGAATGGCAGGAGGCACGTAAGGCAAAAAAGGAGGCAAATGCTGATGGCAGTGGAAATACAGGAACAGAAAAGGACTCTTGATTCTTTGGTGGATTCCATGGGGAAGGATATTGTCTCCTTTATGCACGATGAAAATATCGGCGAAATTGCCTTAAATACTGATCAAAAACTGTGGATTGATACTTTTGATAAAGGCTGGGTGGACACAGGAAAAATAATTTCACCGCTACAGGCAAAGCGAATTATCTACGATGTGGCTGCCTTATCAGGGACGGTAATAGATATCAAAAACAAACCATTTCTGGAAGCCGAGATAAAAGAATCTCATGTTTTTGGAAAAGCCCGTTTTCAAGGAGAGCTTCCATCAATTGTAGATAATCCGAGTTTTAACATCAGAAAACATGCGTCTAAGATTTTTACTCTTGATGACTATGTGAATCAAGGAACAATGACTAAGGAACAAAAAGAGGCCATTGTCTATGCAGTGCATAAAAATCTGAACATCATAGCTGCAGGGGGCACAAGTTCCGGCAAGACTACATTGCTTAATGCAATACTTGCGGAGGTTTCACGTACCGGTGACCGTATTGTAATTATCGAAGATACAGGAGAACTGCAATGTCATGCGCCTAATCATGTCAATCTGAAAACACAACGGCCAAGTATTGACATGGACACATTGCTCCGCATTACTCTGCGTAAATCACCACGGCGTATTGTGGTCGGCGAGGTCAGAGGAAAAGAAGCACTATCCCTGCTAAAAGCATGGAATACAGGACATGATGGGGGCTGTGCAACGGTGCATAGTGATTCGGCAGAGGAAACACTTTATCGTTTGGAACAGATGATTTCTGAAGTATCGGTAAATCCACAACCGGCCATGATTGGCCGAGCCGTGGATTTGGTGGTATACATAAAAAAAGAGGGGGTAAAACGCAAAATAGAAGAAATAATTCGGGTTTCCGGCTATGACAGCAAGGAACAAAAGTACAATATTACATCAATTGCATGAAAAAGATTTCACACAACCGATGTCCAACATGGACATCGAAAAAATGTACTGTGAAATAATTTGACCGTTTAGAAGAACTTGAATTATGTAGAATAAACAATGTAGATAAGTATTTTTTCAGGAGGTTCATCATGAAGAATATTAGAAAAATTATCACGAAGAAAAAGGTTATGCAGGTTTTGAAGGATAACCAGACTGTTATCTGTTCTATGGGAATTATGCTGCTTGTTCCGGCGGTGGGATTTGCCAACGATGCCAGCAGTATTGCCATTACACCAATTCAGCATCCGATGGAAACCTTTGTCAATTTTCTGACCGGGCCTTTTGCCGGAACGGTGACGGTGGGTTCTACCGTGGCAGGTCTTGCCAGTTATAAAATGGGCTGGGAACAGTCCTTCACGAAAAAATGCGTTGGCGGTGTAGTGCTGGGGGGCGCAATGACACAGGTTGATTCCTTGCTTGCTTCCTTTGGGATTACGGCCTCCAGTCTGTTGTTCTAGGGTATGCTTTTATGAATGAACAATGTAATATGACCCACCTGCCTCTATTTCAGTCTCTGACGGAACATGTGCTTTTCGCAGGTGTTCCGATGCAGGCATTGATGATTTTAGGGGCAATCAGCTTTTTATTTATCGCATTTTTTGGCTTTTTCTACATCTTGTTCGTAACAGTGCCGATTTATTTTGTCCTTGTGGCTTTCACACAAAAGGATGCCCAATTCTTTGACTGCTACGACCGCTACCGGGACACAGAAAAACAGGACTATTACGCAACCTAAGATGATTGCCAAGCAGCAAGGGAAAAGTTACTTGCTGCTTTTGTTTTCTTTATGGAGGAAAAAATTTTGAGTTGGAAAGAATATGAAATGATAGAAGGATGTTTGGCAGATTGGCTGCCGTGGGGAGGAATTACCCATCCATCTATTATGCAGTGTAAGGATGACAGTTTTCTGGGGTTTATTGAATATAAGCCGTATTGTAAAAAGAAAAATATTATCATGCCGGTTTTTAGGAATGGCTGGAATATATGGATAGAACATCAGCATATACCTTCAGGGGAAGATAAAGATTTTCTTGTTCTTGGTTGGAATCCCTTTTTTGACAGACAGGGACGAATAATAAATGGGACAGGTAAAAAAGGCATACCATGGAAAGCAGCCAGGAATGCTTTTTATCAGGTACTTTCTGATCTGTCAGAGCAGCTGGGGCAAATAACGGAGTGCAAGGTTTTGGAATATCAGAAGATATTAGATTTCCTTGAATTTATCCTTGCTATGGATGAACGAAAGGTAGAAATGCCGGAAGTTCCGTTATATCTTGATGCTCTGCTGTCGCAGGATGTGCAGATAGATTTTCGCCATCACTTACAGATTGACGATAAAAGATTATGTATTGTTTCCCTGCCTGCCATGGCACGAAGAAGGGAACGGCAGCAGATAGCTGATACTATTACAGATTATAGTTATCGCCATGTGCAGCGGCTTCTTTTACTTGGCGAAAAACGCTCCCGTAAAGAATTAGAATGGTACATGGGAAACTGGTGTCCCGGCCGGCGATCATTAAAGCATTTTATTGAAGATGGGCTATTAGGAGACTTGAATGGCTACCACATGGAAGCATATATTATTGCTCTGCCGAAAAATGATTATGAAAGCATAGAAACGGATATTCGGCAGCAGTTGAATCGTATGGAACTTCCCTACATCATAGAGGATTTCAATCATAAACATGTATGGTGGGGAAGTATTCCGGGGATGTTCCGTTCCAACATTGTGCCGCCTATTGTCGGTTTTGACAATCTGGTGGATTTATTGTATAAAACCGATGTTCATAATGAACATCAACAATGTGAGGCAGGTGAGAGCGAAAATGTATCGGATGAGTTGGTTCAAGCGTAACCGTAAGCCCTTATGTAATGCAATGATATGGGGGAAAATCATGAAGACGGAACTGCCGTCTAATCGGGAACCTGCCTATGTGGTTCTGAATAAAGATGGTTCTTTGCAAATTACATTATCCTATCATGGCCCGGATTTGGATTCAGCAATAGAAACCGAGTTATCCGTGATAACAGAGCAGCTTCAGCAGGCATTAGCTGCCATAAATACTGATTGGTGTTTGTATTTTGAAGCTCAACGCATTCCGTCAACAAATTATGCCAATGAGAATTACTTTCCTGATGCTATAACCCGTGCCATGGATGATGAGCGCAAGGCATTATTTTCCAGTGGTTATCATTTTGAATCCAAATTTTATGCTACATTATATTATCTTCCTCCGCTTGACAGCCGGGAAAAAATTAAGGAGATGCTGATTGAGGGCAGAGAGCATAAGGAAGTTAAAGGGACAGATACTATCCGGGCTTTTATTGAACAGGTGCAGAAGTTCTACGATACATTTACGGGCTTAAAAATTCCCATCAGTCTTTTGTCAGCAGATGAAACACTAACATACCTGCATTCTATTGTATCTGATACACCTCGGCCAATAAAGATGCCGAAGCATAACTTACTTTTGGATAAGTATCTTTACGACACGCCACTATATGGCGGCTTGGAACCAAAACTCAATCATAAGCATATCCGTGTAATTGTGCCAATAAAATTCATGAAAAGCACGGATTTTGGTTATTTGGATGTCCTGAATCAACTGG
>ERZ842401.7086-NODE-7086-length-11635-cov-3.902332_pt1 | contig 11635 bp, 11 predicted proteins | sample MGYA00521270_ERZ842401 | MGnify/ENA primary metagenome ERZ842401 (study PRJEB31892, sample SAMEA3878208) | bioreactor metagenome | biome: Moose rumen | place: Sweden | collected 2011-10 | study: EMG produced TPA metagenomics assembly of the PRJEB12797 data set... | reverse complement strand
ATGGTTCCGCGCCGAGGAAGGCCGATGTACGCCATGAAGGTTATCTCTGATTTTGGAAAGCGCGTCATTGAGCGCAATCAGATTCCGATTCTTTTTCCGGAAGGAACGAGGACGAGGGACGGTAACGTGGGAAAATTCTATTCCGCGGGCTTCCGCAAACTGAACGAATGCACGCGGCTTCCGATTGCTACATGCGCCTTGGACGGTGGCTGGCAAATCCGTGATTTAAAGAATATCATGACTAACCTTAAGAACGGAAGCTATCGCGTAAAGGTTCTGAAGGTGTTTGAAAGCCCGTCCACCAAGGAAGAAGAGGTGCGGATTCTTGAGGAAAGCCGTTCACTCATTCAGGCTCAGCTGGAGGCGTGGCGCATGCTTCCCGCAAATCAGCGCTAGAAAAGTGCAAAAAAAAACGCGTTAAAAACAAACAGGGCAGCCTTGCGGCTGCCCCTTTTTGCGCTTAGGCAACGATTATTTAAAATCCTTAGGACGTCTTTCATCACGTTTACATTTCTGGCATTCAGCCTGATTCTTAAGTCTGCCATTTTCAATCATTGTTTTCATTATGATTTCGCCACCACAGTCAGGGCAAATGAATTTTTGTGTTGCAACAGTAGTACGAGAGTTTTTACTAGCTCCGGCCATGGTGTTCCTCCATAAAAAGATTAATACGTATTAGAACAATACTATAACGATTCTTAGCATCTTAGTCAATGTGAAAAAAAATCTGACGGCATGGAAGTTTTTGCACTGCAATTGACAAAAGATTTTCGGTTCAGTATTATATTCAAAGTTAACAATTTTTGGGGGTTCCCTTTGGCTACTAAGAAATCATCTGCTGAAAAACGTCATGCACAGAGTGAAGTTCGCCGACTTCACAACAAGGCTATCAAAAGCACATGTAAGACATACGCAAAACAGTTTGTAGAAGCTGTTCATGCTAAAGATCAGGCTCTTGCACAGGCTAAGCTCAACACTCTTATCAGTGAACTTGACAGTGCTCGCAGCAAGGGAGTTCTTACACGAAACGCTGTTTCTCGCAAGAAGTCTCGCATGACAAAACTGTACAATGTTTCTTTCGCTGCAGAAGCAGCAAAATAACTTTTAAATAAGTTATTGTGTAAAAATCCAGTTGGGTCTGCTCAACTGGATTTTTTATTCGTGCGGAGGCTCTAATACCTTATGAGAACGAACGATACCCCGCTGCTTGCGGCGGGGTTCGTTCATTTTTCTTTATTTGCGCTTTGCTGCAAAATCTGTTTCAGGAGGTTTTTATATGTCTGGAAAAAAAGTGACTAAGAGCGATTTGGTTGATGCCATCTATTTTAAATCAGACTGCGAGAAATATCTGATTCAGGACATTGTTGAGAAATTCATTAAGGAAGTAAAGCGGTCTCTTGAGGACGGCGCAACGATAGAGCTCAGGGGCTTTGGAACATTTGAGCCACGCCTGCGCAAGGGACGCTCTGTTGCACGCAATCCAAAGACGGGAGAGCATCTTTCTGTTGAGCCGCATTATGTGGCGGCATTCCGTTCCGGCCAGGATTTGAAGAAGGCGATGTGGAAGCTTGATCCTGATAAAAAATCAAAAAAATAACCGATGACCGCGCTTTTTCTGCTCGCGCTTTCTGCGGTGCTTTTTGCCTCGCAGAATTCCATTGCCGCATGGATTATGTTCGTGCCGCTGTTCCTTTTGGTGCGAAGGCTTCCGTTACGTTGGCTGGGGCTTTTTGGCGCGGTGTACGGCTTTGTTGCTTACATTCTTTTGTTGCCGTGGCTCTTTAGGTTCAGTCCTCCGGCAATGCTGGGCGTGGGCGTTCTGTATTCTGCGTTGTGGCTCGTTCAGTTTTTTGTGCTGAAATTGGTGCAGGAGCGGGCGAAAGGGGGGGCGTTCTTGCTTCAGCCGCTCTGCGTTGTTCTGTTTGAATTCATAAAAACGCGCGGCTTCTTTGGCTTTTCCTATGGGGTTTCCGGCTACACACAGTATAAGAATCTGCCTCTCATTCAGATTGCCTCGTTTTGTGGCGTTTTTGGCGTGAGCTTTTTGCTTGCGTACTGCTCGTCCGTGGTTTATGAGGTTTGCTTTGTTCAAAAATCCGTAAAAAATAAAAAAAGCGTCATGCTGATTTGCTCGCTCATGTTTTTTGTGCTTGGCTCCTCTGCGTACGGAGCGCTCCGCATTCATCGGCTCAAGGCGCGCGATTCCCTTGCAAAAAAAATAACGGTTATTGCCGTTCAGCATGACACTGACCCCTGGAAGGGTGGCATTGACGCGTACGAGGCGGACGTGGAGCGCCTTATAACGCTTACGGAGGACGCGCTTTTAAAAAATCCAGAAGCGTCGCTTGTTGTCTGGCCGGAAACGGCGGTCGTTCCTTCTATCCTAAAGCATTATGACGGAACGGATGAGCGTCGCAGGAATCTGGTTCGGCGGCTCCTTTCGTATATAGACGAAAAGGATGCCGTTTTTGTGATTGGAAACCAGCATGTGCAGGGCGGAAGCTCCTATAACAGCGCGTTCGTGTTCATTCCCGGAAATAATGTCGTTCCGCCAGCGCCTGAGCATTATGAAAAAATGCACCTTATTCCACTTACGGAATATTTTCCGTATGAGGCAGAGCTTCCCGCAATCTATCATGCGCTGGAGTCTGCCGACACCCACTTTTGGACGCCCGGAACGAAGGCGGCCGTTTTTTCTGCGGGAGACTTCCGCTTTTCCACGCCGATATGCTTTGAGGATTCCTTTGGCGCGGACTGCCGCCGCTTCTTTAATGACGGTGCGCGCGCTTTTCTTAATCTGAGCAACGACGCGTGGGCAAAAAGCCGGCGCTGTCAGGTGCAGCACCTTCAGTGTGCGGTGTTCCGCTCGGTGGAGAATGCCGTTCCAAGCGTGCGAAGCACCGCGAGCGGCGAGACCTGCGCCATCACCTCATGGGGGCGCATAGAGTCAAGGTGCCTGCCGTTCTGCCCGGCGGTAAGCGTGAGCCGCATTCCCGTTCTGCCTTGAAACTCGCGCGAAAATAGGCTACACTACATTCCATGGCAGACGAAAAAGAAGTGGTTAATGCAGAAAATTCCCGCGATGATGAGAAGCGCACGCTCACCGTATTCGGCCCGGAAACAGAATTTGACGGCGTGCTTGAATTCAGCGATGACTTGATTATCACCGGAAAATTCAACGGAAGAATCCGCTCCACCGGAAATCTTGAGGTTGCCCGCGACGCAATCTGCACTGTAGAAAAAATTTCTGCCCGTTCAATTGAAATTTCAGGCTCCGTTACCGGCAATATTGAAGCCGAGGAACGCGTTGAGATTTGCAGCGGAGGCTCTGTGAAGGGCGACATCGTTACTGCCCGGCTCAGAATCGAAAGCAACGTTGATTTTGACGGTCAGATTACGATGCTTGACAAAATCCCCGAGGAAAATCTGTTTTCGTCCGCCTCCAATGAATATAAGCAGGCGATGGTTTTGCGTACCGACATCATCGAGTAAATGTTGACACGTTCAGAAAAAAAGTGTATTACTATTCTAGCACTTATATTTTAGGATTTTCTTAAGTTTCCGATTATCTTTTCAAAAATATATAAATCTTAACAAGCAAATGGAGTTTTTAATGGCCTTTACTAGACGGCGCAAAGCCGAAGAAGGTGCAGACGAACAGATTCAGGCAGAAAATGAGCAGAATCAACTTGATTTTGACGCTCAGCCGGAATCCTATGAAGCATCAGGTTCAATTTCAAACGACGGAGACGACTATTCCCGGGAAGAAGAGAATTATGCTCCCTCAGAAGCGACGGCAGAGGGCAGTGGTGAACCCACCGAGCAGTCCGCACAGGGAGACGAGAATGGGGAAGGCAGACGGACGGTGCGCGTGATTCGCACGCACAAGCGCGTTCCAGTTCGCAGCAATTCTTATTCAGAGCAGAGTCATGATGAGGCTCAGGGTGAGGGCGCTTCTGAATCAGAGCAGCCGCGCCAGTACACACGCTGGAACAACAACCGGGGAAGCAATAACGGTATGCAGCGCCGTCCAATGAACGGCCGGCGAACTTTTCACAGTGAGATGCCTGTTCCTACGGGAGCGGTAGACCCGTCTATCATGCAGACGGCAAGCACGGATGCGAATGATGACAACGCAGGTAAGCCGCGGCTTCTGATAAATGACCTTACTGCGATGGGCATGCACGAGCTTCGTGACCTGGCCGTAAAATATGGATTCAATGCTGATGACCTTGCTCCTATGAAAAAGCAGGAGCTTATTTTTGTAATCCTCAAGGCTCACACGGAGCATGGAGGAATCATCTTTGCCTCTGGTTCGCTTGAAATTCTTCCTGACGGCTACGGATTTTTGCGAAGCCCTCAGAACAGCTATCTTCCTGGTCCTGATGACATCTACATCTCTCCAAGCCAAATTCGCCTGTTCAACCTTAAGACCGGCGACACCGTTTATGGTCAGACAAGAAGCCCTAAGGAAGGCGAGAGGTTCTTTGCCCTGCTTCGCATAGAGACCGTGAATTTTGACGAGCCGCGCGTTGCTCAGACCCGCATTCCGTTTGAGAACCTCACTCCGCTTTATCCAAAGGAAAAGCTCCGCCTTGAGACGATTTCAACGGAAGTTTCAAGCCGTATCGTTGACCTGTTCAGCCCGATAGGTAAAGGTCAGCGACTTCTTATCGTGGCTCCGCCGAAAGCCGGAAAGACCACTCTCATGCAGAAAATCGCGAATTCAATCACGACTAACCATCCAGAAGTGTACCTCATCGTTCTTCTTATTGATGAGCGCCCTGAGGAGGTTACCGAGATGGAGCGTGCTATAAAGGGCGAGGTAATCTCGTCTACGTTCGATGAGCAGGCTACGCGGCACGTTCAGGTTGCCGAGATGGTATTGGAGAAGGCAAAGCGCCTTGTTGAGCACAAGCGTGATGTTGTTATCCTTCTTGACTCAATCACGCGTCTTGCCCGCGCATACAACGTGACTGTTCCTACGTCCGGAAAGGTCCTTTCCGGTGGTGTTGACTCTAACGCATTGCACCGACCTAAGCGATTCTTTGGTGCCGCACGAAACATAGAGGAAGGCGGCTCTCTTACAATCATTTCTACGGCTCTTGTTGAGACCGGAAGCCGCATGGATGAGGTCATCTTTGAGGAATTCAAGGGAACCGGTAACAGCGAGATCAATCTTGACAGAAAGCTTTCTGAGCGCCGCCTGTTCCCGGCAATCAACATCAAGAAGTCCGGAACCCGCCGCGAGGAGCTTTTGCTTACCGAGAACGAGCTTCAGAAACTCTGGATTCTGCGCAAGGTGTTCGGGCCTATGGAAGACACTGAAATCCTCGAGCTCATCCTTGACCGCATGAAGAAGAGCAAGACGAACGATGCCTTCCTTGCAAGCATGAACGTCGGAACGGCTGGAATGTAAGCGTTCCTGAACGGAAATTACACGAAAGACCTGCTGTGCCACGGTGCAGAAGGTCTTTTTTATGCGGAACGGTCGGCAAGAATGCAAAAATGTGCTACAGTCTGAGCTATGGAAAATAAGGACTCGTATCAGGCGGATTTGTTTACGAACCGCCTTAAAAAAAAATACAGGGAGCTTCGCAAGTGGGCCAGAAAGAGCGGGGCGGGCTGCTACCGTGTGTATGACCGCGACATTCCCGAAATTCCGCTTTCATTGGACGTGTATGAATTCCTGCCGGAGGAGCTGCATGGCAGCGATGAGCGTAAGGCATTTGTTGCGGAGCAGAACGCGCGTGTTGCTGCAAATGACCCGCTCATAGAAAAGGAGCTGGAATCGCGCCGATATGCCGTGCTGTACCTGTATGAGCGCCCCTATGAAAAGCCAGAGGACGAGGAAACTGCGTGGCTTTCTCTTATGGCGATAAGCGCAAGCTATGCGCTCAGCATTCCGGTCTCACATGTGATAAAAAAAATGCGCCGCCAGCAGAAAGGCTTGAGCCAGTATGAGAAGTCCGCGGAAGGAGCTGCGCTCTGCGGCATCGTGCATGAGCAGGACTTGTTTTTTTCCGTGAATCTTACCAGTTATCTTGATACGGGGCTTTTTTTTGACCACCGACCTTTGCGTGCCTTGTTACGCGAGAATGCTGGTGGAAAGCGCGTGCTTAACCTGTTCTGCTATACCGGAAGCTTCAGCGTGTATGCGGCGGCAGGCGGCGCTTCGTATGTGGAGTCCGTGGATTTGTCGAACACGTATCTAGGCATGGCGCGGAACAATATGGCGCAGAACGGATTTTCTGACGCAAAAAAATATGTGTTTACAAAGGCTGATGCCATAAAATGGCTCTTGCAGCGGTCGGAGAACGTGTCTTCCGCGCCGCGCTTTGACATTATCGTTCTGGATCCGCCTACGTTCAGCAACTCAAAGTCGTCGGAAAACATTCTTGACATAAACCGCGACTGGCCGCTTCTGGTGGAGCAGTGCGTGAGCCTTCTGAATCCAAACGGTATACTGTATTTTTCTACGAACAGCAGCCGGCTTTCCTTTGATGAGAAGCGGCTTCCAAAGAATACGCAGTGCAGGGACATTACGGCGGCTACCGTTCCAAGGGATTTTGAGGGAACAAAGTGCCACCGCTGCTGGAAAATCGTTCTGTACTGAAATTATTAGGAGATAAAAAAACTGCCTTCAATGAGGCAGTTTTTTTGCATTCTGCAAGGTTATTTTGCTTCGCTCTTGATGCCGTAGCGCTTGTTAAAGCGGTCGATACGTCCTGCTGTGTCTACAAGCTTCTGTTTTCCTGTGTAGAACGGGTGGCAGGCAGAGCAGATTTCAACGCTGATGTTCTCAACGGTTGAGCGAGTTTCGATTACGTTGCCGCAAACGCAGGTAATCTTTGTAAGTTTGTAATCCGGGTGGATACCTTTTTTCATTTTTTACTCCCACTGTAGTTGCCCGGCAGCGCGGAACGACGTTCAAAACGATGCCACAACATACAATATTGAAATATAAGTTTTAGCATTATAGTAAAAGATGCTGATTGTTTCAAGTAATATTGTAATGATAGAAGAAAAAGTTTATAGTAGTCCTATGGATTTTAAAGAATTTAATTTGAATGAGCGGTTGCTTGAAGGTCTCAAGGCAGCCGGCTACACAACTTGTACTCCTGTTCAGGAACAGGTTTTAAGTCTTTCGCAGGATGGTTCTGACCTCTATGTTCAGTCTCAGACGGGAACCGGAAAAACTGCAGCTTACCTTGTTGCTATAATACAAGAAATGCTTTCAAAAGGAACCGGTGCAAAGGCATTGGTTATGGTTCCTACCCGCGAGCTTGCCGTGCAGGTGGAAGAGGAGGCAAAGACGCTCTGTTCTCCAGCGGGACTTAAGGCGTTCAGCGTATATGGCGGCGTCGGTTATGAAAAGCAGATTGCGGCCATTAAAAACGGCATCGACATTATCGTTGGAACACCGGGTCGGCTCATTGACCTTCAGGAGGGCGGAAATCTTTCGCTCGCCGACGTTTCCTTCGTTGTAATTGACGAGGCTGACCGTATGTTTGACATGGGCTTCTATCCGGATCTTCGCAAAATCATGAAGCAGATTCCGGCGAATGACCAGCGCCAGACCATGCTGTTCAGCGCGACTCTCAATACCTACGTAAAAAACCTTGCATGGGAATACACCCGTGACGCAAAGGAAATTGAGATTGAGGCTGAGAACATCACCGTCTCAGAAATAGACCAGGAGCTTCTTCACGTCTCAAGCGATGAGAAGATGAAGCTGCTTATCGGAATCCTCAAAAATGAGAATCCGGCAAGCGTCATCATTTTCTGCAATACAAAGCGCAGCTGCGAGGTTGTGGCAAAGCGCCTTGAAATCAACGGAATAAAAGCCGGCTTTATCATCGGAGACCTTCCGCAGAGCCGCCGCATGAAGATTCTGAATGAATTCAAGGCAGGAACGGTACCTGTTCTTGTTGCTACGGACGTTGCCGCGCGCGGAATTGACGTTGACGACCTTGCTATGGTAATCAACTATGACCTTCCGAACGAATCTGAGAATTACGTTCACCGCATCGGTCGTACCGCACGTGCCGGAAAGTCAGGCAAAGCATACACCTTCTGCTCTGAGCAGGACGTATACAGCCTTCCTGCAATTGAGCGCTATATAGAGATGACCATTCCTGCAAAGGTTGCATACCCCGAACAGATGCTTGAGGACAAGAGCGCCGGAATTTACATCAAGACTGAAAACTGGCGCGACGACGATGAATACGAAGGACGCGGCGGACGGCGCGAGCGAACAAGCAGAGGAGGACGAGCTTCCCACGGCGCACGGAACGAGGGCGACTTCAAACGGCGCTCGGACGGCTACAAGGGCAAGAGGGACGGATATAAAAAGGACGGCTATAAACGGGATGACTACAAGAAGGATTCCCATAAGAAGGACGGCTATAAGGCTTCCGGTAAAAAATATGACCGCACGCAGAGGCTTTCTGAAATGGAGAACCTGTCTTTTGAGGACCGCATGAAGGTCTACAAGGAAAAATACGGAACCAGAAAAAATGGGTATTCTGCCGGCTACAAGTCTCAGGCGCTCAAGGGTTCCTATGCAAATTATGGAAAAGGCAAGGGAAAGAACCGTCCTTCCGGCGGCGCTCAGAAGGGCGTTCAGCACAGGACGGCACCGGCTCCTCAGCCGCAGAAGAAGGGCTTGTTTGCCCGCATAAAGGCGTTCTTTGGGAGATAACAGACCATGATTACAGTAAGTGATGTAAGCGTCAGCTTCAGCGAGAAGCCGCTGTTCAAGGACGTGAACCTAAAATTTACCAACGGAAACTGCTACGGAATCACCGGTGCCAACGGAGCCGGAAAGTCAACCTTCCTCAAGGTGCTTTCTGGCGAGCTTGAGCATGATTCCGGTCAGATTTCCATCTCAACTGGAGAGCGGATGGCCGTTCTCAAGCAGGATCACTTTGCATTTGACAGCTATTCCGTAAAGGAAACCGTCATGATGGGCTTTCCTAAGCTGTATGAGGTAAGCAAGGCACGCGACGAGATTTATGCCAAGGCAGATTTTACCGAGGAGGACGGAAACCGTGCGGCGGAGCTTGAGGCGGAATTCGGCGAGATTGGCGGCTACGAGGCGGAGAATCAGATTGAGCAGATGCTTTCTGGTCTTGGCTTGGAGGAGGAATTCCACGACCGCATGATGAGTGATTTGGACGAAAGTCAGAAGGTGCGCGTTCTCCTTGCTCAGGCGATTTTTGGAAACCCGGACATCCTGCTTCTTGACGAGCCTACCAATGGTTTGGACATTGAATCAATTACCTGGCTTGAGAACTTCCTTTTGGAATTTGAGAACACCGTAATCGTCGTAAGCCACGACCGTCACTTTCTGAATACGGTCTGCACGTTCATCTGTGACATTGACTACGGAAAAATCACCCAGTTTGCAGGAAACTACGACTTCTGGTATCAGATGACTCAGGTTCTGCAGCGACAGGCAAAGGAGCAGCAGAAGAAGGCTGAGGACAAGATGAAGGACTTGAAGGAGTTCATCCTTCGGTTCAGCTCAAACGCAGCAAAGTCAAAGCAGGCTACCAGCCGAAAGAAGATTTACGACAAGCTTGCCCAGAGCGTGGAGGATTTGCCGGTCTCAACACGCAAATTCCCCTATGTGAACTTCAAGGCTGACCGCGAGATTGGAAACAACGTGCTTGACATAAAAAAAATCTGCTACAAGGACGACGAGGGCGTTCAGCTTCTTAAGGATTTCAGCTTGAACGTTCACCGCACGGACAAAATCGCGTTTGTGGGAATTGAGCATAATTCGATTTCTGCATTGTTTGACATCATAAACGAGGTAAAAAAGCCGGAGGACGGCGAAGTTTTCTGGGGACAGACGACGAGCCACACTTATCTTCCGCGCGACAACAGCTCGTATTTTGCAAACGACTACAACATCACCGAATGGCTCAAGCAGTATTCCAAGGAACAGGACGACGCGTACGTGCGAGGTTTTTTGGGACGAATGCTGTTCAGCGGCGACGAATCGCTTAAGAAAGTTAAGGTGCTTTCCGGAGGAGAGAAGGTTAGATGTATGCTTAGTAAGCTCATGCTGAGCGGTGCGAACGTCCTTGTTCTTGATGACCCTACGAACCATCTTGACCTTGAGGCGATTCAGTCCTTGAACGAGGCTCTGATTCATTTTCCGGGAGTGGTGCTTTTTACCAGCCACGACCACGAATTCATTCAGTCCGTTGCAAACCGCATCGTTGAGATTACCCCGAACGGCGTGATTGACCGCATGATGCCGTTTGATGACTATATTTCTGACGAAGTGATTACCGAGCAGCGGAAGGAGCTGTACGCCGGTACCGGAAAGAAGCTTAAGTACCGCGTGTGAGCGTAACTCCCCGTTATGGAGATGAAAAGAGCCGTGTCATTCACATTTTGATATGTGAGCGCACGGCTTTTTTTTATGCGGTCGGAGCCTGTGGCTTTGCGAACTGCTTCAGCATGTCTGCAAGAATATCGCGGGTTTTTTCTGCGGAAAGCTCCTCCTGCGGCTCGTGGTATTCCACAAGGTTCGCGGGAATCTCATCCAAAAAGCGGCTCGGCGTGCATTCCATGACTGCCTGCATCTTGCGCCGCTTCATGCATGACGAGATGAGCAGCTTGTCGCGTGCGCGGGTTATTGCCACGTAAAAAAGCCGGCGCTCTTCCTCAACGTCGCCACCGTTTTCGTCCACGCTGCGCTGGTGGGGAATAAGCCCCTCTTCTGCACCGGCAATGAACACCACCGGAAATTCCAGCCCTTTTGACGCGTGGATGGTCATGAGGCTCACCTTGCCCTTGTCATTCTCATCGTCTCCGTCGTCGCGGCTCATAAGCGTAATGCGGTTCAGGTAATTGAACAGGCTTGGATTTGCGTTGTCGGGGTCGTTTTCCCACATTTCCATGGAGTTCAGAAGGTATTCAATGTTCTTCATTTTGAACTGAACGGCCTTCTCGCTCTTTGAATATTCGCTCACAAGATACGCCTTGTAGTCGATTTCCTCAATAAGCTCTCGCACCTTTTTAGAAAGTCCGCGTCCGCTCAGAAGCTTCTGGCGGTGTCCTTCGATGATTTCTGCAAAGGCTTCCAAATCCTCTTTGAGCGCTTCGCTTGCGGGGCTTGATTCTGCCTTTATGAGCGACTGAATTGCCGTCCACAGCGTGCTTTGCAGGGCTTCCGCCTCGTCGTTTATTGCTTGTATTGCGGCGCGACCGATTCCCCTGCGCGGCGTGTTTATTATCCTGAGCAGGTTTATGTCGTCGTCGTGGTTTGCAATGACGCGAAGATAGCTGATGACATCCTTGATTTCCTTGCGCTCAAAAAAACTGGTGCCGCCACTCATGGTGTAGGGAATGTTGTTCTCCAAAAACGCCTCTTCTATAAAGCGGCTCTGCGTGTTCGCGCGGATAAGCACGCCAAATTCGTCATACTTTCGGTGCTCCTCCATCGCGATTCCCTGGATGCTTTCCGCAATAAAATCGGCTTCCGCAGTCTCGTTTTCGGGCATGAAAATTTCAATCGGCTTTCCGTCGCCGTTTCCGCTCCACAGTTTTTTGTCCTTGCGGTTGGTGTTGTGGCTTATGACGCCTTTTGCCGCCTCAAGAATTGTGCTTGACGAGC
>ERZ842401.7085-NODE-7085-length-11635-cov-5.707513_pt1 | contig 11635 bp, 7 predicted proteins | sample MGYA00521270_ERZ842401 | MGnify/ENA primary metagenome ERZ842401 (study PRJEB31892, sample SAMEA3878208) | bioreactor metagenome | biome: Moose rumen | place: Sweden | collected 2011-10 | study: EMG produced TPA metagenomics assembly of the PRJEB12797 data set... | reverse complement strand
ATGTAATAGTGGCTGGTTCAGCGATTTTTAATGGCGATATTTCTTCTAATATTAGAGATTTTTTAAACAAAATGATGTAGGTGTCAAAAGTTCCCTTTGACACCCTATATCGACCAAATTGCTCCGTTTCTACGATACTTAGCAATTCTCAAACGTTTGCAAATCCTGCGCGAAGCTTAAATATTTTTCCGATATGGAAAACTTTATACTCACCATTTTTCGCACGGTTTATACCATATTCAATTCAGTAAGTTTGAGTCAATAACTCAAACTTACCACATCCTAGCTGGAGCAAGCGCCGTTTTCGATGTGGAAAGTTTTAACCAATAATAAAATACAGACCCGGAAACAGTGATATTTCCGTGGTCTGTATTTATATGCTCTATTTTTGTATATTCATCAATCAAAATCGAACTTTGTATACCGCATGTTCATTGCCTTATAGCGAACACGAACCATTTCATTGAAATCAAGAACCTTTTGTTCATCTCCTACAAATTGGCAACGAGGGCAGTAGTATTCCTCTTTATCTGCATCATAGAACATATCGATATCAAGATCTCTCATAAAGCATGAGGGACACCTGTAATTTAATTTTCCTTTTCCAGCCTGAGCCATGTCGTCATTTCCTCCTTATCTTTGATTGAATCAGTGTATCCCAGACCAAGCATTGGTGAGAACGCATAGCCTTCTGCTATATAACCTTCTGCACTAGTTCTGTCCGTGTGGAGACTTACCCTTGTATCTATCTGAGGGATTATTGCATAAGCTTCATCGGCTCCAGGCATCTTCTCTTCACGATTCTTGTAAGCATATTCGATGAGTTTTTCCTGTCTGTCACCATCAAGTCCAAGAGTAATTCCTGTCATATCTTCTGAGTATTCTGTTGTACCATAGCATGCAACCATATATTCTTTGATTCCAACTTTGGCATCAGGATTACTCATATCGTATACTTTTCTTTGAATTTCAATTTCAGACGATCCTTCAGTAAAAGATATAACGCTTTGCACTTTGAATGACAAATCAGTAAATACGATTTCAACAGGGTCAAGTGTCAGGATTCTCTTCTTTTTCTTGCCATCCGGAAGAATTTCTTCTGAGAAATGAGCTTTTGTTCTGCACTGACACAGATCTGCCTCTTCTCCATTATAAGAGAATTTACAGCTTCTTATTGTTCCCTCTCCTGCATAATGTGTGAAATATCCGGCACGATATTTTTCCTGAATAAGGAAAGGATATGAAGCATCAGTAATATGTTTGGTTCCTATACCAACAGGCCACTTAAGTTTAGCAGCGTAATTACGAAGATCTACAATCGCTCCGCCCTGATCCATGTTGACACAAGCACGCATAAACGGATCGCAATACCAAAAGAGCTGCTTATCAGAACCATAGAGAATATCTCTCCAAAGGGCACATTCAGGCTCTGTATAAGTTTTCTTCTGTCTGTAATAATCAGCAAACTCAGCCATAGTCATGTCTGTAAGCTTGCCTTCCTTCTTGAGCTTACCATAGTATGCCATGCCATCTTCATAGGACTTCTTCAAAAGCTCATATGGCTGCTCCCATCTTCCCATCTTGTTAAGCCAACCGGGTCCTACGAACATCATATTGTAAGCATAACCGTTATTGTATTTGGCAAGGTCAGCATACTGATCAACAAGATTGTAAAAATAAGGGAACTCCCATGTCTTTGTATCATAAATCATACCACGAAGCACATTCTGAGGGTGTGTTCCAAAATTGGAACCATTGCCGTCATAACATGCGATAAGATCTCTTGAAAGGTGTGGAATTGCTACGATTCCACTGTCTTCTGCCTCATTAGCTGCAGGTGCGTGTGTATTCTGCTTGGAAGGAATCCATGGAGCCCATGGACCACCATCCATGAATGTATACCAGGAATTGTTGGTTGTATGATATGCCTTAGGTCCTTCCTCCCAGCATGTAGCAACAGCACATTTAACTGAGGGGTATGCCTTCTTTATATAATTGGTAAGATCTGCATCCATGTAGTATGAACCTGTGGATTCAGGATAGAACCCAAATAAATCATAGAACTTACCAAATACATCATCCACGATTGATTTCTTGTCTTCAAGTGAGAACATCCAGATACAGAAATCCTTGGTTTTATACTTTTCTCTGAATTCAGGACAAGGTAGTCCCAAAAGAGTAAGAGCGATTTCGTCGCCGTATTTCTCGTGATCTTCTTTGGCAACCTGAACAGCCTCTTCATTAAATAAAGATGCATACGTCATCTGAATTGTTGTCTTAAGACCATTCTTATGTGCAGTTTCCTGCTGGAATTTAAAGATATCGAGTGACTCTGTCTTTAATTCTTTTCTTCCAATATTCTCCTTTTTGCCGGTACCTGTAACCTTCTCGGAATACTCAGGCATTAGCTCCGGCCTATGGATAATGTTAACAATAAACTGATTTTCCATTTTCGTTCCTTTCATTATTTTGTATAGTTATAATATCTTTTTTACATAGAGGAAATACGTCTATCTTCTATAATAATTTTCTTGTATGTTGATATTTAATCGCTTAATTTGGTCGCTTGGAATAATCGCTTGATTTAATCTCTCGATTTAATACGCACTTAATCTTTTTCTATATAAGCTTTAAGCGCCTTGTTGAACTTAAGCTTATTATCTCCTACAGGCACTGATGCACATAGCATATATCCATCCGACAAAAGCTCCTTGCAAGCTTCAGGTTCCCAATAATAAACTCCTCTGCCTCGTTTGTTCGGGATATTCTTAGTAGCTTCAATAGTATCCTTTACAATTGTATATGAACTTTCCTCATCGTCCTGTTCACCGCCCACCTCAGTTATCATGACATCTTTATCAAACTCTGCAGACATCTTATTAATATTATCTGATAAAAGAGCCGGCTGATGCACTCCGCCATACCAGTATGGATAATAAGAAAATCCAAGCATGTCAGTCTTACCGCCATGTCCAAAGTAAGTTCTAAAGAAATTACTGCACCCCTCAAGATCGGTTACCATAGCAATGTGTGTTATAACTTCGGTATTGGGGAATACTTCTTTAATTGCGTCATAAGAAGCATTAAGGAAATTCGTCATATTTTGCGGCTCTTTGTTAAGATCTCCGTATGGAAGTAGGAGCCCCGGATTTATCTCGTTACCATTCTGCACATACCTTGGTTCTATTCCCTGATTCTTAAAAGCTTCAAGAGTTTCTTTGGTATAGTCATGTACATGCTGCGTCATTTGCGCTACTGTATCATTCTCCCAATCCTTTGGTACTATTTGAAATTGAGGATCTGCAAAAAGATCACTGTAATGAAAATCCAGCATCAAAGATAGGCCTTCATTCTTAACTCTTTTTGCAAAAGAAATCACGCTTTGGGTATCACAAAAACCAAGCATGCACCTGTCACCTGTTGGCTTATCCCAATAGCCTTCCTTTGGAGGATTTACGAAGAGGCGAAGGCGTACACTTGTTGCTCCCATATCCTTTACAAGCTTTACAATATCTTCTGTATTGCCATCTTCATTAATCCATGAATATCCCCTTGATTCAATCTGGGACGCCCACCCCAGATCAACGCCATATTCAAATGTTTTTGTCATAAGTAAATTCCTTCCTGGGAAAAGAAAGTTGCGTGTTGCGCAATTTTTGTTGCTCTGTTGAATAAATTATAGACGTTGATAAAATCAATATCAATTATTTATTATTGACGAATTTAGGAACTTTTTTGTGAATCATTTAGCCAAATAAAGCTGAGCGTCCGCGCAACTTTTTGCGCAAGCAAAGCATAATACTCTTCCTTCATCGCCTTGAAGAAAGACCTTTATGCAATATATATAATCGAGCCAAATAAATTTTGAATTAGTTTGTAATTTTTTTATATTGTCAACAAATTATCAAATCTGTATAATTTCGATTGTTGTGAATTGATAATCAAAGGCAAAGCAGGTGAAAACCTGTGACGCAAAGCTAAAGGGACTTTAAAATGTCAGCCAGTTGCATTTATATATCTGAAAACCTACATTTTCAGGAACTGCCAGCATGGAGACATTAAGCCTTCATGCTATTTTTTTTGGAAAGTGAGGAAACAATGAAAAAATTCAAATTATCTTACATTGGCAAGCTCTGTGGAGCTGCTCTTCTTATGCTTATCGTAATGTCAATATCACTGACAGTTTTTGGTCTGTCGATGGTCAAAAAGGCTTACTATAACTCTTTTGCTGAAGAACTTCGTATAGCTGCTCTTCAGGCGTCTGAAATGACAAGCCAGTGGTCCGGAGATTGGTCTTTATCTGAAGATGGAGAACTCATGAAGGGTGACATAGCTGTTCACGACAGCTTCCAAAGCCAGCTTGATTCTCTTAGCGCCAGCACCGGGATAGAGTATACATTATTCTATGGAAGCGTCAGATATGTTACTACACTTACAGACAGCGATACAGGAGCTCGTCTGGAAGGGACGATGGCCGCTACAGCTGTTACAGATGCTGTTATTAATTCCGGAGAAACATATCTTTCTACAGATCTGGAAATTGAGGATATTAGCTGGTATGCATACTATGTACCTCTTACTAACTCTGACGGAAGCATAGTTGGTATGATTTTCGCAGGAAGATCTGTCGAAGATGTTGAAGACAGCATTGCTGCATCTGCCGGAACCATGTCACTTGTAGCAGGTCTGATCCTCCTTGTAAGTTTCATCATTGGTCTTTCTATGCTTATTAACTCTAAGCTGATCGTCAAAGATGTCGTAGCAGGACTCAAACAACTTGGAACCGGAGATTTGTCAGCAACATTTAAAGAAAAAAATATTAAGCGTAAGGATGAATTCGGTGATATTGTAAGAAGCGCAAATGGTCTTAAGGAAAAGTTAAGCGAGGTTATATCTGCTACACTTGAACTCTCTGATGAAGTTACAAAGTCAGGCGAATCCCTTTCAACATCAGCCAAAACAGCTTCAAATGTATCCAGTCAGGTTGCAGAGGCCGTTGGCGATATTAGTAAAGGTGCAGTCTCACAGGCTGAAAGCGTCGAAACATCTGCATCAAGCACAACAGAAATGGGCGATAGCATCGACGATATCCATGTAAGTGTTGAGGATCTGTCTAACGCAACAACAATGATGCTTAACGCAGCAAAGAGAACCGTTGAGGCTCTTGACGGTCTTATGGAGCAAAATAAAACTGTTATGGTTTCTATGCTTGATATAGATGCCCAGATAAAGAGCACCAACAACGCTATAAAGAAAATTGCAGAGGCATCTCATTCTATTACTGAGATTTCCAGCCAGACCAATCTTCTATCTCTTAACGCTTCTATAGAAGCTGCAAGAGCCGGACAGTACGGTAAAGGTTTTGGAGTTGTAGCCAATGAGATTGGTCTCCTTGCTCAGCAGTCCAATACTGCAGCAGAATCAATTAACGGAATTGTATCAGAGCTTATTGATGACTCAACAAAGAGCATGGAAATTATTGAAAAGCTAAATGAAGGCTTTACAAAGCAGAATGCACAGCTCAACGATACAAAATCCGATATGGATGGTGTTGTAACCAATGTTAACAACGTTGAACTAAACGCTCAGACAATTTCAGACAAGGTTCAAATCCTAAGAAGCTCAAAATCTCAGCTTATTGACCTTATTGCAGAGCTTTCCGCAATATCGCAACAAAATGCTGCTTCTACAGAAGAAACCAATGCTTCTATGGAAGAACTCAATTCAACCTTTGCTGTTATCAGTAATTCTGCTTCTGAGCTCAAAGATCTGGCAGATTCGCTTAACCAGAAGATGAATTTCTTCCAGCTTGCAACAGAATAAAAAACATCCTATTGGTAATATTAATGATAGAGTAGGAGGCGGTTAGTCACCGCCTCCTATTCTATTGGCTTGTAAAGTAGCAAAGTGACCCAAGAGGGATGTGGTAAAGGGTAGTTTTGACCAATGGCCAAAACTACCCTTTGTCACTATCACCTTTGGGTCACTTTGCAACTTCATGCAGATTATACACTGAATAGACCAATACAAACATGTTTGGTATAATGTAATTAAAATTATCGAAAAAATAGAACCATGTGTTAGTCCAAACCACGGGACTGATTTATGGAGGTTAATGCGTGAAAAAAACGCTGATAATTGTTATCGACCTTGTAATCATGGTGTTGATACTATTTTTAATAATTAAATATGCCAATGCCAAAATGCGCGAGAGCAATAAAAGCGAAATTGAGGCTTTTGAAAAGATGACTGTGACTGCCGAGCAAATCATCACCAATTATCTTGAAGACGAACAGCATCTGTGTGATATTTGGGCTAATTTTATCAACCGTTCCGCTGAGGCCGGAACGCCAATGACTGCAGAAGAAGCGATTTCTTTTATCAGAAAAGCCAAGATATCGCCTAGCATTTATGGTCATCTCATACTTCTGGAAAGCGAACCTAAAAGAGGTATCTCTACTCATTCAAGTTCGAAAGATCCTAATGATTATACAGTTTCATATTACAACATTAATCTGTTTGATAACCTTGATTTGATCAATAGAAACGATGGTATTGTCAGACTGACCAGAGCATATACCAATCCACAGAATGGAGTTCAGTCAATTGCTTTCTTAAATTATGTGACTATTCTGGATGAAAATAATGGCAAGCTCAAAGAGGAACTTCTGATGAGAGTTGAGCCTGTTAGCATGCTTGAAGATAAGCTGGTCTTTTTAAAAGGTGAATATGAAAATGTGGAGATTTCTCTTATCAACAATGATGGAGAATATCTTGTTCATGGAAAATCTCTTAAAAATTCCAATTTTTTTGAATACTATAAATCATATAATGATGTCGATATTGAAGATTACAATCAAATGATTAGTAATATCACATCACAGACTGGAATCATGACGATGATAAATTCCAAAGGGGAGAAATGTGTAATATCGTATACTCCTTTGAAGTCTATGGATACGTGGTTTCTGCTTTCATATATTCCTGCAGTCGAGTTAGAGGCATCCAATACAGTTATTGACTGGCTGCTTTTGGGAATGGTGGCTGCGGGGTTATTGCTGCTTCTTGCATTTAATTATCTGATACTCATGTTATATAATAAAAAACTCGCCGAGGCCGCTGAGTCAGCTAATCAGGCTAACGAAGCCAAATCATATTTTCTATCTACTATGTCCCATGATATTCGTACACCTATGAACGCAATTCTTGGACTGAATGAAATGGTGCTGCGGGAAAGTCACGAAGAAGAAATCGTTGAATATTCCGAGAGTATCAGAAATGCAGGTAAGACGCTTCTGGGAATTATCAATGACATCCTTGATTTCTCCAAGATAGAAGCAGGTAAAATGGATATCATCATTGTCGATTACCATTTTGCGTCCATGCTTAATGACCTTGTAAATATGGTTCAGGGAAAAGCAACAGACAAAGGGCTTGCGTTTAATCTCGATGTGGACAGGAATATTCCGGTGCTACTAAATGGAGACGAGATCCGCATCAAACAGGTCATAACCAATATTTTATCCAATGCCGTCAAATATACCAAAGAAGGCTCAATCACGTTTAAAGCTGCTTATGAAAAAACGGAAGATGAAAGCAATTCTATATTGCTCCTGATAAGCGTCAGCGACACAGGTATAGGCATAAAGCCAGAAGATATGGATCGCCTGTTTCAGGCTTTTGAACGTATAGAAGAAAATAAAAACAGAAATATCGAAGGAACCGGACTTGGAATGAGTATAGCGCAACGATTCCTTAATATGATGGGAAGCCGCATCGAGGTGCAAAGTGAGTACGGAAAAGGTTCTACTTTCTCATTTAAACTTAAACAGGAAGTAAAAGACTGGACACCAATAGGCAATTATGAAGAGACCTTTAAACAGGCTATTTCAGAGAGAACGAGATATCATGAGCGATTTACAGCGCCAAATGCTAGGCTTCTTGTGATCGATGATACAGCAGTTAATCTCTCGGTTTTTAAGAATCTGCTTAAGCAGACTAAAGTGCAGATAGATACCGCAATCAGTGGCGATGAAGGAATTGTACTATACAAAAAGAACTGCTATGATGTCATCTTCCTTGATCATATGATGCCTGATAAAGACGGAATCGAGACCCTAAGAGAGATGAAAGCAATAGCAGATAACCCTAATGCCAAAACGCCTGTAATGTGTCTTACTGCAAACGCTATTTCAGGTATGCGTGAAAAATACATAAACGCAGGTTTTGATGATTATATTGCTAAGCCGATTGATCCTCAGAAGCTGGAAAATCTTTTAATTGAGTATATACCTAAGGATAAGATCATTCCTGTCTCAGATGTCAATGAAGAAGAGGATGTCGTTATCCCGGATTTCTTAAGGAAGATAGATGGGCTGGACATAAACGTTGGCATAATGCACTGTGGAAACCAAAGGTCATACATAGATACATTAAAAACATATATTGATAACGCAAAAGATAATACAGAGGAAATTGAGAAATACTGGAAGGCAAGAGACATAAAGAACACCTCAGTCAAGATTCATTCCCTAAAGAGTGCATCTCGTGTGATAGGAGCCGTCGACCTTGGAGATTTTGCAGCACGTCTCGAAGAGGCAGGAGAGGCTGGCGATATCGGTGCTCTTGAAAATGAGATACAAGCTCTTTTGACTGATTATAGACATCTTGTAAAAGAACTAGAGCCTATAGGCGAAATAAATAAAGATAAGCCTGCATATGAGTTGCCTCTTATATCGGAAAAAGAAATGCAGGATGCATTTGAAGCTCTATCAGAGACATGTTCTTCTTATGACTATGATAAAGTAGGCAATATCATGAAGGAGCTTGAGAAATACAGCTTCCCAGAGACAGAAACTGCCAGGTATGAAGCTATAAAAAAGGCTGTAAATAATTTTGATTATGACATGATACCGGATATTTTATCTGCCAACTAGTAAAAATACTGCAATAAATGCAATGCTAGAGCTACTTTTGACGTAGAAAGGAGTCACCATGATGATCAAGAAAAAAAGGACAATCAAAAAGGTACTGGCATCGATTTCTGCTATTTCAATGGTATTTACTGTTACAGCTTGCGGAGGAAAAACAAATAGCAGCGCAGAATTCAAACCATCGCTGCCAACTGATACTGAATGCCAGATCACAGTAGAAGGGAACTACTCTAATTTTGAATCTCTTGAAAGTGAATTTGAGCGCTTCTATGAGTATTATCCTAATGTAAGCCTTACCTATGTATATCTTGATGATTACGATAATACTATTACTAAGGCGCTGATGAGCAATGAAGCCCCGGATATATATGTTACCCAATCATGGATGCTTGATAATACAAATATGGATCCTGTTTTTGATAATGCCGAGATCCTTTCAGATCCTGCTCTAAATATTGATCTTGACTGCATCCGAAAAGGAGCTCTTTGGACTTTGGAAAATGGAGATGTTGTCATGATTCCTATTTTTACAAGGTCATATGGAATGCTTGTGAATATGGATATATTAGAAAAGAATGGTCTTGAAGTTCCGGAAAATTATAGTGAGTTGATCGATGTCTGTGGTAAGCTGCAGGAAGCCGGGTATGAAACTCCTATCATGGGAGCCAATGCTACTACAGTAGCAGGAATGTATTATGCCTTTGCTTTTCCTTACTTTTGCGACAACGTCGTAGGTAACCCTGATTCTGTACAGAGTCTCAATTCCATGGATCAATCCGCGGGAGAACTTATGCGTCCGGCTCTTGAGAGACTAACAGAATTCGTAGATTTAGGATACTTAAATCCTTCGGTTTGTTCCGATGAAATAGAGGATGATTATAATGCTGTGATCATGCGCTTTTTTGAAGGTGATGTTCCAATAATGCTTGGAAGCGGAGATATGGTTTCAGGTACGCAGAAACGCGAAAGTAAGTCGGAAGCTTTTGTAGAAAATCCATTCAAATACCAATTTTATGTAACACCACTTGGAGATGACGGCGGATTTTTCCTTGATTCTGTCAATCTATTTTTTAGTGTTAACAAAAACAGTAGTAATTTAGATATGACTAATGAATTCATAAGATTTCTTACGAGAGAGAAAGAGCTTGGTAATATGGCGGCTATCAAACGTCTTATAACACCTACCAACGATTTTTCTCTGGATGAAGTATATTCATCGCTGGAAGGCTTTCCCGAAGATAGATATTTCAGTTATCAGGATACAGGAATCAGCGATGCTGTTAATAAGGAATTCCGCGCAGCTGCTTATAAGGTTGCTAATGGTGAGATGACTATAGATGAGGCAGTAAGTGCATACGGCAGCTTGTGGGATAAATGATGATAATTATTTTAACTGACCGAAACTGACTAAATCACAAATTTTTAATTGTGAAAATTGATTCTTCAGAAGGCTCATAAATACTATATTTTGAGATATGCAATAAAGGAAGGATATTAAATGGAAGAGCATGTAGTGGTTGTTGATGATGATGTGATTATATTGAAGAATGCTAATACAGTTCTTTCAGAAGCCGGTTTTAAGGTTACATGTCTTAAAAGCGGACGTCTTTTGCTTGATTATGTGCTAAAAAATTCAATCGATATGCTACTGTTGGACATCAAGATGCCTGATCTTGACGGCTTTGAGACTATGAGGCTTCTCAGAAAATGGGAAAAAGAAAACGGAGTAAGAGAGATACCGGTTATTTTCTTTACGGCTAATGATGATTGCACATCAGAAACAACAGGTCTATCTCTTGGTGCTATGGATTTTATCAGAAAGCCATTTGCAGCTGAAGTACTGACACTGCGAGTGAGGCATTTGCTGGATCTTATAAGACTCCAACGTGATCTCCATGCCGAGGTAGAACGTAAAACCAAAGAGATAGAGAGTTTATCACTCCATGTAGTGCAGACCCTGGCAGATGCTATCGATGCCAAAGATACTTATACAAAAGGCCATTCAGGAAGAGTTGCTGAGTATGCAAGGGAGATAGCAAGGAGAGCAGGTTACTCTTCGGATAAACAGGAAGAAATATATATGATGGGGCTTCTTCATGACGTAGGTAAAATCGGAGTGCCGGATGCCGTGATCAATAAACCGGGCAGACTAACAGATGAGGAATTTGAAATAATAAAGACTCATCCGGAGAGAGGCTTTAAAATACTACAGAACATTGAAGAAATGCCTAAACTGGCAATAGGAGCCCACTGGCACCATGAACGATACGACGGCAGAGGCTATCCTGATGGATTATCAGGCAAGGACATCCCTGAGGAGGCCAGGATCATTGCCGTTGCGGATGCCTATGATGCTATGACATCTAAGCGAAGCTACAGAGATTCTCTGCCGCAGCAGTTTGTAAGAGACGAAATTGTCAAGGGCAGAGGAACACAGTTTGATCCGCAGTTCGCAGATATAATGCTGCGGCTTATAGATGAAGATAAGGACTATGATCTGAGACAGCAAGACGATGACAGATAAAGACAGATAAAGTCTCTTACAAAGCTAAAAAGAATATTTTAAGGAGATACGGCAATGAAAATATTATATATTGATTCTACCGTCAGAGAGATGTCAAGAACAGCGGAAATTGCAAGGTTTCTGCTTGAACGGCTGCTTCTTGAAGATCCGGACGGCGAGATAACCCCGGTAAAACTGA
>ERZ842401.7084-NODE-7084-length-11637-cov-5.239855_pt1 | contig 11637 bp, 6 predicted proteins | sample MGYA00521270_ERZ842401 | MGnify/ENA primary metagenome ERZ842401 (study PRJEB31892, sample SAMEA3878208) | bioreactor metagenome | biome: Moose rumen | place: Sweden | collected 2011-10 | study: EMG produced TPA metagenomics assembly of the PRJEB12797 data set... | reverse complement strand
ATCGCAACAACAGCGCGAACGACGGGGCGACGGCAGGGCGGACGCTGACGGTCAACGCAAGCCGCAGTCTGCCGACGATCTCCGAACTGGGCTGGGCGCGGAGCGGCTATACGTTCCTTGGCTGGTCCAGCTCGTCGAGCGCGACCTCCGCCACATATTCGAACGGGCAGAGTGTGAAGAACCTTACCACGACGAAGGGCGCGACGGTGCACCTGTACGCCGTGTGGAAGAAGAACGCGCCAGCGGCATACACCCTGCGCCTACATCGCAACAACAGCGCGAACGACGGGGCGACGGCAGGGCGGACGCTGACGGTCAATGTGAGCCGCAAACTACCGACTTTGGCGGAGCTGAAGTGGACGCGTAGCGGCTACACGTTCCGGGGGTGGGCGTTGGGAGCGACGGCAAGCAACGCCGTGTATTTTGATGGCCAGAGCGTAAAGAACCTCTCCACGGTAAAAGGTTCGATGGTTCACCTGTACGCCGTTTGGGAATCGAATGTCCAGACCTACAAGATATGTCTCTGCCGTAACAACAGCGCGAACGATGGGGCGACGGCGATCCGCACGATGACGATTGGAAAGTCCAGGAAACTGCCGACCATCGCCGAGTTGGGATGGGCGCGAAGGGGATATCGCTTCGCCGGATGGGATGGCTACAGTGAATCGGCCGGGAATTTGGTCAGGTATTCGGACGGGCAGACTGTCTTCAATGTCACGACAAGACCAAACGCAATACTATATTTTTATGCAGCCTGGCGATGAGCCAGTCTGATTATAACATGACAAGGAAGGAACGGAATCAATGAGTCAAAACCTATACAGTGCATTGAGCAGGTTGCGGAATGGCATCATGGGCTGTTTTGCGCTCGTGCTATCGTTTGAAGCCGCAGGAACTGGATATTATACAATTACGTTCGGGCCTGAGGGTGGAACGAAAGAAATTAGCACGCCTGCCGTCAGTGGCCGGACTGCATACACGTACAATTTCTCCAGCACAGGCGTATACAAGGAAGATTGGATTGAGGACGTGTGGGCATGGGGCAGCGGCATAGAGTTTGGACAGACTGTAACGACGTGGCATTCCTTGATTCGTTTGGAGAATGGAATGCGATATGCGGGTATTCAGCGGTACATAACAGGATATGAGAACGCCTTCAAGATTAAAGTTAAATGCGCAAGAAATACAACTACACGGCAAAGGTCGTTTGGCGGAAAACTCAACGAAAGAGACTATTTAACGATCGTTCAGGAGGCCGGAGACGGAAAGATAAGCGTCTCCTTTGACAGCAATGGCGGGAGTTCGTGTGCGCCTCGGGAATACACGGTTGGAGAGTCTTATGGTTATTTGCCTCAGCCCACTAAAGCGGGTTACACATTTGGCGGATGGCATACGGATTCTTCATTGTCAAACATGAAGTTGGTCGGGGTTAATCATATTGTTTCTGAGTCTGTAAAAGTTCTTTATGCAAAATGGGTTCCTGTGGAACAAAAAGTCACGGTGTCCTTTGAGTCGAATGGCGGCGGTTATTACGAAGCGCGACAGTATATCGTTGGGGATCGCTATGACTCTCTTCCGTATCCTGGGAAAAGCGGGTATTCGTTTGATGGTTGGTTCTCAGATTTGGGGTTGACGCAACGAATAACGACTTCCTCAACTGTAAGCAGCAGTGTGACAATCCTCTACGCGAAATATGTTTTGATAGATTATCCATCCCTTGATCCGCCATCAGCGCCGTCGATCAGCATCGGCACATATGGCGCAAATGCTAATTCCGATTATATTGAGATAAAGTGGGACTTTGCGTCAGGAGCGACATCGTATGACATCTATCGATCCACGTCCGAGACGCGGCCAGATTATCCATTAGCGAAGGATGTATCTTCGCCGTACCGAGATAACAAGGCAAGCGGTTTGGTGGCGGGAACGCTATATTATTATTGGGTTGCCGCCAGGAATGATGGCGGCACAAGTTTCAGCAACCGTGATTGGGGCAATATTGTTGAGAAAGAAACCGCCAAGACGTATGTCATTCGCTTGCATAGGAACAATAGCTTGCGCGACGGAGCGACGGCGGGCCGCACGTACACGATCGGCAAGGCGAGGGCGCTGCCGAAAATCCAGAATGAGCTTAAGTGGGCACCGCGCAAGGGTTACGACTTTTTAGGTTGGTCAACGACCGCAGATGCGGCGTCTGCAAAATACACGGACGGCCAGAGCCTGAAGGATCTCACGACGACGGCGGGCGCGACGGTGCACCTCTACGCCGTCTGGAAGGCGCACAAGTACATCGTTCGCCTGCACCGCAACAACTCGAAGAACGACGGCGCGACGACCGGCCGGGCGTTCGACTACGACCAGGTGCGCTTCCTGCCGACGATGGCGGAATTGAAGTGGGTGAGGAGCGGGTACATGTTCCTCGGCTGGTCGCAGGCGCAGAGCTCTTCCACGGTCAAGTACGCCGACGGCCTCAACGTCTTCAACCTTTCGCCGAACGACGGCGAGGAGCTGCACGTGTGGGGGGTGTGGAAGAAGGCCGAGGCGAACGCGTACCTGCTGCGTCTGCACCGCAACAACTCCGAGCGCGACGGCGCGACGGCGGGCCGCCAGCTTAAGCTCAACACGAACCGCAAGCTCCCGACCGTGAAGGAGCTCGGCTGGACGCGCACGGACGCAACGTTCAAGGGCTGGGCGACGACGGCGAGGAATGCCGCAGCTGGCAAGGTCGCGTACCCTGAAGGCGCGACCGTGAGAAACCTTGTGAATACACAGGGCGACACCGCGCACATCTACGCCGTGTGGCAGTAGGCGTTTTTGTTGGCCGTTGACAGTCTGCTGTGAAGTGTCCTGCAATGCGACATAAGTTCGTGTTGGAGTGCATGCCATGCCGAGTGCTCTTTGGGTAAGTGCCCAATAGAATGCAGTGAGGACTAGTGAGAAAGAATGATATGATGGTAAAGCGGATGTTATTGGCGACGATGGCTATCGTCGGATGGTGTGGCGGCGTATACGCTGTCTCGTACACCTTGTCGCCGGGAAACACTGAACGCGACGGTTCTGTCTCCGCCGGCACGGTGGTGACGCCCAATACGGACACCTATACGATCGAGGTTCCGGCCGGTCGTACGGCTCATGTCAAGGTAATTTTGGACCCGCCGTCGTATTTCATGGATGCTCCCAGTCGCAAGTCGAAGGGGCAGAATTGCGGGAATGGGACGGCGCTTTTATTTTCTGTAAACGGTGGGGTGGCGTCATCATATTCGCTGCCACACACCTTTACGTTTACTTCTACGGGAACGCTTAGTCTTTCGGGGAAGGCGGTTCCGGACATTCTCAGAGTGGACATACCTGAAACAGGTGTCTGGTGGCGGCCGCTTTCGACTGTGCCTATACCTGTTTATGCCCAAGCGTATTACTATACATGGGAATACCGTATATCAGTGAAGTATGATGGCGTCGTCGAACCAGAACTAGATCCCGACATCCCGGACGATCCGCTCGATATCACGTTGGCAAAGCCAAGCGGTTGGAAGTCATATCTCCGGTTCTCGACGTCCCCCAGTTCCGACAGCCCGTCTCCGGCGACTTTCAAATATGGCGAGATAGTCTATCTGAACTACAGTATTGTCTGCAATGGTGCGATTCCGCATAAGGATTTCCAGGTTAGAGTATATTGCAACGGCTGGGAAAGCAAGCCTGTCATGGGGTTCACTTCAAAAACCTTTTCCAAACCCGGGGAACCCCGCACATGGATTGGTCATTATCTTGGAGGATTTGTCATTGGCACCCAGACGGTCCGGCTGGTCATTGACGAGGATAGTCGCATCGCCGAGACGAATGAGAACAACAACGAGTTCACGGCCACGTTCACCGTCGTAGGCGACACAAGACCGTTGACTCTGTATCGCAACAACAGTTCTGTCGATGGCGCCGGGGCGCCTCGGACGGTGACGGAAGGTTTGGACTACACGTTGCCGACGATCGCCTCGCTTGGCTGGACGCGCAGCGGGTACACATTCCTCGGCTGGGCGGAAGACCGTGACGCGACAAACGCGAAATGCGGTGATGGCGCACGAATATCCATTACGACAGACCTCTCTTCGCTCTATGCAGTGTGGCAGCCGAATGCTGCGCCCGCGCAGACGTACATCCTGCGCCTCCACCGCAACAACTCGGAGCGTGACGGCTCGACCGCGGGCAGGACGTACACAATCGGCAAGGCGCGGGCGCTGCCGAAAGTCCAGAACGAGCTGAAGTGGGCGCCGCGCAAGGGCTACGACTTCCTCGGCTGGTCGAAGAGCGCGACCGCGACGACGGCAACGTACACGGACGGCCAGAGCCTGAAGGACCTCACGACGACCGCCGGCGCGACAGTTCATCTCTATGCCGTGTGGAAGGCGCACAAGTACATCGTTCGCCTGCACCGCAACAACTCGAAGAACGACGGCGCGACGACCGGCCGGGCGTTCGACTACGACCAGGTGCGCTTCCTGCCGACGATGGCGGAATTGAAGTGGGTGAGGAGCGGGTACATGTTCCTCGGCTGGTCGCAGGCGCAGAGCTCTTCCACGGTCAAGTACGCCGACGGCCTCAACGTCTTCAACCTTTCGCCGAACGACGGCGAGGAGCTGCACGTGTGGGGGGTGTGGAAGAAGGCCGAGGCGAACGCGTACCTGCTGCGTCTGCACCGCAACAACTCCGAGCGCGACGGCGCGACGGCGGGCCGCCAGCTTAAGCTCAACACGAACCGCAAGCTCCCGACCGTGAAGGAGCTCGGCTGGACGCGCACGGACGCAACGTTCAAGGGCTGGGCGACGACGGCGAGGAATGCCGCAGCTGGCAAGGTCGCGTACAAGGACGGCGCGACGGTCAAGAACCTCGTCAAGCCCCTTGGCGACACCGCGCACCTCTACGCCGTCTGGCAGTAATGCCACGACGTCGTCATCAGGATAGATAATTGCTGCAAACAGTGCGGTGGGCGAGGCCTTCCCGCTGTTTGCTGTTGCATATCAACGGTGGAAATGGTATCATTCTACAATCTAAACTGTTGAAAGAGCAAAGAAATGCTGGATTTACTGAGACTTGTGCTGAGGATGAGGCGGAACAACGTCCCGGTCTGGCTCTTCGGCGAGAACCTCGGGGCCACCGCGAACAACAATTCGTTCTACATGTGGCGTCATGTCGTGAATCGCCATTCTGCGGACGTCGCCCCGTATCTGATTCTTGAGCGAACGGACGCGAATCGAAAGACTGTCGCGAATATGAGCCCTCATGAGCGGAATTATGTTGTCTGGCGCAATTCACCGTCACATGCATGGCTCTATCTCAAGACCGAGTTTTCTTTTGTGACGCTTTCATTTCGTGATGTTCTGCCGGAATGCGTGAAGTTCTGCGGATTCACCAAGAGTTTCCATCCTCAGCAGCGCTGTTCGCTGGTCTACCTCGACCATGGTACGCTTGGCATAAAGGCGCTGGGGTACGGGCCGACTTATGCCGGCGGGACCCTGCTCCGGTTCGTTGACTACAATCCGCATAGCGCGGAGTTTTTGACGGCAGTAAACAAGTTGCGCCAGTATCAAGTGCTCTACGGGGTGTACCCACCGCGCTACCAGCAGCTTCTCGACAAGGCGAAATCCGCCGTGCTCGGCGGTGGTCGCCGCGTCTTGTGGTTCCTGACCTGGCGCGAGTACATGGGCAAGAACATCTTTTCCTACAAGTTCTTCTCGAAGATACGCAAGGTGCTGGAATCCCCTGAACTCAGGGAATGGCTCGAGCGGTCGGATGCTACGCTGACGATCTGCCTCCACCAGCTGTGCAACACGAAGTGCTTCCAGTACCTTGGCGACGTGGAGGCAGCCTGTACGCCGCGGATGAAGATTGTCTACGCTTCCCAGATAGACGTCATGGACGAGATCGCAGCGTCCGACGTGCTCGTGACCGACTATTCGTCACTTGGATTTGACTTCACGTTCCTCCGCAAGCCGGTGCTGCTCTATGCGCAGGATCTTGAAATCTACAGTAGGGGCCGCAAGTTCTACTGCACGATGGAGGAGTTCGAGGCGGCGGCTATCCAGGAGCCGCAAGAGTTCATCCGGCGGCTGACGAGCGGGGACTATCCTCGGCTTAATCCGTTTTTTGCCGACCGCATGGAGGTCCCTGACAAGGCTGTCTACGAGAAGGTCGCTTCCGGGGAATACATCGAGCGCCTGTATGAACATTTCTGGAAGCTGCAAAACGAGACATACGCATTCCTCGGGTACGATTTCTCCGGTGTCGGCGGCACGGTTTTCGCCACGAAGGCGCTGGCCGAAGGCCTTCTGGAGGCTGGCAAGCGCGTTGTCCTCTGTCCCTTGAAGAACGGCGGCGACGGATCCTATCCTCCAGGGACAGTCAACCGCCCAATGATTGACTATAAGCATTTTTCGCGAAAGGACCGCCTTGCGTGCAAGATGCACAACCAGGCCGGCAACTACTCATACTTGAAGTACGATCGGGACATGCCGAATATCCGGCCTTACTGCGGGTGGGCGCTTTCGCACCTTATGCGGACAATACGAGCCAGGGCCGTTGTCTCCACTCGCGAGACGATGCATTTCTTTCTCGACGACGCGACTTCGCCGTGGCTTAAGGAGAAGTTTTACTACTTCCACTGCCATGCGGGGCTCGTGGACGAGATGTTTCCGGGGACGATAGAGCGGCTTAAGGCGAGGACGCTTGAGACAGCGCTGTTCGTGACGGACAAGAACCGGCTGCTGCTGGACGAAAAGTTTGGCTACCACCACCATAAACGCGCCATTGTCACCGGGAATGCGCTTGACTCTTCGCGGATGATAACGGAGGACGAAATCGAGGCCGTTCCCGAGAAGGAAGAGGGCTTTGTCGTCGCGACTCTGCTTCGCATGAGCGAAGAGCGGTGGGACGACATTGAGCGCGCTTTGGATTTCGCCCGCTATCTCAAGGCCAAGGGGCAGACGCGCATCAAGATCAATGTCTTTGGCAGAGGCGATCAGGTGCTGCGTTTGCAGTATCTGCTCGTAGACGAAGAACTTGACGACGTGATGGCTTATCGCGGGGAGACGCGCGATATAGTGAAGACCTACAGGGCGCACGATGCGATGGTCGATTTCTCGCAATTCCAGTCTTTCGGAATGGGGTATATCGAGTCGGTTTTCAACGGGCGAATGCCGTTCTGCCGACACAACGAGGGATCTGATGAAGTGCTTCGCGATTTGCCACAGTGCTTTTACGAGACGAACGAAGAACTGGAGCGCAAGATACTGGATCTTCCGTCCATAACGGCGGAGGAACTGCGGCGGAACTATGATGCTCTTGCTGCGCGCTATTCGCGCACCGCGGTCACACGAGCGCTTCTGGGTGATTCTGAATGAAACGACTTGAGGGATTTCGTGCCGTGTTCAAGGCCGCCGTCGCGATTTCCGTCGTCTGGCTGTCGAGGCTGTTCAAGAGGCGTCAGCTATGGCTGATTTCCGATCGTAGTGAAGAGGGCGGCGACAACGGCGAGGTGCTTTTTCGCTATCTGAGGCGGCATCATCCCGAAATTGACGTGCGCTTTACTGTGGACAGGCCGTCTGAAACAGCGCGCCGGCTGGCAGCTGTCGGACCTGTTGTCCCTTGGAAGTCCTGGCGCCGCAAGATCACGACGCTTCTAGCCGACTGTCTGATTTCCAGTCAGGCGCAGGATGCGTTTGTCAATCCTTTCGGTGTCTATGGCAAATGGTATAGGTGTCTGCTGAAAGACAAACCTTTCGTGTTCCTTCAGCACGGTGTCATCAAAGACGACATGTCCGCTGAGTTGAGCCGAGATCGGCGGCATATCGCCGGATTCGTAACCTCTTCCGACCGCGAGCGCGCTTCGATACTCGACGGCGGCTACGGCTACACGGCAAAGCAAGTCTGGCTGACGGGGTTGCCTCGCTTCGATGAGCTTGAGTCTCGTCCTGCGAAACTCGTGCTGATCATGCCGACATGGCGTCTGTGGTTAATGTCCGGTCAGGATCCCTCTTCCGGGCGCTGGCTGCTCGGCGAGAAGTTCGCCGAGTCCGGCTTTCTGGCTTTCTACCGAGCGCTGCTTTCGGACGAAAGGCTGCTTGCGGCATGTAGGCGAATGGGGTATCGCATATCATTCCTCCTGCACCCAAATATGATGTCTGCCAGGCGGTTCTTCGCGGGTAATGACGTTGTGGAAGTGTGCGGTGAAGGTGCGTCGTATCGCGAGCTCCTGTCGACGGGCTCGTTGCTGGTAACTGACTATTCGTCGACTGCATTCGACTTTGCATACATGCGGAAACCTGTCGTCTACGCGCATTTCGACGTGGAGCAGTTCTTCTCCGGCGGGCATACGTACGGCAAGGGCTATTTCGACTATCGGCGTGACGGCTTCGGCGAGGTTGAGACGACCCTTGACGCGTTAGTCGGCAGAATTGTCGGATATCTGGAAGCAGGGTGCGAACTACACACTGCGTACAGGCAGAGGATAGATGGCTTCTTTGCATTCTCCGGAGGGGGATGCTGCAGGCGGGTGGTTGATAGGATCGTCCAGTTGACGGAGAGGAGGGGGTCATGATGCTCTCTGTCATAATTCCAGTCTACAACGCGGTGCAGTTCCTGCGTGCGTGCATTGATTCAGTCACGAACCAGACCTTGCGCGACATCGAGGTCATTTGTGTGGATGACGGCTCGACGGACGGCAGCGAGGCGATTCTTGCTGAATATGCGGCAAAGGATAAGCGACTCAAGATTGTGACCCAGAAGAACCGCGGCCAGGGAGCCGCACGCAATCGCGGACTGGCGAGTGCGCATGGCGAATACGTCTACTTCATGGACGCTGATGACGAGCTTGCGGCTGACGATGCCCTTGAACGGCTTGTTGCCGTGGCGGATGCCGAGCGGTTGGATGTGCTTTTCTTCGACGCCGAGACTCGAGTGGATGATGACCTTAATGTTCCTCCGTCGGTGGTTCGCGCCGAGGATTACATCCGTCACCGCGATTATTCCTCCGTCCGCACGGGTCGGAAGCTGTTTGCGCAGTTCCTCGCCAACAAGGAGTACACCGTAAGCCCCTGTCTCGTTCTTCTGCGGCGCGCGTTTCTGGAGGAGAATGCCATCCGTTTCCCGTCCGAGCGCATATTCTACGAGGACAACATCTTCATGACGCGCGTGATGCTTGCGGCCAAGCGCGCGAGCCACCGTCCGTGGCGGCTCTATCTGCGCAAGGTCCATGAGAACAGCACCGTCACCTCAAAACCGACGATGCGCCATCTCCTTGGCTACCTCGCCTGCTATCGTGACGCCTGCGACCTGCTTGCGCGGGGCGGATGGGACCGGGCCACGCGCAATGCACTGCGCGCGCGGCGGCGTATTTACAAGTTGAACATCCGTCGTCTGGCCGAAAGGGTGGCGATGGATGCGGCTACGCGGGAGGAACTCGCGCCGATTCTCAGATATCCGCTTGGCGAGAAGATCGTCAATGCCTTCCATTGCCTGTCGGAGCGGGGATTGGGGTTTACCGTCAAAAGAATTCTTTTCGGGAGGCAACCATGAGCAACGGCCTCATATTGCTCGTTTCCCATGAGATGAGCCTCTCGGGCGCGCCGCAATCGCTTTTGCGACAGGCCTGCTATATGCGCGATGCGGGCTTTCGTGTTGTTGTCTGGACGATGTTGCCGGGCCGCTTGGAAAGCCGTTATGCTGACGAAGGTTTTCGCGTCGAGGTTGTCAGGCCGGATGCCGCGGCGGATCTGCGCCGGAGGATGAAGGAGCTTGCTCCCGATCTGGCCGTCTGCAATACGTTCAAGACTTATCGCTTTGCGGACGTTCTCGTTTCTCTGAAGATTCCGACGGTCTGGTTCATTCGCGAGACGGGCGACCTCCGGACTCCTCTTGCGCATGATCGCGATTTTGGCCGAGTGTTTCGCGGGTTCTACAATCTCTACACCATTTCGGAATACGCGCGCAGGATTATCGCGGAATACAATCCGAATGTTCGCTTCTTCGATAATTCCGTTGAAGACGCGTTTCGTGGATTTGTTCCGCCGGGCGAGGTTCTGCGATTCGGATTTATCGGTTCGACGGTTCGTCGCAAGGGCCTGCGTGAACTCCTTGCCGCGTTCAAAGACGCTTTCGGCGACCGGCGCGACGTCGCGCTGCTTATCGCGGGCGCGGTTGATGGAACCGAAGAGGGGGAGGCGTTGCGGAAACGCTATGCGGGACTTGCTTCCGTTACTTGGCTCGGCGAGGTGTCGGGCGACGGCAAGCGGGCGTTTTTCGATTCAATCGACGTGCTGTGCATGCCGTCGCTTGACGAACCTGCCGGGCTGTCGCTCCTGGAAGGCGCCATGTACGGGAAGGCCCTCCTTGCGACCGAGACCGTCGGCGCCAACTACGTTGTCGGCGAGGCGAACGGAAGGGTGGTTCCTGTTTCTCGTCTTTCGGAGGGGCTGGCCTATTTCGACGCTCACCGTGCAGAACTGTCTGCCATGCAGCGCGAATCCCGCCAGAGGTATCTTGAGTATGCGACGCCTGAGCGCGAACGCGCGGCTGTTCTGGAGATGGTCGAGCGCAACATCGGGAATGTTCCGCCGGAATCGGCGGCGGCGCGCCCCGTGCGACAGTTGTTCAAAAAAACGGATGCGGATGCCGACCATTGGCGCTTCTATGTCTGGGGCGTCCCGGTGCTGACATGCCGCAAATGCAGATGGTTCAAGCGCATCGCGCGGAGGCTGCTGCGCAGTCTTGGTCTTGACCCGGTCCGATTCGGTTTTGCGCCGGAGGAATAGCGCCATGGTGTCCGTCGTTCTAGTGAACTACCGTCAGGCGGCTCTTACGGAGGCGGCCGTCCGTTCGCTTCGCGTGAATTCGGCTGGAGTCGACATGCAGATCATTGTCGTCGACAATGCCTCCGGCGACGGGTCTGCCGAACGTCTCCGCGCCAACTGCGCCAGTTGCGTTGTTCTGGACGCAGGGGCGAACCGCGGCTTTGCGGCCGGATGCAACATCGGCATTCGCCGCGCCCCGTCGGACGGAGCCGGGGCCGTTCTCCTGCTCAATAACGACACGGAAGTCGAACCGGGCTTCCTCCCTCCGCTCCTTGACGCCGTCCGCGACGGACGAACAATCGCCACGTCGAAGATCGTGTTTGCCGACAATCCTGACCGCGTGTGGTACGGCGGCGGACATGTAGACAGGAGGCGAGGCGGATTCTACCACGAAACCGAGGCGAAGAACGCCGACGTTCCGCGCGATGTGACGTTTGCCAGCGGATGCTGTCTGCTGCTGCCGGCATCATTCTTTGAAAAGTGCGGACTTCTGGACGAATCGTTTTTCCTCTACTATGAGGATGCCGAACTCTGCCTGCGCGCGCAGAAGGCGGGTTTCCGGATAAGGTACGAACCTCGCTCGGCAATTCGGCACAAGGTCAGCGCTTCGACAGGCGGCGACGGGTCGGCGACGGCCGCCTACTACGGCACGCGCAACCGATTGGAGGTGATGCGCCGGTATCGCTTTCCGCTTCGGGCTTTCGCATTCGTCCTGGCGTCGCGTCTCGTCCGCGCCGTTACGTCGCCGCACGGACTGGCCAGGCTGTCCGGCATCAGAGATTATTTCCGCGGAAGGCTGTCC
>ERZ842401.7083-NODE-7083-length-11642-cov-6.987831_pt1 | contig 11642 bp, 9 predicted proteins | sample MGYA00521270_ERZ842401 | MGnify/ENA primary metagenome ERZ842401 (study PRJEB31892, sample SAMEA3878208) | bioreactor metagenome | biome: Moose rumen | place: Sweden | collected 2011-10 | study: EMG produced TPA metagenomics assembly of the PRJEB12797 data set... | reverse complement strand
ACATTTCAAAAACCTTCCGCAGATTGCCAGTCCTTCAGGCTATGCGGAAGTCGGGCGGCACTGTAGCAAGCGGTGCCGTCCTTTTTTGTTTCTTTTTCCTTTGTCTTTCTGTGAATTCGTGGTAAAATAAGATATTCGGAACTATTTGAATCCGATTCAAATAGCCTCATTTTTTATTGGAGCAATTACATGAACGGAAACGTAATCGTCGGACAGTCAGGTGGTCCTACCGCTGTCATCAACTCAAGTTTGGCAGGTGTTTTCAAAACGGCGCTCGACCGCGGAGCAAAAAAAATCTACGGTATGTGCAATGGCATCAAAGGTCTTCTCGACGAAAAATATGTCGATTTGACGGACAAACTCAATTCAACTATGGCAATCGACTTGCTCAAACGCACGCCGTCTTCATTCTTGGGTTCATGCCGATTCAAGCTCCCCGACGTCGAAAAGGACAAAGCAACCTACGAAAAAATCTTTGAAATCCTCAAAAAACTCGACATCAAATTTTTCTTCTATATCGGTGGAAACGATTCAATGGATACCATCGACAAACTCACAAAATACGCCAAAACCGTAAACAGTGACATTAAATTCATGGGCGTTCCAAAGACTATCGACAACGACCTTGCAATCACCGACCACACGCCTGGTTACGGAAGCGCGGCAAAATTCATCGCGGCAACCATGAAGGAAATTATCCGCGACGGTCATGTTTATGATTATCCCACCATTTCTATTGTCGAAATCATGGGTCGAAACGCGGGCTGGCTCACGGCGGCGGCGGCTCTCGCAAAATCAGATGACTGCGAAGGCGTTGATTTGATTTATCTTCCCGAAAAAGTGTTCGATGTTGACCACTTCCTCAATAAAATCAAAGAGCTTTCAAAAACAGGAAAGTCAATCGTTGTGGCGGTTTCCGAAGGTATCAAAGTTGCCGACGGTCGCTTCGTGTTTGAGTTGGCGGAGCATGTTGAATTCGTTGACGCATTCGGTCACAAGCAAATGTCGGGAACGGCAAAATTCCTTGCGAACAAAGTCACTGCGGAGCTTGGCACAAAAGCGCGTGCAATCGAGCTTTCAACACTCCAGCGATGCGCGGCTCACATGACGAGCCGAACCGACATCACCGAGGCATACAATGTCGGCGGTGCGGCGGTCAAAGCGGCATTTGAGGGCGAAACGGGCAAAGTCGTCGTTATCAAGCGCGTTTCTGACGACCCGTACATGAGCATCACCGAAACGGCGGATGTCTCAAAAATCGCAAACATCGAAAAGAAAATCCCGCTTGAATGGATTACCGATGACGATTATGTCACGAACGATTTAATCCACTACATTCACCCACTCATTCAGGCAGAGCTTTCACCGATTATGGTTGACGGTCTCCCACGCCACTTGAACCTTGAAGTTATGTAAGATAGCACAAGCCGCCCTGTCGGGCGGTTTTCTTTTTATTGAGCAAATACTGTTTTTTTAATAAAATATCCTCATGAAAACTTCAAAATTTTACTTGTCTACGCTCCGCGAAGCTCCGTCTGAGGCTGTCATCGCGAGCCACAAATTGATGCTCCGAGCAGGAATCACGCGAAAGCTCGGCAACGGATTGTATTCTTATCTGCCTTTGGGAATCCGCTCACTTCATAAACTTGAAACTATTATCCGCGAAGAATTAAACGCTTCGGGCGCACTTGAATTCCGCTCAACTGTCATTGTGCCGGGCGAAATTTGGAAAGAATCTGGTCGTTGGGAAACAATGGGTCCGCAAATGCTCAAAGCAAAAAACCGCGGCGAGCAGGACATGGTTGTCTCTCCCACCGCCGAAGAAGCATACACGGCAATCGTGCGCGACGGTCTTGAATCATACAAACAACTCCCCGTAAATCTGTACCAAATCAACACAAAATACCGCGATGAAATCCGCCCACGATACGGTGTTATGCGCGGTCGGGAATTCATCATGATGGACGCGTACTCAATGCACGCCACCCAAGAATCGCTCGATGAAACTTACGAAGAATATTCAAAAGCATACAAAAAAATCTTCAAACGGCTCGGGCTTAAAATCATTCCCGTAAAAGCCGACTCAGGCGCAATGGGCGGAAACGGCTCGGAAGAATTCATGGTTGAGTCTCCCATCGGCGACGACACGCTCATTCTCTGCCCGAACTGCGGCTATGCGGCAAACGCAGAAAAAGCCGCCTGCGCTCCCGACAATCCGCCGTCAACAAAAACCGATGCCGCTCCCGAAGAAGTTGCGACCCCGAATGTGTTCTCAATCGAGGACATGGAAAAATTCTTCAACGAATCTCCGAAAACTTTCATCAAAGCGCTCATCTACAAAGCAACGAACTGCGCGCTTGACCTTTCAAAAGTGCCAGGCTGTGAAAAATGGGAGCGCGTAAAAGACCCGGCGGGCGATTACTACCCCACCGCGTTCTTCTGCGTGCTTATCCGCGGCGACCTTGACGCAAACGAAGCAAAACTCGCCGGTCTCTTAAAGGCAAGCGAAGTCGCGCTCGCCGAGCCGGAAGAAGTGGTCGCAATGAGTGGGGCTTCGCACGGATTCGTCGGGCCGCGAAAGCTCAACTGCCCGATTGTCGCCGATTTCTCAATCATGACGCAAAACAAAAACGGCTCTTATGAAGCGCAGATTCACGACGCAATCGCGGGCGCGGGCAAAGACGGCTTCCATGTAAAACACATTGAGCCGGGGCGCGATTTTACCCCGTACATCGCCGCTGATGTCCGCCTTGCAAAAGAGGGCGACAAATGCGCGTGCTGCGGCGGCATTTTCTATCAAAAAAAAGGCAACGAGCTTGGTCACATCTTCAAGCTCGGTCAGAAATACACCAAATCAATGAAAGTCACCTTCCTCGCCGAAAACGGCAAGCCCTCAATTCCTACGATGGGCTGTTACGGAATCGGCGTTGACCGCACGCTCGCTTCAATCATCGAGGCAAACAACGACGAGCACGGAATCATTTGGCCGATGAGCGTAGCTCCGTTCCATGTCTGCATTGTGCCAATCAAATACGAAGGCGCAATGAAAGAAGCCGCCGATAAAATCTACGACGAGCTTACCAAAGCAGGAATTGAAGTGCTTCTCGACGACCGCAACGAACGACCGGGCGTGAAATTCGCCGACATGGAGCTTATTGGAATTCCATTGCGAATCACGGTGGGCGACAAAAATCTCCCGAATGTGGAATTCAAACCGCGCAATGCCGCCCAAGCCGAACTCGTTCACGCAACAGAAGTTGCTCAAAAAGCCGAGAAATTCGTCCGTGACGCGCTTGCGGAATTGAACGCATAGGATTTGCCATGAAAAAATTTATTTCATTTTCGATTTTCCTCTTTCAGCTTTCAATTTTCTTCGCGCTTCCCGCCGTCACACCGTCCGTGCCTGATTTTTCGGGTCAGTATGTGTATTACCGCGATTCTAGTTTTGAACGCGAATCTTACATCGGAATTGTGTATTATGACGAATCAACCTACGGCTTGCGCTATTATGCCCCTGCCGTCAACGCAAAAAAAGAGCAAAAGCCCGAAAAGGCGGTTCACATTCTCTTTACGCTTGACCCCGAAAAAGAAAATCTCGAGCTTACGGGTGAGCGGATTCTTTCTGCAATCACCCCCGAAGACACGGATTTGGTCAACTACATCCACGATTTTATCTACGAAATGACGAAACGCCGCCAAAATGCAGGCGAAGTCAGCGAGCCAAAAGCGGAATATCAGGATTACGAGCAGTTCGGCGGAAAAGTCACGCTCTATTTCAATCCGCTCATTCCGATTTTCAATCTCGAAAAAATTGTCTCAGTTGACAAAAAAACCGTTTTGCAAATCGTAACAGCAGGGCAACTCGTTTCTGCCGAAGACCAAAGTTTCGCAAAATTCACGGGAATCGCAGAAAAATTCACCGACAAAAACCACAAATTCAAAAAAGACAAAAAAGCAAAGCCTGTTGAAGTGAACTACAAGGCGAACGAAAATTCCTCAGAATTAAAGGCAAAGCTTGATTCTTCTTGGAACGCCGCCGCCGAAAATTTCTTCACTTTGGGAAATCTTGCGGTCTTCACGGTAAACGAAGTCACTTCGCCAATGGAAAACCAAATCGATGTCTTAAAACGCCGCCTGCTCTTGGGAAGCGAAATGGTCTACCCGAATTGGACGAGCCAAAAAGTTGAAGTCAAAAAGACTGGCACGCTTTTCACGCAGATTTCTTACCATACTGAAAGCGACACATACACCTACGACTTTAAATTACTGCGTGAAATCGATTCAAAAACAGTCGGTCTGTACACGCTCACCGTTTTCGCGGGCGCATACACAAGCGACAAAAAATATTTCAACGCGATTCTTAATTCGCTTGAATAATTAAAAGCTATTTCTGTTCAGAGGGCTTCCAATCCACACGCCCTCTGTCAGATAATCGCGTTTCTGCCCTTCAATCAAAAACTGAACTTTTTTCACCGTCAAAAAACTCGTCGCCGTATACACAATTTGCATCAGTTGTACATTCGCGCCAATCGGGCCATTCGGATTAAATTGAAATTCCTCGTTGAAGTTTAAAGTTGCTATTCCGTCGTTTATGGAAATTCCAATCAATTTACTCCCCGCGGGAATATAAGTCTGGCAACCCGTTTTCGCTTCTGTAGAAGAAGGGCCTTTTAAAAGCTCATTCAATGCCTCAGATAAAGGCGAATCTTTTGCAACGCTTCGACTCACCTCTTTTCGCGCAACCACACCGTCACTATCAATCGCCACAAAACAAATTTTCGTTTTCGTCATGTTTGAAACGGCCGGTGTTTGCGTGGTCGATGAAGTTACCGCCGTCGTAGACTGTGCATTTGTTTTCGTTTCAGTCGCACTTTGCGTTTTTTGAGTGTTTTGCGTCTGCGTATTTGCCTGCGATTTCTGCGTAGTTTGCGCCTGAGTCTGCGTATTCTTCGGCTGAGTTGAGTTCGCTTGCGTTTGTGTGCTTTGCTGAGCCGTTTGCGCTGATTTTTCCGTCTGCTTTAAAGTGACTTCGCTCTTTTTCTCTTCGGATTTTTGAACTTCCGTTTTTTCAGTCTTTTCAGAATTCTTCGGTTCAGATTTTGCGACTGGCCCACTCTTCTTAGAATTTTTCGTCAAATCGATAATAATCTCATCGCTTTCATTCTTTTTTGAGGAATCCTTTTTATCGTCAAAAATTTCTTTTCCGATTTTCTTTTCGATGAGAGCCGTCGCTCCAGATTTATCAAAATTTTCCTTGATTTCTTCCTGTTTAACCAAAAAAACAATCAATATAATCAAAATCAAAAGAATCCAGATTGCAAGTCCAAGCCCGGTTTTCTTCTTATTATTCTTTCCCTTTTCACTCATATTTAAATTATCGGAAGATAAAACAGAATTTTCACTTGTTTACAGACCGATTAAAGGATAAAATAGAAGAATATGGAACACAAAGAATTTGATTTGATTACATTCGGCGAAATCATGCTTCGCCTCTCACCGTCGGTTAATGAACTTATCAGCAAAAGTGATTCTTTCAAAAAGCACGCTGGTGGCGCAGAACTCAATGTTGCCTCAGGCGTCTCTCTCTTAGGCTTGCGAACAGGTATTATCACCCGCCTCCCCAAAAACCAGCTGGGTACATTCATCAAGAATCGAATCCGTGCTTCAAGCGTCAGCGATGACTACATTATTTTTGATGATTCGCCAGAAGCCCGTGTCGGCATTTACTATTACGAAAACGGCGCATATCCGCGAAAACCGACAGTCGTTTATGACCGCAAAAATTCTTCAATCACAAAAATTTCTCCGTCAGAAATTCCCGATGACATTTACACAAAAACACGAATGTTCTACACATCTGGAATCACGCTCGCTTTGAGCGAAAACACGCGCACGCTCGCCGTAGAGATGATTAAAAAATTTAAGGCAGCAGGCGCAAAAATCGCTTTCGATGTAAACTATCGGGCAAATCTCTGGGACGAAGACACCGCCCGCACTACAATCAAGTCAATTCTCCCCTTCGTTGACATTCTCTTCATTTCCGAAGAAAGCTGCCGCCGTATGTTCCAAAAAACAGGCTCCCTCGAAGATATGCACAGAGAATTCTGCAAAGATTTCCCGAATATCAGCTACATTGCCTCTTCAATGCGCGAAGTCATCAGCCCGAAAGTGCATTCGTTCACTTCGCTCGTCTACTCAAAAAAAGACGACAAATTCTACACCGAAGAGCCGTACAAAGAAATCGATGTCGTTGACCGAATTGGTAGCGGGGATGCATACTGTGCCGGCGTTCTCTTCGGTCTTCTCAAATACGATGATCCTCAAAAAGCAACTGAATTCGGAAACGCAACTTGTGCCACCAAGAATACAATCTTCGGTGACCTTCCCCTTTCAGATTTTGCTGAAATAAGCTCAATTATCGCGGCCCACCAAACCAAAGGCAAGCAATCAGAAATGAATAGATAAGTGTTTTTTTGACTGAAAAATCGCCGCATGGACGCGGCGAAAAGGCGGTTGACCGTAAGAATTTTAGGTCGTTTTTGCGACCTAAAATTCTTGTCAGGACAGGATGTCCCTACACTCATACAGAATAATCGCCGCCGCTTGCGCCACATTCAGGCTCTCAATCGGCTGGGTCTTGTCTGTATCAAGCGTTGCAGCAAATGGAATCCGAATAAGCGCGTCACAGTTTCTTCGCACAAGCGGTGAAATTCCGTGCTCCTCGTTTCCAAGCACAATCAGTGCGGGCTTGCTTTTTTCGGAACATAATTCTGAAATCTGTTCAACGGGCGTGTCTCCGCGCACATCAGTTCCAAAACGAAGCATTTTTCCCTTCATCGAAACAAGCAATTTCTCAATAGACTGAATCGAATACACATTGACATATTCCATTCCGCCCTGAGCTACTCGATAAGAACTCGTCGTTACCGAAGTTTGCTCTTCATCGCGCGGAATTACGATGTTTTTAAAGCCAAAGAAAGCCGCGCTTCGCACAATCGCACCAAGATTATTCGCGTTTCCCACGCGGTCAAGCAAAATCGCACTTTCCTTGTTATGAAGCCATTCGTCGGTAATGTCTGTGTTTAAATGGGGGATTTCTGGTTGCCGAATCATGGCGACCACTCCCTGATGATGAACCGTTCCGCTCAATTTTTCAAGCTCGCCCATAGGAATGTTGTTGTACGGCACTTTTCGTTCCGCGAGCGATTTGAACAAATCTTTAAAATCCATCATTCTGTCACGCGTATAATAAAAGCGTGTGATTTTCTGCGGGTTTTCTTTTACCAAAGCTTTTACTGCCTCAAAGCCACAAACCGCAAGTTCATTTCTAATATCATTTTTCATAAGAAAATACTACAGGAAAATCCACAAGTTTTCCACATTTTTTTCACAATTTGCTAATTTTTTGTGGAAAAGTCCAGTATTTTTCCACAAAACCCTAGAAGTTCTCCACATTCATTTAAAAAGAAAACGGACACTAGATTGCTCCAGTGCCCGTTCCATTAAACTAGAAGTTTAATTTATTTGATGAGGTTCGTCTCTTTAGCGAGCTGAACACCAGAATCATTCCAATCTTTTCCACCAATCTTAGTGAATTCGTCAAGGAATTTCTGCCATTCTGTCGGGTTAAGAGTGCGTCCACCAGTCATGAACTCAACAACGCCCTGCTCGTAGAATCGTTTAACATCTGCGTTCGGTTTCGGCATTTTGTCCTGACCGATACAAGCTGTCCAAGCCTTAGACTGCATTTCGCGAAGAGTCTTAAGAGCAGACATTTCTTTTCCGTTCTTTGAGTACCATGTCGGATAGCGTGAAGCCAATTCAACATCGCCATTGTAGTAGACCATGTTGCGGAGCTGTGTGAGCGGAATCTGTGTAGATTCTGTGTAACCCTTTGAAGGATCAGCAAGACCAGCAGTTGTCGGGATGCCATTCTTGTCGAAGACATAGTTGACATTTTCCTGACCCCATCCGAGGAGATAGTAGCCTTCATCAGAAGACATCCATTCAAGAAGTTCAGCGATTTTGTCAAGTTTGCCTTCCTGAGCAGCTTTTGATGAAACAGCATACATACGATAAGCCTGTGAATAAGTACCTGCTGATGACTGACCGTTCGGTCCTACCGGCGGTTCAATAACCATCCATTCGCCCTCAGGGAAGTTGTTATCGAACGGTTTGTAGTTACCTTCGTTAGCATAAGCAGCGTTCTGTTCACGCATGATACCAAAGCGACCCTGTTTCCAAGCAGCGCGGAAGTCATCCTTCTTATAAGCCAACCAGTTCGGGTCAACAACGCCAGCATCAACAAGCTGCTTCATATAAACCATTGCATCATAGTACTCTGGTTTGTAGATGTTAAGACCAGCTGTTTTAGCAGAAGTGAGGTTCCATGTACCAGCTACGCCGAATGCACCAAAAATCGGATCCAAGCGTTTTCCAAGACCTTCGTTTGTTGCAGAAACTTCAAGGAATGCACCGTATCCATAAGTGTCGTTCTTGCCGTTTCCGTCTGGGTCTTTCTCTGTGAAAGCCTTCATAACATTGAGGAATTCCTCAGTTGTTTTCGGAACAGCGAGACCGAGTTTGTCCAACCAGTCTTTGCGGATAAGAACGCCTTCGTTGCGGACGATTGAACCCGGCTGAGCGAGAGCGTAAGATTTTCCATCGATTGTTGTGAATGCGCGAGAATCTTTGTCGTACAATTTTGCAGTACGATTCGGCATTTTCGCATACATTGAATCAACAGGAGCGAGCAACTTCTTTGAAACGAGAGTTGAGAAAACTTCGTTTGATACCATGAAGATGTCCGGCAAAGTATTAGCTGCACCAGCAGCGTTGATCTTTGTGTTCTGGTCTGCTTCTGATGAAGGCAAGTTTGTAAGTTTAAGATTGATATTGAACTTGTCTTTTACAATCTGATATCCAACCCAATCAGCAGGAATCGGACCAGCTTCTGATGCCGCAGCACCATACCAAAGTTCAATGTCTACCGCACTACCTTTTTTTGCACCGCCACAAGAAACCATAGCCAATGCTGCAAGAGCTGCTGCAGATACAGCAACACCCTTCATTAACTTTTTCATTTTTTCCTCCTTAATGAAAACAAATGAAATCTATTTTATATTTTAACTTAGCCCTTAACAGAACCAAGCATTGTACCCTTAGTGAAGTACTTCTGGATGAACGGATAAGCGAGCATCATCGGAATAGCTGAAAGGAATACACAAGCAGCTTTGATAGATGCGATAGAAGCCGCACCGAATGCCGTACCAGTATCCAAAGTATCACTCATTGAAGCACCCAAAAGAATGTTTCGTGTAAGGATTGGGAGTGGCTGCAAGTATGCTTCTGTTAAGTAAAGGAGAGCATGCATGAAGTCATTCCAATAACCAACTGCGTAGTACAAACCGATTGTCATGATGATTGGCTTTGACAACGGAAGAATGATAGAAATAAGAACATACCATTCTGCCGCACCGTCGATACGAGCTGATTCTTTAAGTGACTCTGGAATTCCTTCAAAGAAGCCACGCATAATCAAACAGTTGTATGTACCAATTGCACCCGGCAAGAAGATTGAACACAAGTGGTTAGTAAGGTGAAGATTTGTAACGACAAGGAACGTTGGGATAACGCCGATGTTGAACAAATACGGGATAAGAACGAAGTAGTTGAGGATTTTGCGACCTGGCAAATCCTGAACAGACATACAATATGCCATTGGAACGGTGAGTGACAAAGAAGTGACTACACCAAAAAGCATGATTTTGATTGAGTTCCAGAACGCAAGGATAAATCCGTTGTTTCCAAGAAGTGCTTTGTATGCACTCGCATCCCATTTCCAGGGCATGAGGATGAACTTATCGAATGTGTCTCCGATATAGCCGTTCGGAGTGAGAGATGACGAAATCGTACTGATGATAGGGATAGCGATTACAATACCGATGAACGCAAGGAATGTGTTCACACCGATATAAAATGCGCGGTCACCTGATGTTAGTTTTACTGTCTTTGGTTTTTCCATATTTTGCCTCGAAAAAATTACAAGAGTGAAGATTCTGTCAGTTTCTTAACGACAGAGTTAGAAATCATAACAAGGAGCATACCGATGACACCCTTGAAGATACCAACCGCTGTAGCAAGAGCGTACTTCATTTCAAGAAGACCCTGTCGGTACACCCACGTATCGATGATATCCGCAACAGAATAAACAGCCGGAGAGTACAACATGAACATCTGGTTGAAACCAGCATCAAGAACAGTACCGAGTTTGAGAAGAACGACGGTGACGATGACCGGTTTGATTGACGGAATGGTGATGTACCAAACGCGCTGGACAGCCGAAGCCCCCTCGACCATTGCAGCCTCGAACAATGAAGGATCGATGCCCATGAGAGCCGCGATGAAGATGATAGCAGCCCAACCCATTTCCTTCCATGCGTCAGAAAGGATAACGATAACCGGGAAGACATCAGCGTTTGTCAAGAAGTCAATTGGATGACCGCCCGCAGATTTGATGACATCGTTTACAAGACCGTCACCAGGAGCAAGCAAGGTGAGCAAGATACCGTACATGATAACCCAAGAAAGGAAGTGCGGTAAGTAAGCAAGTGTCTGGACAACACGGCGAAGTACGTTATGCGTACACTCGTAGAGAGCGACAGACAAGATGATTGAAAGCGGAACTGAAACTAAGAGCTTTGCCAAACTATAAAGAATAGTGTTGCGCATGAGCTCGCCGAAATAGTATGCGTGGAAGAAGGTAGAGAAATTCTCAAATCCTACCCAAACGCTTCCCCATACACCATCCAATGAGCGGAAGTCCTTAAATGCAATCTGACCATTAAGAACCGGACCGTACTTCATGATAGAGTAATACACGACCGGAATGATAAGAAGCGCATAGACCGAGAAGTGCCTCTTGATGTTTTTCCAGAGATCCTTCTTCGGAGCTTTTAGAACAGTTGTTTCTTGTACGTTCATACCTAACCTCAATATAGATTATTTTATCGCTTAGAGCGTTAATTATACATTAAAAATCCTTATGGATTATTGGACAAAACCGAACTTTCTTATAATTATTTTGAACGAATCTTGCCCGGTGGTATTCCATAAATTTTTTTAAAGACCCGACAGAAATATGCCTGATCCTGAAAACCCGAATTCTCCGCGATCTCATAAATCGTGTCATTCGTTTCAAGCAGCATCTTTGTTGCAATATATATTCTATACCTATTTAGATATTCCCACAAACTTAATCCGATCTCTTTGTGGAAAATTCTTGTAAGATAGTCTTCGCTGACATGCACAGTGTCGGCGAGTTTCCATCGGACAATTTGCTGGGAAGCATTTCTATTTAAATAAAGTATAGCCTTTTTTACAAGCGCCCCTGTATGAGGCGGAAGAATCTCATCCCCCGCAAGGATCATCGGCACGCCCTGTGCCGTCATGACGGCACAAAACGCTGTCCGTACCGCGGTCATCCGGTTGCGGTTGATGATGCGGTTCGTGTTCACACCTGAGCTGATGTCATTGAACTCAGGATATTCTTGCAGCAACTCATCAAACTTCTCAGACTTGATAACTCCATTGAAATCGATATATCCCTCCTGCCCTAATTCGGCAAAGAATATGAAGGGACT
>ERZ842401.7082-NODE-7082-length-11643-cov-4.763117_pt1 | contig 11643 bp, 9 predicted proteins | sample MGYA00521270_ERZ842401 | MGnify/ENA primary metagenome ERZ842401 (study PRJEB31892, sample SAMEA3878208) | bioreactor metagenome | biome: Moose rumen | place: Sweden | collected 2011-10 | study: EMG produced TPA metagenomics assembly of the PRJEB12797 data set... | reverse complement strand
ATTTAGAGCCTTACGCGGATGACTATGAAGGACATATACGTTGTCAGATATGTTTTAAGAAAAGATTATCATTTGGTTATCAATATGCTTATGAACACGGCTTTGATTATTTTGGGACAGTGATGACTATCTCACGATATAAGAACGCTCAAGACATTAATAGAATTGGATTAGAACTAGAGAAACAATATCCTACAGTTAAGTGGTTGGCCGCGGATTTTAAAAAGAACGATGGTTACAATAAATCCTTAAAAATTGTTCGTGAACACGAGATGTATTTTCAAGAATACTTTTTGGCGGAAGAATTTCAATGACGATAGGATTTTTAGCTTTACTTGTGTTGTTTCCGATTGGACTTTTGTATGGGGGTATTTCGGGATATTTCGGAGGGAAAGTCGATATTATAATGATGAGATTTGCAGAAGCCATAATGTCAATTCCGAGTTTTTATCTTTTGATAATACTTGCCGCCGTACTTCCTTCAGGAATGACCAGTATCCAACGATTTATATTAATAGTTGTTATACTGGCATTAATTGGCTGGGCGGGATTTGCAAGGGTTGTCAGAGGAATGGTTTTATCCGTAAAAAATCAAGAATATGTACAAGCAGCTCGAGCAATCGGCGCAAGTAATTTGAGAATAATTTTGAGACATGTACTTCCGCAGACAACAAGCTTTGTAATTGTTGCCATAACCCTTTCCATACCTTCTTATATACTCTCGGAATCAGGTCTAAGCTTTTTGGGTTTAGGAATTCAACAGCCTGATGCAAGCTGGGGAAATATGCTTAAAGAGGCACAAGAATTTACAAATATAGTAAGCCGACCTTGGCTTTTAACGCCGGGATTTTTGATTTTTATTGCAGTTCTTTGTTTCAACCTGATAGGCGATACAATAAGAGATGTGCTTGATCCAAAAAGCAAAATCAGATAAAATCACTCATCTTTATAATTTGAAAATTCGCAACCGCAGTAATTTTGTCTGTAAAGCCCCAAATTCCTCGAAATTTTGTTAGATTTTAAAAAGCCGTCTTTCTTTTTAAAATCTATTCCAATGTATTCTAAGCCAAATTTTCGTGCAATATTTTCACCTATGGATGTTATTTTTTGATAATTTTTATGAGGACTTATAACAATTGATGTCGTAAATTTACCAATACCGAGTTTTTTTGCCATTTTTGCAGTCTCATTCAGCCTCAGTTCAAAACATTTATCACATCTGATCCCTCTTTCAGGTTCGTTTTCCAACCCCTTTACAGCTTGATAATAACATTCAACATCATAATCACCCTCAATTAATTCAACTCCGTAATGCTCACATAAAATTTTTTCTGCTTCCAATCTTTTTTTATATTCTGATATCGGGTGGATATTTGGGTTATAGAAATAGGCAACAACCTCATACCCCATTGATATTAATAAATCAATAGGGTATGAAGAACAAATCCCGCAACAAGTGTGAAGCAATATTTTATTTGCTGCTTGCTTCATCTTGTTTTTCTACAACCCAAGCTTTAAATTCATCGTACTTTTTAACACCGATTTTAAGGTCATCACCTATCTTTGTTGAAGGAGTACCGTTAATTCCAAGCTTTGCAGCTTCCTCTATTTCTTCAGCCAAAATTTTTGCGGTTTCTTCCGAATTTGCATCAGCTTGAAATTTATCAAGGTCAAAATTTAATTTTTTTGCAATTTTTAAAACTTCTTCCTCATTTTTCGGATGTTTTGCAAATACTTCAGTAGCATATCCCCACTCATTATCTTGATTTTTCGCAGCAATTGAGTATTTTGCAAGCATACAAGATGTTTCATGGAACGGACTTGTAATATATTTGTTGCAAGACATATCAAGAGGCATATTGTGGTGCTCAATTTTTATAAATTTCATTTCGTAAGCCAGTTTATGAAGCATCACATGATAAATTGCACAAATAGGACATTCATAATCCGTATAAGTATCAACAACAAGCACCGGTTCACTGTTTCCTAAAAGATTACCGCTTATTTTGTACTTTGCAGGCATTTTCTTGAATTGTCTTATTTCTGAAATTCTTTTTACCTGCGGAGCTAAAACCAATGATTTTGTCGTATAAGCCAATATTCCGACACCGGCAACAGCTACACAACAAAATGCTATCAAATATGGTTTTATTTTTAAAGCATCAACAAAATCAATAAAGCTTTGTTTAAAAGATTTTACGAACCAACCGTTTTTAAAATCAGTTGCAATAAGCGCAATCAAGAGATTTAAAACATAAGTCATTGCGCAAAGTATGCACAATTTATGTATTTCAAAAAGGCTAACGCATAACAAAATTACGGAAATACAGAAAGAGATTAAACCTAATGATGCAATATAGTCCAACGGATTTTTAAATACTTCCATAAATTTGAAAATTTTTATATTTTTAAGCTTTTCTGCAAACAACATCAAAAACATAAATCCATATAAAATTAATCCCCAAAGCGCCAAAGGAACACCGAAGAATTGAGATTCCGTTGTTTGCGCAACTCCGTCACAATCAATGAATTCATTTATTGAACAAAAACTTGATAATGCAAACGGATTAAAATTCGCATTATAATAAATAATTGCAAGCTTTATAGTGGTCAAAAGCCCAATCAATGCAACTATGCCAATCCACATTTTTTTTCTGGAATTTTTCATTTATCTCTCCCCTTTTTTCTTGATTTTACAATTTTTAGGAAAATAAATCAAGAGTACTAAGCTTCTACTTTACTTCTACTTTTGTATTGAATAAGACATTGTGCCAACTGATCAGGACAACTTGTCGGTTTGTCTTTGCAAGTTATTCCCTGAAGTCTTTTAATAACATCATCAATATCCATACCTTTAATCAGGCTTTTTAAACCTTTTAAATTGCCGTTACATCCTCCAAAGAATTCTGCATTGATAATTTTATTATCTTCAACTTCAACATGCATCAAAGCACAGCATGTTCCCTGAGTCTTGTATTCAATCAATTCCTTTGTCATAATTTTCTCCAATCTGTTATCCAACATTTAATTTATAACCACCGCCATAGATAGTTTCAATATATTTTTTACCGTCAGAAATTTTATCTAATTTTGAGCGAAGATGTTTTATATGAACCCTTATTGTATCTATGCTGTCATCAGGTTCATATCCCCAAATTTCTTTTAAAAGTTGCGGAAGCTTCACCATATTACCATGATTTTGGAAAAGCAGATTTAAAATATCAAATTCAATCGGGGTAAGCTTTGCAACTTTATCCTTAATTTTAACGGAATAATTTTCGGGCAAAAGCGTAATGTCGCCAAGTGTCAAAAGCTCACGCGTGGCTGCAGATTGAGGAATTTGATAAGAACGTTTTAACAATGCCCTCACTCTGACCGACAATTCTTCCATCTCAAAAGGTTTTACAAGATAATCGTCAACACCTATGTTAAACCCGTTCACCTTGTCATTAATTTGTGAAAGAGCCGTAAGCATGAGAATGGGAATGTTTTTGGTAGTATCATTTTGCCTTATCCTCTGTGCAACCGTAAATCCGTCAACTTCAGGCATCATGACATCCAATATAACAAGTGATGGCATTTCCTGTTTACACAGAGCAAAACCGTCAATCCCGTTATATGCCTGAAAAACTTTATATCCTTCCAACTCTAAATTGACTTTCACAAGCTCATTTATTGCCGAATCATCATCTATTACAAGTATCTTATTCATATCAATAATTTTAGCCCAAAAATTCCATTGTTTAAATCTCGGTTAATAAAACTTAATATCTTAAATTGGCAAAATCGTGCTATACACGTAATATTTAGGTAAAATCAGATATAAAAATAAAAAAAATTTTAAAATTATGCAAAAATAAAAATTTTTGTAGTAGTATGTTAATTGCGTACAGTAAACAAATGTAAAATATACATTTATAGGAGGCACATGAATTGGCAATAACATCACCTTTTAAGGCTATAAGAGAAGACGGAAAGAAAGAAATCCACCTTGGACAACACGTACTTGCAGAGTTTTTCGAGTGCGATCCGAACATTTTAAACAACATAGATAAAGTAGAAAAATATATGGTAGATGCCGCGTTGGAATGCGGAGCCACAGTTGTTCAGAAATGTTTTCACATGTTTAACCCTTATGGCGTATCAGGAGTTGTTATTATTTCAGAAAGTCATTTAGCCATTCATACTTGGCCTGAATTAGGATATGCGGCTGTAGATTTATTTACTTGCGGTGATAAGTGCGATCCAAAAGTTTCTTATGAATTTTTAAGGGAAAAATTCAATTCCAAGAAAGCAACATTTAGTGAGCTGAAACGCGGAATTATTGATGAAGAAACTCTAAAGGTTGCGGAAAAACCGTTTGAAATCATGCAGCAATTTGAAGATTAAGATTTAAAATCGCAAATTACTATTAATTTGTTGTTTTTATTCCGTTATCCCTCATATATAGATACGCACCAACTGCAGTATTTGCCTCAATTGTTCTTGAATCAGGCTTAAAAGTCCTGAATTGAAGCTTAGTATCCAATTTTCCATGTTTTATTAAGCTATTTATATAATTATGGTATTCATCCGGCGTCATGCCATCTGTTTTTTCAGCAATATCCAGCAATTCAGGGTGTTGCTCTAAAATACCGGCAAAGCTCTTACCATACGCTTTTTTCTCCCGCATATCAACATCTTCGGTAAATAATTTTGAAATTTCGTTATCAAAATATGCTCCATCCACTTCATGGCGGCCTGTAATTAGTTTTAAAATAATACGTGTATCAACGTTAACATTGGTATTACCATAAACTACATAGTGAGGAGTTCTGGAATATTGAACATAATGAAGATATCTCAAAGCTTCGACATCACCATTTTTAGCTTTTCTTGAAGCTTCAAGGACCTTCGGTAAATTTTCTTTTGTAATACCACTTATCATATCAAAAGTATTCCAATACAGTACATCCATAACATTTTCTTTAATTTCTTTTATAACTTTTACATTATCAAGAATTACATCAATATTTTCGGAATGTTCACCTATTATATAATCAGCACAAATATTTTCATCCAAATTATTTATTCTTTTATGAATAAGCTCAATATCACCATTTGAATTTTTACATACAGCTTCAAAAATATCATTAATACATGAATTGTAATATTCCACATCAGATTCTTTAAATCTTGAAATATACGGAAGCTCTGCAATCATATCTCTGGTTTGAGCAATATTTTCAGCCGATAAAAGTTTAACCCTTTTAACATTGTTGTTATCAGCCGGCATTTCAGCATAAATAATTCTATCTTTTGGATTTACAATTTTGTTACCTGTTTCAAGTTCAGTATTTAAACAACATGTAACCTCACCGTTATGAAGAACAACAGCCCTTTTATCTGCCTGATTTATGCGATGTTCCATTTCATTATTCATATTTGTTAGATTATCACTTCTTGGATGCCCATCGACCTTGAAGCCATCAGCATCAGGGAAATTACAATATTTCAAGCCGGATTCTGGAGCATATTTAGTAACCATATCAGACAGAAACGCAACAGTATCCGCAGTTTCGCTCAAAATACCGGGGATAATGCTTATTTCAAGGTCTTTAGAATCACTATGACTTAAGATATATGAAATTATATCTTCATTAAAATTGATATTTTCATCAGGCCAGCAGTGTATAAGTGTTTGCAGGTTATGTTTTCTGTCAACAACAACCATGCCGGCGCAATCTCTCAATCTGTCAGTAGCAATATATTCATCAAGAGTACCTGATACGGCGATTGTTCCGCCAGGTTTTTTGAAATTATCAATATGAATAATTTTGGTACCCTTTTGCGGCGGAACATTTTCCAGCGTAATCGGATTCATACGACTGTCAAAAGTATTATTTAACTCATTAAACCCGTCAAAACCATGATAATTGTCATGAACGATACCAAACCATTCATTATCAGGTTTTTGCAGCAAAACTTTTCCGTCTATTATTTTTGCTTCCTGTTTAGACTCAGACACACTTGCAACTTTTTTCGCCTGAACATTTGATTGTGGCTGCGAATCTTTAACAGACGAAGTCGTCTTAGTGGCACCATTTTCGGAATGCCGTGCGTCTAATACATGTGAATTTATATATTCCCGAATTACCTTATTTATCTCATATGATTCTTCATTATCAAATCCGAATTTTTCACCATGATAAGAGTTGAATACCCCATATTCTGCAATATTTGGTAAGCAATCTATACCCAGTAAAGATATTACGTCGGCTCTATCCTGCAAATATTTACCACCCAGAGTATTGACAAGTTCTACATCAATTTGACTTGACAACAAATCTTTTACTTGCTGAAAATCTTTACTACTACCATATGTATTTATTAATTTCTGCATTTTATCTGTAGAATTATTATCAATAGCATCAACAAGTTGTCGGAGAATTTTCCGCCCGTTATGGGTTAAATAAGATTGACCTGTTCTTACTGATGCACCAAAATCAATTTCTTTTCCGTTAATATCATTTTCACCCTGCTTATGATCATGAGTTTCAAGATTTTTCAAAATGCAAGATTTTAATGATTTTTGCGGGTAAACATAATCATTATCCTTATTCAAAAAATCAGTTACTATATATCCGTCATTATTTTCGCCAAATCTGCCGAAATATGTTTTTACATATTCCTTACCTGCATGCTTTTGGGCGTATATTCCTGCAGCAAGTTCATTGTAATTACCGTGTGCGTACTTATCACTTCTAATAAAACTATAAGTTTTTAGTTTATAATCTTTACCATTTACAGTTATTTTATACGCATGACCAATCTGACCTGAACCAATAAATTCTACTTTTACGGGCTGATTCAAAACACTTTGTAGTTGTTTTTGAAGTTGTTCTACAGATACCTCATCATGCATTTTAAAATCTTTTTTGGCAAAATCTGATATTATACTATTAACTTTTTCAAAGCCCTCTGCACTCAATATGCCGGCACCGGTTCCCCACTGCTCAGGTAATGCGCCAACAAGCCTTTTAGCACCAGGATTATTTTTATAAATATTTTCAATATCACTCCTAAAATACAACTTGTTTTGCAATGCATTTGTCAGATTTGAAGGATTGATATTTTTATCTGAATTATTTCCAAAAATTTTCTTTTCCCTCGGAGGTTTTACAATTTCAAATCCGTATTTTTTACCCCCCGATGGGTATATTTTATACCTCATACCTGCAATTTCATGTGTTTCTGCATATGCATCATATTTTTCTTCAAAAAGTTTTATTAAATTTCCTTTTTGCTTTGAATCAGGTAAATTAATTATATCGATTTCAATTTGCAGAAAATCTTGCTTAGACTTTGCATTTTTCAATTTTTTCACAACCGAAAATGGGAAAGTATAGTGATTATTCAAAGCGTACAAAATTTGATCACTTGACATTTGACGATACGACATTATGTTAAAATCAAGTGCTTTATTACTTAAAAGTTTTTTTATTGGAATGTTCGGGTTTGCCTTTGAAAATTCATATAAGGTTCTTACAGCGTCATAGTGATAATATGGTGCATAAGATTTAGAACCAATATATTGATTATTTAATTTTTGCAGCAACTCAACATCATCTACAGTCTTTAAAAAATTTATAAACCTTTCTTTATTCTGACCATTTGTAGCCGCAGTTGTATTAACTCCTGTGATACCCGCAAGCTCAACTGTTTTACCGTTGATAACAATTGTCTCTACGTTAAAATCTCCACCTAATTCATCAATGTGCCTTGGTTTTAAGCCGAAAAATACTTCATTTTTTGCTAAATTTGCATTATTTTCAACACCAACATTAATTTTAGATGGTGCAGAGAATTCATTTGAGAGCGGTGTTTTTGTATTATCGACGCTTTGGCCTAAAAGTCTTGCTTCAGATGATGTTAAGTCGGGTTTCGGCTTAGGCAATTGCGCAGAGTTCGTTTTCTTCATATGCAAACGGCGCATCTTGCCGCGAGACACCGCATTTGTAAAGATATTCATAACTTCATTAAATGTTTCACCGCTCAATGAAACATCACCCATTATAACCGCATCTGCAGCAGTTGACATTATCGCATCAGAACCGTATTCAGAAACAGCCCTTGTTAATTTAGGGAGAAATTTAGCAAATTTTGAACTTGAATTAGCAACCTTTTGAGCCATAGAACCCATCGCTTTCATTCCAAGCTTTGCAGATGTCGAACCAATACCCATACCCACAGGTAAAAACGTAATTGCCATTCCTAATTCTTCTTTTATGGCTTCACGCTCCTCAGGCGTTACACCGTTTTTATCCGTACGTGCTTCAAGTGCTGTTAATGATACAGGTCCCAATGTTGCTACCCCCATCGCCACTAAAGGCGCTACTGTACCACCGCTTACAAGTGATATTGCTATACCTCCGACCATTACGACCGTTTTAGCTGTTTCTACAGCACTTTCTTGGCTTTGTTTGAACCTCTCGGCCAATTCCACAGGTTTGGCAAATTTTCCATATGCATTATCATATGTTTCTCCTAACTCGTTATTATAATCTTCAAGTGTCTTTCCATCAAGATTTGCTTCTATTTTTTTATCAACTAGCTCTACGAGCTTTAAGGCGATACTTTCTTTATCAATACCAAAATAAACTTTTGAACCGTCAGCCTCTATTCTTTCACTTGTAGATTTCAAAATTCCGTTTTCATCAAGCTCAATCCCATAATCATTGTATTCATTTTCCGAAATCAGAGATTTTATTATATGTGTAAGTTCTTTTGTTTCTCGTTCATCCATCTCACTAAAATAATCGCGGCTTGGCATTTCAGGAACCTGAGTTTGTCTTGCCTGACGCACACTTTTATTTGCTATTGCATCTAATGTTTGTCTATAATCCCTTAATTGCAAATCTACCTGAGTTCTTAATTTCACCTCAAAATCTTTTTTATAATACGCCTCTATATTTTCAGGTTTAAATTCAATACCACGTTCAAAATAAAATACATCATTAAAATCCAGGAGTTGTTTTTTCAAACTGTCTTTTTGGGCAAGAACAGCCTCGTTAAAATCAGGACTTAAATTACCCGAAATTGAATCTGATTTACTGATTTTATTTGTGTCGGAATATTTTTGATAACTCTCTTTTAGCCTGTCTTTTACCATTTTTGTAACATTTTCATATTGAGCTAAAGGATCAATAGGCGAATTTGGATCAGGTTCAAAATCAGCAAGTAAATTAACTATTTGACTTAAACTACCGCCCGGAATTGTTTTTTCAGCGTTAAGTGCCTGTTCATACAGAAAAACTATTTCAAATTGTATTCTTTCTTCTTCAGTAACATCACCTATAAGCGATTCCAATTCGTCCATTTTAGTTTGTACAAAATCGTAAGCCGAAATTTTTTCATCACCCTTAACCTTATTTAAAAGTATTGATGTCGTTTGGACACAAACAAGTTTCCTATAAACCTTGTCTGATGCCAAGTTACCGTTAAAAGCTTTTTTAATTTCATCCCAACCCTTAGATATAGCGCCGGAATTATCCATTGCAAGGTGATATAACTCCATTCCCGCATTGGTATCATTGGTAAATTGATCAATAACAGCCTGCTGTTGGGCGTATTCAAAATCTTTATAATTAGCCTCAACAGCGTTTTGTGCTGAATTGTCGGCATTTTTATCGCTATCAATATGCTCTAAAGTAACGCCTTTAACAGATGCAACTTCATTTGTCTGAATTTTTCCATCGCTAAATACACTCACACCATTAATATCAGGTTGAACATCATAAGTTTGCGCCATAACAGAGAGAATTTCCTCATCTGAAAGCTTTTTTAATTCAGGATTTGCTTCTCTGAACGCATTTATTAAATTTTGGCTGTTATTATTGCCTATTTCCATATTTCTACCGACACAATACCGTATAAGCAGTCGGCATTTTTTAAAAATAACTTTAATAAAAAATGAATAATATTAAGCTATATTAATAAAAAAATACACCCCAAAAATTTTGAGATGTATTTTTTATAAATATATTTCAGATTAAACTTTTCTTTTTCTTGCAACTTCTGATTTACGTTTTCTTTTAACGCTTGGTTTTTCGTATCTTTCACGTTTTTTAACTTCTGAAAGAATACCGGCCTTTTGAATCTTTTTCTTAAAACGTCTTAATGCGCTTTCAATTGATTCGTTTTCGCCTACTTTAACTTCTGCCATTTATATTTCACCACCTTCTATTGCTTAGTTACTGTTTGCAAGAGAAATCATACAGAAAAAACAATTTAATTTCAAGTCCTCAAGCAAAAATTATGATTAAAAAATTAAAAAACACCGCTGGAAAGATATTTTTCGCCGCCATCAGGTAGAATTACAACAATATTTTTGCCTGAATTTTCGGGACGTTTTGAAACCTCAAGCGCACAAAAAAGCGCCGCACCCGATGAAATTCCTGACAAAATACCTTCTTTTTGCGCGAGAAGTTTTGTTGTTTCAAAGGCAGACTCATTTGATACGGGAAAAATTTCATCAACAAGTTCTGATGAAAAGTTTTCGGGTACAAAATTTGCGCCGATACCTTGTATTTTGTGAGGCCCCGCAATACCTTTTGCAAGCATTTGCGAAGCTTCAGGTTCAACAGCTATCACGTAAATGTTTGGATTTTTTGATTTTAAAAATTTTGAAATCCCTGAAATTGTACCGCCTGTACCGACACCTGCAACTATTATATCCACATTTCCATCAGTATCATCCCAAATTTCTTTTGCCGTAGTAAGAGTATGAATTTCAGGGTTTGCAGGGTTTGAAAACTGCTGGGGTATAAAAGAATTTTTAATTTTCTGATGTAATTCTTGGGCTTTTTTAACTGCACCCTCCATACCTGATTTACCATCTGTTAAAATAAGCTCTGCACCGTAGGCGCTCAATAGTTGACGCCTTTCAAGGCTCATTGTTTCCGGCATGGTAAGAATCATTTTATAGCCTTTAACTGAGCAAACCATGGCAAGCCCGATACCGGTATTCCCGCTTGTCGGTTCAATTATAACAGTATCTTTGTTAATCAAACCCTGACGTTCTGCGGTTTCAATCATATTTAACGCAGGGCGATCTTTGATTGAACCTGCAGGATTTTTGCTTTCAATTTTGGCAAAAATGGTTGCATAACCGTTATTTAGTTTATTGATTTTAACAAGCGGTGTATGTCCGATAGCTTCAAGAATGTTAGATTTTATGTTCATAAATTTTCCTTTTTTATAATAATACATTAAAAAAATAAAAAAGTATTGCAGAGGGGAAAGGTTTGATGTAGGATAGAGGAAAAAGTGGAGAGGTGTCCGAGCGGTTTAAGGTGCAAACCTCGAAAGTTTGTGTGGGGGAAACTTCACCGTGGGTTCGAATCCCACCCTCTCCGAATTAAAGTCCCGAAAGGGGCTTTTTTAGTTATATTATGGTCACCTTATATTTTCCCAGATATTTTGAGCCTCACAGATATTTTGATTATTGTTAGCCGTAACTTAATGTTTTCAATATTCTTTCCTAAATATCAAATTTGAGATTTGAATAATCATACCATTTTAAAATGCAGATTTTGTATCTCAAAACTGCAACCCCATGAATTTTGATATTACTACATCTCACAAATAGTTTGATTATCACAT
>ERZ842401.7081-NODE-7081-length-11643-cov-49.566880_pt1 | contig 11643 bp, 9 predicted proteins | sample MGYA00521270_ERZ842401 | MGnify/ENA primary metagenome ERZ842401 (study PRJEB31892, sample SAMEA3878208) | bioreactor metagenome | biome: Moose rumen | place: Sweden | collected 2011-10 | study: EMG produced TPA metagenomics assembly of the PRJEB12797 data set... | reverse complement strand
CCGACTACGGCCACGCCTTTGAACATCTGGTGATTCAAGAGCTATATGCCTGGCTGCACTACACACATTCCGAAGAGACGCTCTCCTATTGGCGCACCTATACCGGCATCGAGGTGGACGCCATCATAGGCGATGCCAGGGTTGCCATCGAGATAAAGTCAGCAGAAGAGATACAGCCCCGACACCTGAAAGGCCTCAAAGCCTTTGCTGATGAGCACCCTGAAAGCCGAAAGATAGTTGTATCCCTCGACAAATTCAGCCGTACCATCGACGACATAGAATGCCTGTATGTCCTGGACTTCTTCAAACTGCTATGGGACGAAGGATTGTAAGTTTGTACTCACCCTCGCTTCAGCCATACTGCTGCCATACCCGTCGAGTAAGGCTGGAGTATGCCTCAAAGCTGCCTGACGTATGGATAGGGTATGCTTCTCCACGCATTCACATGTTTCCCTTTGCGTGGATATTCGGCATTCGCACCGAATACTCCGGGTCGATTAAGCGGCATTGTTCGATGATGATGCGCCGTCTGGCGATGGCGGGTTGCAGGCAGTATGTGTCAAATTCTTCGAGATTTACGTCAGCAGGCTCTACCCAATGCGGGAACAGTAGTTTCGTATATGCTGTCGAAATGCGTTTGATGGCTGTAAAGTCGCGCATGTCGCTGGGATCGTATTCTATCAACTTATCGTAGAGACGGCCATAGTTGCTCTGCACACGCATCAGATGCATTATCTCTGAAAAATATTCGATATTGAGTGTCCACCCTTTATAGAGCATACCTGTATCAATGCGGGGCAGCAGCCATCCCTCGATGAAACAATGGAATCGCTCGATAAGTGCCGATTCGCGGAATGTGTCCGGCTGCGGTAAACCAATTCACGCTTTGCCAAATAATCCGTTTATGATCTCTTCTTGTGTTATTTCCATCCTCTCTGTCGGGAATATCGTTGATGACGCAAGTGCAGATTTGCGTTCAAGTAGATGATCCAAAACGACATCGAAGGTGTCCATTTCCTTCAATACAGCCATCGGGTAATAAACGTGAACATCCTTCAATTGCCCAATTCTGTATGCTCTATCTGTAGCCTGATTTTCTTTTGCCGGATTCCAGTGTCTGCTGTAGTGAATTACGTGATTTGCGGCAGTCACATTTAGTCCTATACCCGCTGCTATCGGCGACATTATTATAACATTGAATCCTTCTGATGCCTGAAATTTATCAATACTGGCTTGTCTTGTCAATCGTCCATTTGAAAGTTCTGCATTGGAAGGAGTGTCACCGTTGATAATCATTGCTACAATGCCATATTTCTTAAATAACAGCTGTTGCAGCATCTGTTGTGTGTCTTTGTGGTCAGCGAAGATTATAACCTTGTCTCCCTGTGATTTAATAGCATCCAAATAAGTTTCAGTCAATATGAGTCTTGCTGAAGTTGCTATAACTTGTTGTGTTGTCAATGACTCTATGTCTCCTAAATATAAAAATGGATGCTCAGATATTTTTCGCAGGGCAAAAAGTGTTTGCAAGATGCTATTCCTCGATTCGGAGGAGGGCATTAAGGATTGCACCTTCCTATAATAATCCACCACAGAATTGTAAGCCGTCCTCTGTTCTTCTGGCATATACAATGCTTCTTTATGTTCAGTTTTTGTAGGTAGATCTTTTGCAACATCCTGCTTTTGGCGACGCAAAATATGTTCGCCTATCAAATCTCTTATCTCATTTCCGATGTCGGTCAAATCGATATTGGGATGTTCAAGTCGAGAAACATATTTACGAGAGAATTCCTTTGCACTTCCCAATAACCCAGGTACGCAGAAATCCATTATGCACCATAGGTCTATCAAAGAGTTTTCGACCGGTGTGCCTGTCATAGCTATTTTCAACTTTGATTTCAAGGCCTTGCAGGCAATGGTGACCATCGTACCAGGCGTTTTTATTTTTTGTGATTCATCAAGAACAACAACTTCCCAATCCACAGCACAAATGTTCAGTTGGCAATTTCGAACAGTTTCATAGTTGGTTAAAACAATATCCATATTCTGCATTTCTTCAATGCAGTCCTTGTCTAATTTTCGGGGAATATCCTTTCCTGTAAGGCATTGAACCTTTAGTCGTGGTGGCTTGAAGAATTTGAGGTACTCTTGCTGCCAGTTTTCGAGCAAAGAAACTGGTGCTACAATAAGGTATGGATTATGCCGTATGTCTTGACGTGATTGCCAGTCAATGAAATAAAGAACTTGCAGTGTCTTTCCCAATCCCATATCATCAGCTAACAACCCACCACTTGCTTTGTTATGCCACAAAAACTGCAACCAAGCTATCCCTTCAATTTGGTGACTTTTCAGGGAATAAGAATCATCGAAGTAACTATTTTGGTGAAACGTGTAGCTATTTGCATTGTCAATGGAAGATGTCGAATATGTCAGTTCTTCCTCATTTTCTTTTATTATCAGTATCTTCTTTTCCGTATTTCGACGTATTTCGCTAGCCGAAACAGGGGTTCCAGGGTGTGACAATTGTCTTACTGCAACTTCTTCAAAGAATCGGGCATCATCAATGTCAATAATCGCTCCTTTGTATCTTACTACGGGTTCTCCTTTGATTGTGGCAATCTTTATAGCTTCTTGAAGCTCCAATAATTCTTCTGCGTTTTCTACCAATAGTCTTTTTGTACCATTGCTTGGAGTCGTAACGTCTGCGCCTGGTATCCAACACGACTTATAGGGAGAAACAAACGGACTAAAATGTGGTTTGTACAAACCATATTCGATTACGCGGTCGCTGTATAATTCGGAGAGATCAAATATTTCTGGGTTGAAATATTCCGTAGGATTGTTAACGATGGTGCTAAGTTCACTAAAAGAGCAATTCTGATGTGCTTTTATCTCTTTTAGCCCCTCTGTTTGTTCAGGCGCGAAAACCACACGTGTACGATGACCTTCAGCATCGCTTGTTGGATAAACGCTTGTGACTTTGCGTGTTTTCTCAAATGAGTGTTGAAATTGAGTATCAATGTTAGAAATAACACTGGGAACAATCTGATATCCATTATCTTTTTTTCTAATATCTACTTTTATTTTGGGGGGCACCTGCACGTCTTCGTTCTTCAAATAACTGTCCATATCACAATTTGCCCTTACCGCAAGTTCTTTAATATTTGCAAAACAGCGTAGATTGAAATCTCGCGATTTACTCTCAATGGGCGTAGACTCAAAGGTGGAAATACTTTTTAAAAGCTGATATTGAACCTCGTTTAGCAAATATTTCTCATTCTGTATGTAGATGATATTACCTTCTATTGAGTACGAAAGGTAGTCTCCGTCTGTTGATGATGATAGAAACTCAACGATGTATTTGAAATCAGGACTGGTCAGCATGCCTTCTCCTCTCAGGCGCATCTGTTTATCACAGGATGCCGGAATCTTCAGCGTGGTTAGTTCTTCTCTATCCAGAAAATACAAATTCTCACAAGGCAAGATACACCTTCCATTCCTGACGTCTGCATTGCCATTGTCTACAAGCGTGGATAAAATAAAGAAATAAATAATATCATTGGTCTCTCTCCATTGCTCATAGGCAATCTCGGCACCCTCACTTAGAACATAAAATTCCAAGCAATCCTTATGTATGTGATAGTTAATCATAAGAGTACTGGCTTCTTCTATACTCAGACATATTAATGTCCATTTTGACAGACATATAAGATGATAAACGTCCTACCCAATCTCCGCGATGGTTTAATTTACCCTCCTCGTTGTACGTGTTAAAGCCATAGTAGCTATTGTCAATTTCTATCAGTTGACCTAACGGCTGTATCCTTTCATCACCTATTTTCGTTGTTGGCATTTTCAAATCCTCCACTTTTTCAATGGTTCTACTAAGGATCCTCCTTATATACGTGTTATCAGACACATAAACATATAATGCACCTACATCTGAAAACTCCACAAAAATCTTGTCTTTTATCCATAGAACCAGTGCTGCCGTTTCCTTGTATGCTTGATTTGTTTGCCTGAAAACTCCATTTATTTGACCGTGTATTCTACTGTCGGAATTCAAATTGGCACGCACAAACGACGAGCCAACAATTTTGAATTGGCTTATATATTTGACATAACGGAGCCAAAAATTCTTTCGTTCAACATCTTGTACACACTTTTCAAAGAATACATTAATAACCTTTTTTACGATCCATTGACTAATACGCACCCTGGCGTGTTCTATTCTTCCTTTTTCCTCATCTGTAGCTCCGATAAATGGGTCCCAAGCGAATGATTTTGTGACATCTTCACCAAGCAACGATGTTGCCGTTTTAGTCACACTGGTTTGCATGGATTCCGAAGCATTGTCTGCCATCTTTACTAGCCTTACCGACATAAGCATCTTTGTCCTTCGCGTGTGTTGCTTTCCTAGTAGGAAATCCGTTATTTCGTCTTGCTTCTGCAACAAATCCTTTCCTTGAAAACATGTAAGGATTGTGTCCGAGAAATAGTCTAACGTGATAGAATCCGGTGAATAGCCTATCAATCTTGGTACTTCAGCGAGAGGCACATTCCGAGCTTTCGCCAATTGCGCTAATCTGATAGGCCCGCCATCCATAAAGAAATCAATATTTTCCTTCTGTTGCAACAACCTCTTATTATCACCACCATAATCTGTCAAATGCTTCTGTAATAAATCTATAGATTTTTCCCTCAGGTTCTTTGGAGCCAGATTCCAATAACTCATCAGATAATAATTTAATCCTCTGAACAAGCGGTCACTCCATAACTCATCAAGAAGCGTTGTTGTATATGAGTATTCATATTCATTGTTGTGAAACTCAGATAGATTGTACGCTAATGACCGCAATTCTGAGATTGTCCATTCTGACCGTGTTCCCCTTTTAATATCTCTTTTAATCCTCGCAATCAGTTCTTTCAATACCAATGGATTTGTCGCATGCTCATGTCCTCCAAGATTTGCATCGGCAATACTGTTCAGTTTGCGGATGTTTTTGTCGACTTTGCTACGAATACTTTGGTCATTGATATTACCCAGCAAGGCAATATCTTCCAATATGCTTTTACGAAACTTCAATATGTCGAAAACATTATCTTTCATGTCTGTCCATTGGATCTTCGATTTGCGATTGCCTCGAGTTGTTTCTCCGCATTTGTCCTCACACGGAATTCCACTCTGCGAGACAAATCCTTATCCTCTTCCCCATTCCGATAGATAAGATGGCTGGACGACAACCCATTGGCCGTAATAAGCCCTGTTGCCCAAGATTTGTCTTTATCCGGCATCAAGCCGAGGCAGTACTGCAATACTGCACGTGTTCGGTCTTGCGAAAGACGCATATTGTTAAAATACTCTCCATTGCTGTTGGTATGTCCCTCAATGCGTATCTCCTCGATGTTGTCCTTGTATTGTGGCCTATTCAGTACTGCTATATATCTTGGGAAAAAGTCATCAAGAATGGTCTTGAAATTTTGTTTCAGCTTGTCGTCCCCCTCATCAAAAAGCATTGATGGCTCTTGGAAACGTACACACAAGGTCGAGTCAATGGTAGCTCTCCATACAACCAGATCGTCCTTAAACTCTTCTTGCAGGTCGATATATAAATGAGTTTTTATTTGGTCGTATAACTTAACTATCTCTTCATCCTTCTGTTCTTTCTCCTGCACTCTCAATAAAGCACCCATCAGCAGGAGAATAAAGATGAAGAGCAAGCCTGCCATTAGGTCACCAGTCGAGAGCTGAAAGGAGTTCTCTTCTTTATCCAAATATGCTGGTCTTGTTGGTTTCATATCACTTCTTCAACTTGCTTAATTGTTCTTCCAGCATTTCGACGATATCTCTAATTTCTCCAACAGTATTGTTAATTTGGTTAACGGTATTGGTAAGTGCTGAACTATAATCTTGAATGTATTTGCTTGTTGTCTCGCGTACTCTCTGACTATATTCGTTAAGTCCCTGTTGTATTTGTGCAAATACTGAGCCAAGGTTCTCCTTCAAAGTGCCAAACTGTTCAAGATACTCTCCTGATATTTCACCTGTTTTTGTGAGCATTGAATTCATATTTGCAACACTGTCTTTTGTGGTTCGTTCTACACTTAGTACGCTGGCTGTGTAATCGGCTTGCGACTGGTGGAAAGCGCTGGTGGCCGCATTCATCTCTGCTGTTATACCTCTCAAGTTGGATGTGGTGTCGGAGATATGTCCGTGAACCTGTTCCATCTGGCCGAGTGTATCGCCTATCTTCGTGTTTGTTATTCCAAGTTTTTCCACGATTGCAGTAAACTGTGACAGGAGTGCCTTGATTTGGCCGACAGAATCTTCCTGCAATGCCATCATATCCATTTGATGATTTGCCAAATTGTCAGACATGGAGGTCAACTGACTGCTGAGCGTATTGCCCATCGTTGCAGTCGTTTCGGCCATCTGGATTGCCATACCATTCACCATTGTTTCCATCTGACTTATCACCGTGGAATTGCTCTGCTGGGTCGCTGAAGAAATGTCGGACATTACCGTTCGTACAGAATCCATTGATTCACCAATGGTCTTGCTGACAAGAAGTAGTTGCTCTTGCATCTGCTTTATCGAATCGGCATTGGCATCTACTGAGCCTTGTGTCGTTTCTTCAACGCTATGCCTCATTTTGTCCATCATCTCGTAGAAGGAACGGGTGATGTTCTCCATATGGGTTGGGAAAGCCATTATTACGCTACTGGCATTACCCAGTGTCTTTGTTATACCCTCCAATTCGGCTTTTGTATTGTCCGAAATATTCGACTTGAATTCCTGCATTACACCTTGTATGCTGGTTTTCAATTCTCCGACCACACTATTAACCATATTGTCTGCCGGCGACTTGACAGATTCTGCCATACTGTCGATATGCTCAATAACCATCTTCGTTGTTCTATCCACGCTTTCCATCAATGGAATCAGTTTTGACTGTAATTGGCGTGAAAGCATCTCGTCGAACCCATTGTTGAGTTCTATGGCCAAGTCGGTAGAGAACGATTTCAGAGCTTTAGTTTGTTCTGTGCTCTCGTTCTGTAGTTCTCTGATTAGATTTATTACAGGTATGGTTTCTCCATCTTTGTTGTAACACAATGCATTGTGTAGCATTGAATCCAAGCGTTCAGTTTGATGGTTCAATAATTCCTTCAGCTTTTCTTCCAAACTATCATTTGACTGTTTGTTCTTGTAAGCATTCAACTCAACATCATCAATGTAGTACTTTGCATCCAACTGACTTGTAATCTTTCGTATTGTCTTATCTAGATTGTTCCGAGTCGGTTTGTCAAAAAAGAAAGTGAATATCAGAGACGAAAACATACCAACCAGCGATGTAATGAATGCCGTTGCCATTCCATTCAAAAGCGATTGTATGCTTTGTTGTATTGTATCAGTGCTGCTGCTGTCAAAACCTGCTATACCAACCGTTAGCCCAAGGAAGGTTCCTAACAATCCAAGCCCCACCAAAGTGCCGGATGCTGTGTCCAGCAATCTCAAGTTTATGCCTGACGACACACACAGCGATTGCTCGTTCAAATAATAGTCGGCTGGCATATTTGTACGTTTTCTGCCTTCAACCTCCTGCATCGAAGCAAAATAGTCACTTACTACGTTTGACCATTTTGCATTTGAGCCACTATTCCCCTCAATAATTGCCGTTGATGATGCCGCTATACTCCTTTTTAGTTTCCATACTCTAAAAAGCAGCCATCCATAATATACTGCGGCCGCTGCTATAAGTAACAAACTGATGATTGTCCAAATATTCATATTCTGCTATTTTTTATAAACTGTTTCCTTTTGCTCTGTTATGCATCTTGCAAAGCATTTGGCAGTTGTCTTCTGTCGTTCCACCGCCGTTGCTCCAAGCCCTAACATGGTCGGCTTCCATCTCATCTAGCTTGAATATCCGTTTGCTATTGGAATTTGAGCTGGCTGCACACAACGGACAGTTACTTGTTCCCTCTGCTTTGGCGGCAGCAGTTTGTCTTTCATAAACACGGCGTTTTGTCGCCTTATCGAAGATACGAACATTGAGTAGTTTCGTATCTGTGCATCCACCAAGTACATACTCAAATATTCCCTTATGGTCTTGTACATAGTCGTCTTTCATCAATTCTTGCACCTTGGCAGACACATCGTTGTGGTTATAAGCATTTGCGTGGAAACGTTCATAGAGGTCACCCCAATTCAGCCCTTGCATTTCAGAATACACCTCATCAAACAAGTTGTCTGCCCAGTCAATAACTGTCTTAAAATAGGTTTCAATCTGGTTGATGTTTTTGTCCTTGCGATGAATGCTCATATATGCGCTCACGGGATCTTTGGACGATGCTGTCTGGGGTGAGACCATCATGCTATTCGCCACCCATTCAAGAGCTGTTGCCAGGAACTGTTGTCGGTTGGCAGGACCTTTAACAAAACTATCCCATCGTTGGATGTTGGCATTCTGCGAGTTAGAGAACTCGGCTTTGCAGAGAGTGACAAAGGGACCTGAGAACACTGCGTTAAGTTCTTCCTGACGGTTGAGTGGTATGCCCGCGATATTAATAGTTTTGAACCATTCCTTGATTTCCTCCTCTGCGTGCTCCCCTTCTCCTTCGCAGATATACACCAGCAGCTCGGTGTTCAATATCTTTCGCTGTTTGCTCTCGTCCAAACCGTCAAAAATCTGTTCCATACCATTTATTTTCACGGCGAACTTGTTTTTCAGGAAACGTCCCAGGGATGTGATGCGTTGCTGTCCGTCAAGCACTTCCAAGCGACCATCATCCACTCGGTTGAAATAGATAAGTCCCAACGGATATCCTTTCAACACCGACTCTATTACAGCCACATCACGTTTGCCATCGGCATAGATATAGTTCCGCTGATACTCCGGCTGAATGGTCAACTGACCTGCAAGCCCATAAAGACCTTTGCCTTCCAGCTCATTGTATTCGAATCCGTCGCATATCTGCTCGACAGTGTAGATCTCTCGCTTTGTTTTCATTATGATTGTTTTTTGCGGATTAAGATTCTTCTATAACATACTTCTAATGCGCCATTATCATTTCTGTAACATAGCTTTCCTTTCCTAAATCCTTTGTGTTCGTGAAACAAAGCATCACATTGCTCTTTTGATAGGTTTGCACTAACGCCATAGTTGCTTCCCATATCGCCACCGTCAATTCCTAATATATCAAACTGTTCAGGACAATAAAAATCCATAAAAGAAATAGGAACGCCCATTACTCCATCATAATCACTTGGAATTGTATCAGAATACGGTATATCAATAGCTTCAAAGTTTATATATTTTGCGAATTCCTTTTTATTCCTAACATCTTTATGCTTGCTATGCTTGAATATCTCACTCATGGACATTAATTGTAATGGTTTATGTAGTCGTCCATGTTCAATATTTGTGAACCAGCGAACACCTTTTACTCTAATGTATTTATTTCCATTGTCATCAATCCTCCATCCTGCAGCTTCCAAAGGATAAGATTCAGGTACCCCAAATTCCCTATCACCACTGTGAATACTAACTCCTAACCATATTTTATTATTCATCATTAATGGAAATACCTCGCTATACGTAATGGCATTCATATTGCCAATTATCAGGAAATATTTGCCAGTCTCCATTATCCACGCAATAAACTCTCTGAATAGCGAAAATGGTGGATTAGTGACAATAATGTCTGCCTCATCGCGTAATGCACGTATTTCTTTGCTGCGAAAGTCTCCGTCGCCCTCCAAGTACTGATATTGTAAATCGTTGATGTCAACGCGGTTGTCGCCCGTTACATCGTGGGTAAGAATAAATATCTTTCCATGAGTTTTACTTTTGTCATCATCGTACTGCGGCTGCGATGTTTCAAAAAGTGTCGGTTGGTAGGGAATCTTGTATTTCTTCGATTCCGGCGCGTAGCTGGTCGAGATGAGTTTCTTCAATCCCAACAGTTCGAAGTTCTGTGCAAAGAACTTGGTGAAGTTGCTCCATTCCGGGTCGTCACAGGGTAGTAGAACGGTTTTCCCTCGGAACACGTCAGGGTTGTAATCCAGATAGGCATTTATCTCCTTCTGGATGTCGGGGTATTGGGTGTAGAACTCGTCGTTCTTTGCGTTTTTGGCATTTGCCAGGTTCGTGTTTGCCATTCTTCGATCGGTAGCTTGTTCTTGTGCATTGCTATCAATCGACGTACACGATAAAAAAGGAGTTTCCTACCGTATACTTAGGCTGTGTGGTAAAGGATGCCTATGCCCCATAGGAAACTCACAAATCAGTGAGCATCCTATTATTTGTAGGGCAAGGCTCTTCACCTCGCATCATTATTTACTATTTCATTAGCGTTATATCCTTGGTTACCACACTTCAGTATACGCGAAATAATAGTAATGCTTTGTTAATATTCATGACCTATCCACTCACGATAGGTCGTATGTCTTTTCAAGTTGCAAATATACACATTTTTCTCAATACCAATGCCAAAAAGAATAAAGCTCTTGGAAAAGACACAGACAATCAACAAAATAAAAACAAAAACCGTCGGCCGCGACGGCCGGCAGAAGGTACTGTCAACAAGGTCGTTCGTCGGGATTTGGCGCTGTGTGGAAAGACCCTGAAAAGGAACTGAGCGTGTGGCAGCTACAAGAGTCCTGCAAAAGCCTCTTCGAACTGTTCCTTAAACCACAGAGGAGGATTGTCCTCCACCTCGTGGATGCTACTTTTAGAAATATGAAAGGCCACGATATGGCCATAGTCGGAAGTGCCGTCGATAAAAGTCAAGTTGTCGAAGAGGTTTAGATTTTGTCTTACATTCCGAAGACCTTCATTGAAATTAAACCTTATGACCTCGTCGGCCACATCGTGACCGCCTGTCTGTGCACGGAGCATCACGCGGCTGACGCTGTCGGTTTCCGAGTGGAGGCCAAAGTAGCAGAGCGTTGTCTTGAAACCAGCACTTCTGAAGTCGTGAACCATCCTGATGGGCAGCTCGCTAGAGAAGTTGGTCTCGAAAGCAAAATCGGTTTTGTTTTCCAATGCGGCAGTCTTCCGCTTGTCCAGTTCGCCAGCGACACAGCCTGTGAGCCACCGCTCGGGCCAGTCGGGGTGTTCCTTGCGTAGTGAGAGCATCAATTTGTCGCCATCGAAAGGGGAGGTATGGATATAGAAAGGGCTCAGTCGACTCTTCCCTGCTCCGTTGGGGCCGGCAACCACGGTAAACTCAGGCCTGCGTTCCGTCATCAGGCGACCAAATAAGCAAAACGTCCTCTGCCAGGGGCAGCGGTGCGTTCTAGCACTTGATAGGTTCGGGTTTCTCGGTTGAGGGAAACGCGGTCTTCACTGCCATCGGGGTTGGCCAGATAGGTATTGCCCTTATCGTCGAAGAACGGCACGGACACCCCTTGCTGCCAGGATTCGGAATAGATGCGCTCCACCTCGCCGCGTACAGCATCGTTCACTTCTTTGGCAGTCTTGCCATTAGGCAATTCAACATTCTCAATATCGTTGTAAGTGCACATGTCAATTAGACTTCGAATTAATTTGCAAATATACACTTTTTTCTCAATACCAATGCCAAAAAGAATAAGGTTCTCGGTAAAGATACAGAAAATCAGCAAAATAAAAACAAAAC
>ERZ842401.7080-NODE-7080-length-11647-cov-3.590235_pt1 | contig 11647 bp, 8 predicted proteins | sample MGYA00521270_ERZ842401 | MGnify/ENA primary metagenome ERZ842401 (study PRJEB31892, sample SAMEA3878208) | bioreactor metagenome | biome: Moose rumen | place: Sweden | collected 2011-10 | study: EMG produced TPA metagenomics assembly of the PRJEB12797 data set... | reverse complement strand
AGCTCCGCCGGCTCCAAAGAAACATACTCCTTGATTTATAAGTTTTATAATTTCTACCTTAAGGGCTTTTTTTATCATTTCTTTTTTATTCTTTGGTATATTCCTATGACCTGTAAAGCAACAAGTTTTATCCTTCATCATTCTATCATTCGTCCTTATTATTAAAACTAATAATATGATTGATAATTATCTTAATAATGTAAACGCATAAAATGAGAATTATCTATAATAAAACGAATTATTCTTTTTCTGCTAGTAAATAGTTCAAGTGAGTAGTTCACCAACTCCTACCACAATGACAAGTACCACCTTTCACCAAAAGGGCATAAAACTCTCTTGGCGTAAGGCGACCTTTTTAATTAATTTTTAATGTGTACATTAAACTACTTTTTCCACCGCTGCTACGGTATCTTTGCTCTGTGTTTACAAAACCGGCTTTTCTTAAATCATTCAAAGCTCTGCGAACAGTTGATTGAGAAATCTTTAATTCTTTTGCTATTGTAGGAATAGCGGGCCAGCATTCTCCGTTTTTGTTTGCCCTCTCAAAAAGATAGATATAAACAGCTACTGCTCTGTGTGGCAGATCTGCTTTGAAGATATGATCAAGTCTGCCCATTCTTAACTCCTTCCTCTTGTCGCTCTGTCTTTAAGACTTTTGAATGTGGCGATACATCTGTTTTCTTTTTGGCTTTTGTAACAGGGAGTTCCTTCTCATTTTGAATAGGCTCATTTCTTTCTGTTTGGACTTGATTAATTCCACCTCTTGTTGACGCTTCATCATCTTCAATAATTGATAATAATTCAGGATGATACTCTAATATGATTTTGTCAATAAGATCTCCCTTATCTGCATATGCAACCGTCCTATTGGCTTTTTCTTCAACCTCATACGGTTTTCCAAACTTTATTCCCCAATCAAAGAATAATTTTAATTTTACTTTTATGGGATGATATCCTGTTTTCATTACAATGAATGTTCCTTTAGGCAAAGATTTCAGTTCTTCAGGTGTCATAAGAGGTCTTTCAATCATTTGTAATGATTCGGATGGGCTTTCTCTTCCTCTGTTAACAGAGCCGGACATTACTGTTCTTGAACCGAGCGCTTTTGAAAGCACTTCAGCAGAACTGCTATTTGGAGCAAATCCTCCAAATATCGTCAGTTGTGTATTATCAACTATGATATCAGCTCCTTCTTTTCCATAATTCTTTTCAAGCTGCGCAAAAGACTGAATAATTGGCACGATTTGAAGTCTTCTTGAACGTGAAGCAGAAAACATCATCTCTGCGCTTTCTATCTTTGGCAATGTACCGAATTCATCACAGAAGAACACGCATCGATTTTTAAGTTTGCCGCCATTTTCATCTGCAACAGATAATATCTCTCGATATAGTTGCTGAATGATAAGAGATATCATAAAGAAAGTGTTCGGGTTCTCTTCAGGCATAACAAGAAAGATTGCTGATTTTTCATTACAGAATTTTTCCGCATCTATCTCTGTGTCAAAGCACAAGATTTGCTCAAGTTCAGAATCAAGAAATGTATTTAATCTTGAAAGTGCGGTTGACATTACTGACGCCATACTTTGCTCTGAAGTATTCAATGCAGCTCCGGCAAACCATTTAGCTTTATGATCATCGGGCAACAACTCCATTAATGATTGAAACTGGTTGTTGTTTTTTCTTTTGTTGGTTTTATCCGGAGCAAGTAGTTCCTGGATAATTTTGAAAACTGAAACAATGTGTCTTTCTTCCGGTGCACAAAACTCTGCAACTAAAAGTATGGTGGCAGTTAGCAATCCTTCCGCTGCATCATAGAAATATGCATTCTGACCAAAAGATGTTGAATCCATTCCTGAAAGAATAATTGTCTTTGATATTATCTTTGCGTACTTTTCCGACTTTGCTTTATACGCCAATTGTTCAGGATGTTTCTTATACAAATCCATATACTTATTCACAAGATGCAATAGATTGTTTCCGTTACTCTTTGTGGGGTTGCGCAAATCAATTACTGATATATTGTATCCATAACATTCCTTAGCTATTGTTCCATAATTTCGCATAATATCGCCCTTTGTATCAGTTGATAGAAAGCTCATTCCACTTGCCAAAGCATATTCTATACAAGGGTATAGCCAATAGGCTGTTTTACCTACGCCGGCTGCACCAATCATTAAAGCATGAACATCTCCCGTGTCTACAAGCGCTGTTGTGTTTCCCTTTATCCCTTGACAACCAACAACTATTCCCTGATCTTCGACTTTTGGCAAAGACTTGCCTTTGCGCCATTCATTCGGATTGAATGAAATGGTTTTATACATCTTTCGAACTTCATTCTTTAAAGCCCATCTAGCAGTTCCATGCTGACCGTCACCTACGGTTTTGTTTTTAATTCGATTCAAGCTGTACATATGAGACAATAAAGTCACTCCACCTAATACCGAAAACATAACTGCCGCAACAATAATTACTCCAATGATGTTTTCTGTTTCCATTTTGCACTATCTCCTTTCTTTAACATAAGTAAATCCTCGTTCCAGTCTTTGTTGATTGGTACGAGGATTTTTGTCTCTATATTCATTTTATTTAGTTTATCTTTTATTCGCTGGGTTGCTTTAACTCCTGCACTATCGTTGTCCAAACAAAGATAAACGGTATCAAGTTTTGGATTATCCTTAAGACATTGAAAAAGCACTTTATCTGATACACCGCAAGCTGCAGCATAAGTATGTTGTTTCCAATCTTTATTATCAAGAGATATATAGGACAACAAATCAATCGGTGCTTCAAAAAGGTAAATCTCATTACTTGAACCGTTCCAATGAAAAGCATATTCATCTTTTCCACCTGAGACATTTCTTTTGAACGATCCAACTATACCTCTTAGGTGAGCGTGTTTGGGTATTCCTGATGAATCTGTTCCGACAAAGACAATATTGTGATAGCCTTTATTTGTAGCGGAATATATAAGTCCGGCATTAACAAAATCAGTAATCACATCTCTGTTTATACCACGAACATGGTTCAAGTAATCAAATGCTGTTTTCTTATCCCAATCACGCTCTGGCAGTACAAACATCTTTTTCTCAACTGCTTTTGAAATAGTAGATGCTATTTCTCCGAGATCTTCATCTAATAGGAACTGTACAGCTTCGGGGAAAGATTTGTTAAAGAAACGCATAACAAAGGAAATGGCATCGCCTCCGACATGGTCGTATTGGTGATACCATAAGTTTCCTCTGATTGTTACTTTCATACCATTATCTAACCACTCATACTCTGTGCCAGATTTTTTTACATACTCTCCCTGAGAAATGAGTAGTTCCACTATGCTATGAATATGAGCTCGTTTTTTTTGGTTTTTTGTAAAATTATTAAATGTAGATATTTTCTCATCTCCTTTGTGATTTGAAATAGATTTTTTGTTAATAAATGCTTTTTTTGTACCTTTTTATGTATTTTTTGCATTTTACCTGATTTTTCTCACTGTATTTTCTATAATTTGATTATTAAAATGAAAAGAGGTATTTTATGAAAAGAACAATTAAAAAGTTTTTCACCATTTTTTTATGCGCATTAATTCTATTAGGCATATTGCAAAATAATGTAATTATATCGTTTGCAAATGAATTAAATAATAGAGCATCAAATGATGTTCCTGTTTCCAATGAAGAAATTATAAGTGCATTAAACAAGGCAACTTTCACCGATAGTACAATGGACAGTGCTTTCGTGTTGTCAACATCAGATATCGAGGAAAATGAAGATTATTTTCCTTCAACTGCAAATATTTATGATATAGAATTTCCATCTGTTCAATATGATAGAATCAGCAAAAACCAAACCAGGTCGGGAAATGAAAATTTTGACGGAGATATAATGGTTTACTATGTTCAAAAATGGCTCAATCAAGAATATGGAAATGTATCTGGATTTGGTTCTGTAACAGAAAACGGGAAAACAGGTTGGGAAACCATTTATGGACTGTTAAGAGCATTGCAACATGAACTTGGTATCACCGAATTAGCCAATAGTTTCGGTCCAACTACTAGTTCGCGATATAGTCAAAATATTCTTCGCAGACAAGATGGTACAACCAATAAAATGTATGCTATCTTGCAAAGTGCTTTATGGTGCAAGGGGTATAATCCTGGATATAATATTTATGAAAGATCAGATGGAACCATATCTTTCAATGAGGTCTTTGATGAAGACGTTGAAAATGCTGTAAAGTTATTACAGAGCGATGCCGGACTGGCAACGCAAGATGGTGTAGTATCTTTAAATATTATGAAGGCTTTAATGTCTATGGATAGTTTTAAATTACTGCCTTCATCCTATGGAAGCGACGCAAATGTTCGTTATTTTCAGCAATGGCTAAACTGTAATTTTGAAAACTATGCGGGATTAAGTCCATGTGATGGTGTATATGGCAGAAATACTAACAAAGCTTTAATATATGCTTTTCAAGCCACTGAAGGATTGCCAGTGAATGTAGCAAATGGAAATTTTGGAAACACAACAAAGTTGTGCTGCCCACAATTACCATACTTTGAGAATTCATCAGCGGCCAGATGCTACCCTGGTTCATCTGACTGTAGTTTTTATCAGTATTCAAAAATAAACACTTTTACTAAAATTTTACAATTTGCCCTCTATGTTAATGGCTTTGGCTCAAACAATTTTGATGGTATATATTCAAATGAAACAAGACAAGCAGTAAGAGAGTGTCAGGAATTCTATGCGCTTCCCGTAACGGGTGTAGCAGATAAAACTACATGGTTATCTCTGGTTATTAGTTCCGGAGACAAAACTCGCTCTGCTATTGCTGCGGATTGTGCAACTATTTTAACGACTCAAAAGGCAACGGCACTTTATAACAGTGGATATAGATACATTGGAAGATATTTAACGGGAACATATAATGGGGGTATAAGTAAAGCGCTAACAAGAACAGAAGCTGAAATAATACTCGATGCTGGATTGAACTTTTTCCCAATTTATCAGACATCTGCTCGTCAATGTGAATACTTTACTCCTGAACAAGGTGTTTTAGATGCAAAAGAAGCTATAAATGCGGCAAAAAATTTGGGATTACCTGATAACACCATTATTTATTATGCTGTTGATTTTGATGCTTTAGATTACCAAATAACATCAAACATTTTACCATACTTTGAAAAAGTTAGCGAGGAAATGGCATCATGCACTTATAGAACAGGTGTGTATGGGGCTAGAAATGTTTGTTCCCGAGTTTCTAACCAAGGATATGCATGCTCCAGTTTTGTAGGAGATATGTCTACTGGATTTAGTGGTAATTTGGGATTTAAAATGCCCGACAATTGGGCTTTCGATCAATTCTCAGATAAAGATGCAGATGGTAATTATATTCAAATTAATAGTTCTGATGGTTCTTTTCCAATTGATAAAGATGGATTCTCTGGAAGAGATCAAGGTGTATCAGTTCTAAAAGAAGTGGGTTCAGGTACAATTAGTGATAATATGTTCGTTAATGAATCCAGCGAATCCGATACACTTATAGGTCCAACTATTAATGTTTTCGGCCAAGATGTACCTTTGTTTCAAACAAATATATCAATGAATTTTAATATCGCAAATGTCCAATCTATATATGATGCTGAAAACAAAGAAACAAAAGTGCTTTTTGGTATTAAAGCATTAGAAAATCAGACAGAAACTAGCGGGTATAGAGAAAAAGTTGGAAAGTATAATCAAGCTTTCAAGAACACCAAAACAACATTGAGCTTACTTGGTAAAAATAAAAAAGAATTTGAAAATGTTTATAAAGATTTCAAAGGAAGTTTGTACGATAGTGGAACAACCGTTGGCTTCAATGGAAGCATGTATTTCTTTGGATATTTAGTTTTAAATAAAGATCTTCAAATAATTGAAAGTGGTGCAGCTATAGTTGGCGAAGCAAATGCCAGTATTTCTTATCCACTTGTTACAGGTTTATATGCAAAATTTAGAATTGAAGGTTCTATTAGAGGCAGCATTACATTTACTTGTGATAGTGAAGGCTCTTTTGATAAAACTGGAGATTTTTCGTTTTCTGTTGCACCAAGTCTAGGTATAGAAGCAAACTTAATTCTAGCAAGAGCTTATTCTGGATTAAGAGGAGAACTGGAGTGTGAATTAACTTTCCAATGGCAAGGTTTTGAAAACTCTTTTACTGCTGATTTTACAGCATCTCTTTTTTTTGAATGGGAAGCACTAGGTTGGGGAAATAGTTATAAATGGGACTTTAGTAATATAAGGCTATATCCGCATAGTTCTAGAGGAAGTGTTATAGTTGATCGCAATGATTTTGAGTTTATTCAAGCGAAATCACATAGTGAAAAGAGGTTAGGGAACAGAGAACTGTATCCAAATGTACTAGTCAATGAAGTGCAAATATATGCTCATCCTCAAATTGTATATCTTGGAAACAATTCCTTGTTCATGACATACATTGACAACTCTACTTTACGTACCAATAAAAATCAGGCGATACTTATGTATAGCATTTATGATGGTACAAACTGGAGTGTTCCTCAACCTGTATTTGATGACAATACAGCAGATTATGATGCAAAAATCTGTTCTGATGGCATTGGCGGTGTTCATGTTTTATGGCAAAATGCAAATATTATTTTCAATGATAACTCTACCCTTGAACAAATGTCTGAAAATATGGACTTGTATTACACACATTGGAATGGCAGTACATTTGATAACACAATAGCAATTACAACAAATAATCAAGATCTCGAAATGTCTCATCAAATAATATCGAACGGAAACGACATTTCTGTAGTTTGGCAAACTAATTCAAATAATGATAGCTTTACAATGGGCGGTACAAATACAATTAATAGAAGACAATATGCTAATAGCACTTGGCAGCCAACAGAGCAGATTGCAACTGGTTTGTCTCTCATTAATAGCATTTCAACATCGTACTCAAATGGAGTAAATATTATAGCATATTCCACAAAATGTACGTCAAACACTTCATCCGTTAATGATTTGGAAGTGTACTATTATGATGGAAATCAGATTTCAAGAATAACTAATGACAGTATACCTGATTATTCTGTCAAATTAATAAACGATGAGTTGTTTTGGTTGTCAAACGGAGAAATTGTTTCTATAATAAATGGTAATTATAATACAATTCAAACGCATCTTGATTTGAGCAAATATAGTATTACAAATTTTGATATTGTAAGTAATGGAACTAACAAATCCATAATTTGGGAGTATGAAGATGCAAACGGAATGATATTCTTTGCTTCAAATTATGATAATCAACTATTAGAATTTACAACACCAAGGCCGCTTTCTAGAGATAATGGAGTTGTTCGAGGCTGGAGTTCTTGCTTGAACAATAACGGGAATATAGAACTATTGTTTTCTTATGCGAATTATTTAAATGAACCTATAAACAACAAAAACTATGGAACACTGGCTCTCATCCAGAAAAGTGCTGAATCATATTCCGATTTATATGTTAATTCTTCTTTGTATTATGAAGGGGATGTTAAACCAAATGAAACAATTACTTTAATGCCCGAATTGTATAATATGGGTTCAACTGTAATTAATGGAGTAAGGATTAATATATTAGACTCAAACAACACTGTTGTTCAGAGCACAATAAACAATAGCGTTTTGGACATAGGTGGCACTGAAATTTTAGAAATACCTTTTACCTTACCGCAAAATCTTGTAAGAACTGACTATACAATTTTCATTGAATCCTTAGAGGAAGGAGATATAAACGATCAAAACAACTCAACAGTTTTATCTGTGGGATATGCGGATTTGGCTATTGAGTCAATCGATGAGTTAAGGACAAATGAAGGACGAAAACTTAGGGTAAAAGTCAAAAACAATGGGTATGAGACGGTTTATGATGCTCAAGTGGATTTCTTATCTGAAGGAATTGAAGGCCCATTATTAAGTTCAACACAAAGCATTACTCTCTCTCCAAACGAAGAATTATATATTTATTTCTTGTTGGATGAATCATACTCAAATTCATTAATATCTGAAGAACCTAGAATTATATTTGTACAATTGACATCAACATCGAAAGAGTTGAATTATACCAATAATGACACAATATATTATGTATTTCCGGATTACCAAATCACGGCTGTTTCAGAATCTTTAAACGGAACGGTATCTGGAACGGGAACATACCAAAAGGATGAATTGGTACAATTAACGGCAACTCCAAATCAGGGATATGTTTTTGATGGTTGGTACGAAGATGGGGTTAGAATCGGTGGGGCAAGCGAAACATATTCATTTTTCGCAGACAGAAATCATACATTGTATGCCAGATTTATTTTGCTCGAACAGTGTGATGTACTTCCTCATTCAGGAAGTACGGGATCAATTGATTATGTAAACAATTATTTATATGGAATAGAACCTGGTTATCAAATCGATGATTACTTTTACATAACCAACAATGGTTTCTTTAAACAACTAGCTGGAAAATCGGGATTTACAAATGCAACTGGAGCTGAAGTGCATGTTACCTCGGAAAACGGAACAGTCGTTGATGTTTTCTATATTGTTATTCTTGGAGATGTTAATGGAGATAGTGCTATTGATGCTTTTGACTTGTTCTGCATAGATTTATATATTAGTGGCTATAGGCAATACGAAGGAGCATATTTAGAAGCCTGTGATTTAAATCAAGATGGCAATGTTGATGAAGATGATTATAATCTTTGCAGAGATATTGTATTAGGCTTATAAAACATATATAATTTAAGGGGAGCATTGAAATTAAAAGGTGCTTCCCTTGAAATCCGTCTTGTTTAAAAAGGAGCGTTTACATGCAAAAGAGATATGGTATAAAGGTTTCATCCAAAAAAGACTTCATAAAACTGATTATTATACTTGCACTGTTTTTTGCAATAGTTTTCTTAGTAATTAAGCTCGCTACATCACCAAAATCTGTAGCAAGTATCGAACAAGTAAATGAACTTTTGTCATCAAGAGGTTATACTGTTCAAGATTCTACCGAACGCTACCAAACCGGGAGCCCCGGTTCAGGTATAGTTAATGTTTTAACGGTTGAGCAGGATGCACTTGTATTTCAGTTTTTTGTTTTTGAAGACAATGATTCTGCGATGAATGGTTATGATGTAATAACAACGCAAATAAATAAATATAGAACTAAGACACAGGATGTTGCAACACAGGGCTTTCATGGGAACTACATCTTTAGGACGTTATTAGCAAATGGTAAGTATTACTATTTAGTAAGAGTTGGCGAAACTCTTGTTTATGCTTCGGGCAGTGAAAGTGATCAAAGTGAAATTAATAATTTAATAGCATCATTAGGTTATGTGTAATAAAGCATAAGGAGAACATATGATAATAAATACTAAAGCGCTTTTGATAACGATATATTTTATTATTATGTTGCCACTATCTTTTATCAGTAGAAGATGGTTATGGGTGCTTATTTGCCAATATGGCGGAACAACTCCAAAAGAAGTAAGGAAAAAAAGTGAGGAATTAGTTCGAGATAGTATGGGCGGTGGAAATTTACAAACAGTTTTTGAAGCGTGGCTTCGAAAGAATTCCTCCAATCCAAACAAAGTAAGCAATTTACTAGTAGCATATAAGCTTTGTATGCTACCCAATATGGTTTTTTTGTTTTTTTCGTTTCTTAATTTGAGAAACCCCAACTTTATTAGGATTTGCATTGTTGGTATGATTATTGTACCAATTGTTTCAATCGTATTAATAATTGTTGGCATATACAATAAAAGGCGACATTAATAACATTATTCTCATATATCTTGTTCTTTTTATACGAATATTTTCGGCATCGTAACAATCGCATTTTTAATCTATATCATTTTTTATATGGTATTAAAGGAGACTTAACAATGGATATTAAATTTTCATCTAGCATTAGTTTGGCTTCAATTCTTCAATTCCTATGCGCTGTAGCAACAATTATTGTCACTTTTATAATAAATAAAAGAACTATTAAAAATAATAAAGAGGATCTTTTAATTCAAATTGAAGAAATGAAGAAGCAACATAACCAAAATAGAGATTTTGACCATAAAAAGAATCAAATTGACTGTTTACCTATTATCTCATTAAAAGAAATAAAAGCAATTCCAAATAATGATGACAAGTTGTCTTTTAATTTAACATTTAATAATATTGGTAATGGAGCTGCACTTCATTGCAGTCTGATAAAAAATGACCTTATCGTTTATAAAGACAAAAATGACAGTGAATTGAATTATATTCAATCTGATCACAACGCTCCTTTATTAAATGTTGGCAATAGCTTTACCACAAAAATAACTTCTAATCAGCAATTTGATGGTAAAGAAAAAGAAGTTCAGTTAAACCTATGCTACGAAGATTTAATGGGACGAAAATATAAACAACTTTTTGTGTTTTATTATGGATATCCGGGCATGTTAGATGTTCATGTTACCAACACTTATCTGTGGGAATGCATTAAAGATATATAATAAAAAACTCCAACAAAAAAGCAGTCCGATTGCACAAGTCCGTAAAAAATGGACAATAGAAAAAAGAGCCCCCTTGATGTAGAATATACATCAAGGGGGAATTTTCATGTCAAGAAATTATGAACACATAAGTAAATATGAAAAAGAGATAATAGAATTGAAGTTGCAAGGAGTGACGTTACGAGAAATAGGAGAAATGTTAGGGTTTAGCTACAAGCAAGTACACAACTTCATTACGAGATACAATGCAAAACAGAGAAAAATAGAGAGCGGTATTGTGTTGAAAGCAAAAGGGCGACCAGCAAAGGATTATGAAATCACTGAGGATATGAAAATTAATGAGTTGAAATATATCATCGCTCGTAAGGACAGCAAGATAAAGAGGCTTGAAATGGAAAATGAATTAATGCGGGATTTTCTGTCGCTCACAGAAAGGAAGTGAGAGCGTATATTAAATACCAAGTAATCTTTAAGTACAAAGACAAGTACAGTATTAGCAAGATGTGTAAATTCTTTGAAGTATCCCGAAGCGGATATTATGCGTATCTTAAACATAAAGATATACCTGACAGAGATTTACCTCTTGCCGAAAAGATAATGGAATGTCAGGAAGAAAGCCACAGAACATACGGTTATCGCAGAGTACATATATGGCTCGAAAGACAAGGAATACGCCATAATCCAAAGACTGTACTACGCGTAATGCAGAAGTACAATCTGCTATCTGTAGTTAGGCGTAAGAAGTTCAACTATTGCAGTCAGTATCTACACCGTTATCCGAATATCCTAAACAGAGAGTTTACTGCTGACAGACCGAATCAAAAGTGGGTTACGGATATCTCATACATCAAAACATCAGAGGGATTCCTGTATTTATCAGTAATCCGTGATTTGTATGACAACAGTATCGTTGCATACAAAACTGCAAGAGAACAATCTATTAAGTTAGTTCTTGATACAATTAAGGCAGCCAAGGCAAAAGAGAAGGTCACCGGGGAGCTGCAACTCCACAGTGACCAAGGGTTTCAGTATACTTCACACGCGTACTTTAACCTAACCACATCATACGGCATTACGCAGTCTATGTCAAGACGCGGAAATCCGTATGACAATTCTTTAGC
>ERZ842401.7079-NODE-7079-length-11648-cov-3.384025_pt1 | contig 11648 bp, 9 predicted proteins | sample MGYA00521270_ERZ842401 | MGnify/ENA primary metagenome ERZ842401 (study PRJEB31892, sample SAMEA3878208) | bioreactor metagenome | biome: Moose rumen | place: Sweden | collected 2011-10 | study: EMG produced TPA metagenomics assembly of the PRJEB12797 data set... | reverse complement strand
GAGAGCAGCAAGCGGGCTATCGACGACGATATAATTCCCTTGCCGAGCGACGATACAACGCCACCGGTTACAAAGATATACTTGGTTTCTTTCTTCATCAAATTTGAGTTTTCGTGTAATTACAACCCGCAAAGGTACACATTTTTAATGACAAATCGGGTATTATACAACAAAAAATATAAAGAATGATGAAAAATGACCGCCAAAACAACTTGTCGCCGGCCTAATGGCCGATTTAGGTCAAATGCAACACATTGTTCTCATCTACGGTGAAGTGCAGCTCTTGCCCGGCAAAGCTGAAACCGTACACCCGCTCCGCGTCGTGATGATAGTGCGGCCGAGGGTCTTGAGCGAGCACACCGCGCAGTGCCGCCATGGTGTCGCTGTCGAACTGTGCCGCCACAGCTTCGTCTATCTCCACCTCAAGCGGTTGCCAATGCCGCTCGTCGGTGAAGCCGGCGCGAGCGTCGGGATGTGCGTCGCAGTAGGGTACATACGGCTTGATATCGACGATTGGGGTGCCGTCCATCAGGTCGCCGCCAAGCACGTGAAGCACCGGACCCGACGGAGTGTCCCACTCACCACGCTCCAGCCGTACAGCCGACAGACCTAACCCGTTGGGACGGAACGGCGAACGTGTGGCCCACACTCCCACGCGCTCGTTGCCGCCCAGCCGCGGCGGGCGCACTGTGGTCGCCGTCGGTGGGGCGGCGTTGGCGCTGAACTGCCACAGTAGCCACAGATAGTCAAATCCCTCTATGCCTCGCAATGCCTCGGCGTTGCGAAACGTAGGCTCCAGCACCACTTGCCCCCTCAACTCCGCTACCACGCCGCTTTGGCGCGGTATACCGAACTTCGACGCAAACGGCGAACGAAACCGCGCTATCGCCCGTATCTCAATCTTCTCACTCATCCTCATTCCTCTTTCACGTAATTATTCGAATGTTTGAAAAAATAATTTGTGAAATTCGTCTAATTTGTCAAATTTGTAGTTTGAAAATTCCTGTATTTGGTTGTAAAAAGTTTTACATCGGGTCTACGTCGAAGTAGAGCCGGGTGCTCTTCATCCGGGTGTCGGCGGCGAGCATTTGCTCGTATAGCTCGCGCAACTTCGCCTTCACCTTCGGCATCGACCAGTCGTTCTCAATCTTGAGCATGATTTGGCGGATATACCAGTTCTGCACGCGAGCCACAAACGGAGCCTCAGGCCCCAACACACGGTTGCCGAACACACCACGCAACATATTGCTGAAGCGTACCGCCATCTCACCCACCACATCGTTCTCCTTATGCTTGAGGTAGATGTTGATTATTTTTACGAATGGGGGATAGAGAAATCGCTCTCGCTCTGCTATCTCGTATGTGTAGAAGCCGTTATAGTCGTGTCGCGCCACAAACTCAATCACAGGGTGATCCGGCTCGCTTGTCTGCACCAGCACTAAGCCGCGCTTGTGCGCGCGACCTGACCGACCGGCCACCTGCTCCAGCATATTGAACGCCCTCTCGCTTGAGCGGAAGTCAGGAAAACGGATCATTGCGTCGGCATTCAGAATGCCCACTATGCTCACGCCGTCGAAGTCCAACCCCTTTGTCACCATCTGTGTCCCTACAAGTATCGATGTCTTTCGCGACGAGAACTCCTCGATTATGCGCTCGTAGCTGTTGCGGGAGCGGGTGGTGTCAAGATCCATGCGCGAGATTTTCTGGTCGGGAAACACATTGTCAATATCGTTCTCAATACGCTCGGTGCCGTAACCGATGATTTCTATAGCGGGCTCACCGCACACAGGGCACACCGTGGGCAGACTGATAGTGTGGCCGCAGTAGTGGCACGACAGGGCGTTCACATTTCGGTGATAGGTGAGCGACACGTCGCAGTTCTCACATGTCGGCACCCACGCGCACTGCTTGCAGCGAACCATAGGCGCGTAGCCGCGGCGGTTTTGAAACAATATCACCTGCTCGCCTTCCTTGAGCGCGTGACGGCAGCGCGCCACCAACTCTTGCGAGAACATTCCTTTCATCTCGTGCTTCTTGCGGGCCTGCTTAGTGTCAATCACCTCTACTGCCGGCATTTGTATGCCCTCGTAGCGCTCGGAGAGTGTCACCAGGCCGTATTTGCCGTGGGTGGCGTTATAATAGCTTTCGATCGACGGTGTCGCCGACCCCAACAGTGTCTTGGCTCCATGCATTCGTGCCAGCACCAGAGCCGCGTTACGGCCGTTGTAGCGAGGAGCCGGGTCTTGCTGCTTATAACTGGTATCGTGTTCTTCGTCCACTATCACAAGCCCCAACCGTGCGAATGGCAGAAATACTGCCGAGCGGGCGCCAATCACCACGTACGGGTTGCGGTCGGTGAGCACGCGCTTCCAGATGTCGACGCGCTCGTTGTCGGTAAATTTGCTGTGGTAAATCAGCAGCCGGTCGCCAAACACGCGGTGCAACCTACCCGTCAACTGCGTGGTGAGCGCGATTTCAGGCACCAGATACAGCACCTGCAACCCTTGCTTGATGGCATCGGCTATCAAGTGCATATATATCGAGGTCTTGCCGCTCGAGGTCACGCCGTGCAACAGCGTGATGGGCCTCTGCCTGAAGTTCTCGTGTATCTCGCCCAACGCGCGTTGCTGCACTGCCGACAGCTTGGGCAGCTCCACGTGCTGCTGAGCAAGCGGATTGAAGCGGTTCACCTCTTTTTTATACACTTCGAATATTTGGTTTTTGATTGCCGTTTGAAGCACGGCGTTAGTCACCTCGGCGCGCTGCAACAGTTGATCGACGGTCACTTCTTTCAACTCGTTGTTGCGCTGAAGCCAGTGCGAGAGGTCGAGATAGGCGAGTAGCAGTTGCTCCTGTTTTTTGAAGCGCGACACACGGTCAAACCACAGGTGCATCTTCTCATCGTCGCCGCGCTCGGCTTGCAGTCGCACGCATTTCACAGTCTTTGGCTTGTAGTTGTCGACGGCTTTCTCGGCAACAATCACAGCTCCGCGGTCGAGCAGCCGGCTCACGATACCTTCCACGTTCTTGAAACCCGTGGCGCGAGTGATGTCGGTCACCATCAGACGCCCACGCTGCGTCGTGAAGTCGAGCACCACGCGCTCGCGGTCGCTCAGCTCGCCGCTATGGCTCTCCTCAAAGTCGGGATTGACACTGATAAAGGTCTCGCTCTCAATCTTCAAGCCGCTCGGTACGGCCGCTTTGTACACTTCGCCTATGCTACACAGGTAATAGTCGGCTATCCATTGCCAGTGCTTGAGTTGGGGATGCCTCACCACAGGCTCGCTGTCGAGCAGCGCCGCAATCTCTTTCACCTCGTAGCCCGTGGGCTTTATGCTATGCGTGAGCACCACAATCGCCGTGTACATCTTGCGCCGACCGAACGGCACCAGCACACGGCTGCCCACCGCCGGAACTCCCATCGTCTCCGGCACCGAGTAGGTAAACGTTCCCTGCACCGCAAGCGGCACTATCACATCAGCATATACTCCCATAAAATTATTAATTATGTTCTTAAACTTTATATCTCACGCGTTATGAGACTGAAGTTTTATCATCGTCTCGAAACTCTTGCAAGATTAATCTCTTGGTTAATTTCGTCGAGTGTGAGGTCGGGAAAATGCCCGCTTTCAGCCTTTAATTGTGCGTCCATGCGCACTGTCATTGATACTTGTGCCATAATTCTTTTGTTTTTTTCTGCAAAATTAATTATATTTTCATCACTATGCAATAAATGGCTATCATTATTTTGAAATTTATCATTAGATTTGTTCAATTTGTAGTATAAAATCACCAAATTACTTCATGAAATAATTTGTGAAAATTCGTGTGATTCGTTGTTGCAAATTCGTTGACCAAAATTATTGTCCAAAGTTGTTAATTAGTTGTTTAATTTCTTGTTTTATAACGTCCGTCAATGCCGTCCGCCAACGCCGCTTATACACAATCTTGTATCATTATTTGTATGTTTCACAAAATATTACTAATTTTGTGGCGTATTTGATGCGATAAACCTTATTAACATTGTTGAAATGAAGAAATTAACGATAGCTTTAATGGTTGTGCTACTGTCGGTTGTGGGCTTCATCGCTCACGCCGATAGCACTATGGCACGCGGTGCCGACATCAGCTGGTGCACTGAGATGGAAGCCGCCGGCAAGAAGTTCTACAACAGCAAGGGAGTTGAAACCGACATCTTCGCTCTTATGAAAGAGATTGGAATGACAGCCATACGCCTGCGAGTGTGGGTCAACCCCTCAGAATTCGGCTACGGCGCCTGGTGCGACAAGGCCGATGTGCTCGCCAAGGCTAAACGCGCTCACGAACAAGGACTCGACCTGCTCATCGACTTCCATTATAGCGACTTCTTTGCCGACCCTGGCACGCAAACCAAGCCCAAGGATTGGTACAGCTACACCTTTGCCCAACTGAAAACCGCCGTTGCCGACCACACCACCGACGTCCTTACCGCACTACGCGACGCCGGCATAGAGCCTAAGTGGGTACAAGTGGGCAACGAAACAAACCTCGGCATGATTTGGAACAACGGCAAAATCGACTGGAACCAGCCCGAGAGCACACGATTCAGCAACTATGTCGCACTCAGCAATGCCGGCTACGATGCCGTCAAAGCCGTCTTCCCCAACGCCAAAGTAATTCTACACTTAGCCAACGCCTATAAGGCCGCCGACAGCGACGGATGGTTCTTCAGCGAGTTCAAGAGGGCGGGCGGTAAGTTCGACATCATTGGCTTATCGCATTACCCCGACTGGACCGACTGGCAAAGCTCCACCGCGGGAAAGGTGAGCAACGTTAATGCCGCGAAGAGCATCGAGTCGTTGGGCAAAATATTCGGCGTGCCCGTGATGTTGGTCGAGACGGGGTACGACTCTTATGACGCGGTCAGGGCAAAAAACGTTATGCAAGACCTCTTCGACCGTCTGACGCCGCTTGCATGCTGCGCGGGCATCTTCTACTGGGAGCCGGAAGTCGACGGAGTCTGGAAGCCCGAATACTACAACCGCAAGGGATGGAACGCGTATAAGATGGGGGCCTTCACCACTTCCGGACGTCCCACCGTTGCCCTCGACCCCTTCAAGGGAAGCACCGACGCTATTGAGACTGTAGGCTCCGACGATGCCTCAGCGCCTGTTGAGTGGTTCGACCTACAGGGACGTCGACTCAACGCGCCCGCACACGGCATCAACATCCGCAAACAAGGCTCGCACACAGGCAAAGTGACTGTGCCATAAACGTTTATTACTTATGATTGTCATCTATGGACTTTAAGTTACATTCCAAATACGCACCCACGGGCGACCAACCGCAAGCCATCGACCAACTGGTGGACGGCGTAAATAGCGGTGTGCCTTACCAGACGCTGCTCGGTGTGACCGGCAGCGGAAAAACATTCACCATGGCGAATATCATCGCCAATGTCAACAGGCCTACGCTTGTACTCTCGCACAACAAGACGCTTGCCGCACAGCTATACGCCGAGTTCAAAGGCTTCTTCCCTGAGAATTCGGTACAATATTTCGTGTCTTATTACGACTATTATCAGCCTGAGGCTTACATCCCTTCCACCGACAAATATATAGAGAAAGATCTCGCCATCAACGAGGAAATAGACCGACTGCGCCTCGCTACCGTGAGCTCCCTGCTCAGCGGACGGCGCGACGTGGTGGTAGTCGCCACAGTCTCATGCATCTACGGCATGGGAAATCCAGAGAACATCGCCGCCAATGCCGTCGAACTCAAAGTGGGACAGCAGATTGGCCGCGACGCGTTTCTGCGCCGACTGGTTGACGCGCTCTACTCGCGAAACGAGATTCTCTTCGCCCAAGGCCATTTCCGCGTCAAGGGCGACACCGTCGACGTTCACATCGCCGGCGAGGACTTCGTGCTGCGCGTTATCTTTTGGGGCGACGAGATTGAGAGCCTCCAGCTACTTGACCCGCTCACCTCGATGCCGCGCGAACAGGTCGACGGCTTTAAAATCTTCCCCGCCAATGTGTTTGTGACGCCAAAGGAGAGGATGGGGGAGGTGCTCGGACAAATCGATGTAGACCTCGGAACGCAAGTCGAGATGTTCCGGCGTGAGGATCGACCCGTCGAGGCTAAACGCCTCTACGAGCGAGTCACCTACGACCTCGAGATGATTCGCGAGGTGGGCTACTGCTCGGGCATCGAGAACTACTCGCGTTACTTCGACGGACGCCAACCCGGCGACCGACCCTACTGCCTGCTCGATTGCCTGCCGAGCGACTTTCTTACTATCATCGACGAGAGCCATGCCACAGTGCCGCAGATTCGCGCTATGTACGGTGGCGACCGCTCACGCAAGGACACGCTCGTACGCTACGGTTTCCGTCTTGAGGCTGCCCGCGACAATCGGCCGCTCACTTTCACCGAGTTTGAGAACATCACCGGCCAAACAATATACGTGAGCGCCACGCCGGCCGACTATGAGCTGCAACAGTCCGAAGGTGTTGTCACTGAGCAGATTATTCGCCCAACAGGCCTCCTCGACCCGAAGATTACCGTACGCCCTTCGCTCAACCAAATCGATGACCTCGTCGAGGAAATTCAACTCCGCATCGAGCATCACGAGCGCACCCTCGTCACCACCCTAACCAAGCGTATGGCCGAGGAACTCACCTCTTATCTCGCGCGACTCGGCTACCGCTGTGCCTATATGCACAGCGATGTCGAGACTATGGATCGCATTCAGATTATCGACGACCTCCGTGCCGGTGCAATCGATGTGCTCGTGGGCGTAAACCTCTTGCGTGAGGGGCTCGACCTGCCCGAAGTTTCGCTCGTCGCTATCATCGACGCCGACAAGGAAGGTTTCCTGCGCTCCCGACGATCGCTCACCCAGACCGCCGGACGCGCCGCACGAAACCTCAACGGTGAGGTGATAATGTATGCCGACACTATCACCGCTTCAATGCGGCAAACCATCGACGAAACCGACCGCCGGCGCTCACTACAGCTCAAGTACAACGAGGAGCACGGCATCACGCCGCAAGCCATCGTCAAAGCGCGCAACGCCATCATAGGTGTCGATAAGAATATGACTGTCAGCGACGACACCGTTAAGCATGCCCGCAAGTATGAGAACAACATTATCGACACGTCTTCCATCACTGCCAAGCCGGCCGAGAAGGAATACTCTGTGGTCGATGAATTCAATCGAGCCGCCGGCATAGCAGCCGACCCCATTATACCCTATATGAGTGCCGTCGACCTCGACAAGGCCATCGAGCACCTAAAGAGGCTCATGGTTGAGGCCGCAAAACGGATGGATTTCATCGAAGCCGCTCAATACCGCGACGAAATCCTCAAACTCCAAGCCCGCCAACCCTCTTGATAAACTGTATATACTTGTATTCCAAAATGCCTTTTAACCGCATTAAGTGTTCATAAATAAATACGGGCTTTAACTAAAATTGATTGTTTTCAAACACTAAATATAAGTACCTGACAATTTTTGTTTAAAGTTGTTTTTTATACAGCTCGCTTTTATGGCAAATCCATGCCCGCGAAGGAAAAAAGGAAAAAAATCTTCTATTATTTGTCTATATCAACTTTTATGCTTATTTTTGCGGTCGATTTAATATTAATTAATGTGTATTCTATTGAGAATTTTTGAACGAATATAGAAATCCTGCCGCATGAGTTTGTTCACAAATACACGGCTTTTCGTCACCGAAACCCAACGTTTCAGCACAAAACCGCCGAAAAATTTGCAGAACCTGCTCCAGCGGTTGTATCTTTGCACTAAAAATTGATTACTAACTATTTTAACCCCAGAAAGAATTATGGCAAATTTTAATGATGAGACGATGTATCAACCCGTTCCCGACAACAACGAGTTAGCTAATATGGTTCCGCCACCCCTGCCCGGAAATCCCGGCGCGCAGGCGCAACCTAAGAGTCGTGTAGGACAGACAATCGCCCTCGCAGGTGCCGCCGGCGTTGTGATGGGTGCGGCCGCAGGCGCGGGAGTGGCCTATGCCGCTACTGGCAACGACGAGGTCGCGGTCGACGACGTCGAGTCAGGCGCCGACGCCGCTATGGCTGCCGTCGACACAGATGGCGGACACCTCGTCACAATCAGCGGAGAGATGACGTGCAGCGACAGCCTCTCTTTTAGTCAGGCTTTCGCTCAGGCGCGTGCCGCCCTCGGTCCCAACGGAGTATTTCACTGGCATGGAGGCACCTACGGCACTTATTACGCCAACGAGTGGGACGCTATGAGCGAAGCCGAACAGCACGACTTCACAGCTCAGGCTATGCACCAGGATACTCAACACACCGTTCACCACACGGCTGTGGTCAACAATAATGTGGTGATTGACACCGACGCCGGCGTGGCCAACGTTGACGATGGACTGAGCTTTAGCGAAGCGTTCGCGCAAGCGCGTGCCGAGGTTGGGCCAGGCGGAGTGTTTGAGTGGCACGGACGCCTCTACAACACTTATTATGCCAACGAATGGAACTCAATGTCGCCCGCGCAACGCGGTGGCTTCGAACTCGCGGCCAACCAGGGTGGAAATGCACGGGTCGTCACTAAGGGGGCAACGTGGCTATAGACGACGGTAACGACAGCGCGCGCTCAACTGGCGCACAGTCTCATAACACAGGCATCAGCGCCGACGATGTCAACCACGGTCTCTCGGTCGACACCACTCTCAATTATGAGGCTCCCGACAGCAGTATGGAGATGGACGACAACCTCCACCTCACAAGCGCCGATGTCGACGACTTCAACGGCATGAGCGATTACAACAACGATGTGTTGGAGGCGTAACACCACTCCTTCGCCACTCCCTCATTCTAAACTCTACCAATATGAAGATAACTGGTATTTTTTCATATTTATTGATGGTCATGGTCTTGGCTTGCTGCGCTCTTGGCGCGCAAGCTAAGACTTTCGCTGTCTGTGTCGGAATCAGCGATTACCCCGGAACCGCCAACGACCTCCATGTCAGCGCAGGCGATGCCGTCGCCGTAAGCAACCTCTTTGCAAGCAACGGCAACTGCCGGGTCTCAATTCTCACCAATAGCAAGGCAACCGGCAATCGCGTATGCGAGCTGATGGAGCAAACCTATCGTGCTGCCGGCGCCAACGATGTTGTCGTACTCTTTTTCAGCGGGCACGGATACCCGGGTGGGCTATATTGCTACGACGGCCAACTCTCCTACGACCGCATAATCAACGTCATGAAGAAGAGTAAAGCCAAAAGCAAGGTCATTATGGCCGACGCTTGCTACAGCGGACGTATGCGCGATGACAGTAACCAGTCGCTCAACAGCAAGAACGTGCTGCTTTTCCTCTCCTCGCGCTCCAACGAGACCTCGCTCGAAATGGGCGGCATGAAAAACAGCCTCTTTACCTACTATCTCGTTCAGGGACTAAAAGGGAAAGCCGACTATAGTCGCGACCGAACTGTCACAGCTAAGGAACTGTTTAAATACGTTCACACAAAGGTCGTGAGCGACTCGCGACAGCACCAGCACCCCGTCATGTGGGGACGCTTCGACGACAATCTGCCGCTCATCCGCTGGTAACCCTCTTTTTTCTGCGAATAACGAAAAACGAATAACAATAAACTATGAAGATTAAACTTTTTCCACCTCAAGCGATTCATGAGCTCGGACAACGCGCCAACCAAGAGGACGCGCTATATCCCGTTAAGGACCGAGCTACTGTCGACGACCGGCTTTTCCTTGTATGCGACGGAATGGGCGGACACGCCAAAGGCGAGGTAGCAAGCCGGACTGTAGCCACATCTATCGCCACCTACTTTAAGAAAAACTTCAACCCCGACACGCAAGTGCTATCCGACGAACTCCTCCAAGCCGCCATCGACGAGGCTTACCGGAGATCGGAAGAGCACACGCCATCGACGAGGCTTACCGGGAGCTCGACAAGCGCGACGACGGCTCGTTCAAGAAGATGGGTACCACGCTCACTCTTATCTGTTTCCACAAGGGAGGGGCTACAGTGGCGCACATTGGCGACAGCCGTATATACCACTTGCGTCCCTCAACGGGCGAAATTCTCTACAAGTCGCGCGACCATTCGCTGGTCTACGAACTATATCAGACGGGCGAACTCTCCTACAACGAGATGCGCACCTCGCCGCAAAAGAATGTTATCACGCGCGCTATGATGCCGGGTGAAGACAACCGCTCGCGAGCCGACATCGCGCATATCACCGACATCAAGGCGGGCGACTACTTCTACCATTGCAGCGACGGTATGCTCGAGCAGATGGAGGACGAGGAACTGTTGGCGATTTTCTCGGCTACAGGCAGCGACAGCAGCAAAGCGCAACGGCTTATCGACGCCACGGTGGACAATAAGGATAATCACACGGCTTACATTCTGCGCGTGGCCGAGGTGGTGAGCGAGCAGGGCGACGAACGGCTCGTCGACGATGAGGCAACGGCCTTTTGCAACGCCATACGCATCGAGCGCGAATTGGGTAAGGACGACCTCATGGATGCCGAAACAGTTCTACCGGGAGCGCCTGAGCCTGATCCCGAACCAACCCGCAATCCCGCACAAACTCCTCCCGCAGCACCGGCGCCTGTGGCTACGACTCAAGCCGCTACTGCCGCACAGGCTTCAGCCGCTCCGGCTCAACAGCCGGCGCCAGCGCCGCGTAGGCAGGGTAGGGGAGCGCCGGAAGGGTTTGACCCCAACCGTATGCCACCGGCACCCGAGCACCCATCAAGCAAACTGCCGCTCATTCTCGGCATCCTCGTTGCTCTCGCGGTTATCGCGTTCGCCGCTTGGTGGTTCCTACTACGCGACCAGGGAGCACCAGTCAAAGACGAAAAACCGAACACCGAACAAGTGTCCCCACAGGAAATAAAGGACACCGAAGTCACCCCGCAAGAGCAAGAACCGGAACGTGACGTCGAAGACGTGGTCGAGCAAATCGTAACTGACAAAGAGGATAATAAGAAGGACGAAAGAGGAAATACAGAACGTGGACGCATTTCTAATTCAGCTATTAAGCAAAAAACGAATGAGGATGTATCTAAGGTGAAAACCGAAATAAAAAATAGGCAAACATCGTCAGGCTCGACTGCATCCGCATCTTCGAGCTCCGCTTCATCTGTTGGGGGGGACGCAAGTAATAGTAATAGTAATAGTGATAGTAATAGTAAACAAGGAAGCAATCAAGGAGGCAAACAAGGAAACAGGGGTGGTGCTAGAAAAGCAAATTCGGGTGGCATTGACCCAAGTAATCAACCATCTATTGAGCCAAAATGAAACCGGCAAAATACATATTTTCTCTCTTACTGGCGATAGCAACGTTGGCGCTCGCAACCTCAGCCTTTGCCGATGTCGTAATCGAAAAGCCTGAAAGCGTTATCCTGAAGAAATTAGGAAAAAGGCCATCGAAACCGGATGCGGCAAAGTCAGGCAAACGTTCTCAATTAAGCAATCAACGCCGACAGAATGTCATCGTGCTCGACAACAATCAGCAAATACAACTGTCTGCTGACTTCCAACATGATGCCGCCGAACGGACAGGCGAAGAATACTTCAACTTTGCCCAGGACATTAAGCAATCTATCGACAGCGGCGACCGCGACAAGGACAGCGCCAGCGTAGCTCTTAT
>ERZ842401.7078-NODE-7078-length-11648-cov-7.506944_pt1 | contig 11648 bp, 8 predicted proteins | sample MGYA00521270_ERZ842401 | MGnify/ENA primary metagenome ERZ842401 (study PRJEB31892, sample SAMEA3878208) | bioreactor metagenome | biome: Moose rumen | place: Sweden | collected 2011-10 | study: EMG produced TPA metagenomics assembly of the PRJEB12797 data set... | reverse complement strand
CCGAAAAAAATTGCAAAGGGTAACAGGGAAATTTCCCTGAAAAATGATGCAGGACAAGTGAGCAAATTTTCGAATTTGTGGCACTGTTCTGCCGTGCTTGCTGGTATTGTTTCGCTTGAAATTTTTGGAGTGAGAAAACTTTGCCAGCAAGCAAGTACTTTGTGGCGACAATCTCGCACAAACTACGAAAAACAACTATAACAAGATATAGTTGTTTTGAAAAAATAAAAAATCCGGAAGAAGTCAGACTCCCTCCGGATTTTTTTCAACTTTTCAACAGGCTTTCAACATTGATTTCGACTGTATCAGACTTTATGATTTTACCATCCAGCTTGACTACAATTTCCAACATCTTTTTGGGAACTGTCTCATCCGCCGGAGCATCAGAGGGGGGCGTACTTTTTTCAAACCCATTCAGTCCCCTGCCCTGAATGATTTCGGGGTAATCCTGATAACATTCGTCAAGGTCTACGTTTCCAGAGATTCCATCAATGTGTCCAGTGCTGGACTTCTGCCACATCCCGAACTGACCGGAATATGAAGTCTGACCGACACCATAATGAGCTACCCAGACGGCGAAACGTTGACGAACCTCAGCGGAAAGGTACGTCTCTAAATGGGACTTACTTGCATAAATTCCAGCAAAATAACCAGCCTTTTCGAGGGTTTCACAGAACTTTTCCGCCATAGCAGAACAAATAAAAAGCCCCTGATTGAAAGCCGTCTTCTCCTCAATGTCGAAATAGAGTGGGTATTCAAAATTTTTTCCCTTGATACACTCCAGAAATACCCTTGCTTCTTGTTCTGCTTCCGTCACCGTCTTAGCGTAGGAATACCAATAAGCCCCGACTGGAATGCCTAATTTCTTGCAGGCAGAATAATATTCTTCAAAGCGTTCATCCTTCTGACTTGCTAATTTTCCATAACCAGCCCGAAGAATCACAAAATCGATTTTCCCCGAATCCTTAACCCGATTCCAGTTGATAGCTCCATTGTGTCTTGACACATCAATACCATATTTCACCATACAATCACCCCTTATTCAGATTAACTTTTTTCAGTGGACGGTGTTATTTTTCTTTTATGATAGTAAAATTTTTCATGTCTTGTCATCCTTTTTATCATTCTCATCTTTCAACTGATTCAGAACCATTTTTAATTTTTTAGGGAGCGGAATGCCTAGTTTTCCAGCATTCTCTAAAATGGATAACCCTTCGTTGGCAATGAAGAACCCAGCAGCACCACTCCGGAGCATAGAACTACCGCCAATGATTTGTGTATCAAGAATGTGACCGATAGCAACAATCATAAGCATCATGCCTTTTTTTGCTAGTCCATAAAATCCTGTTTCGCTGGAAAGGCTATTTTCTTTGATGGCGATGATAATGCCAGTCAGATAGTCCATTATCATAAATACCATCAATGCTGTCAGAAGTCCGTCCATGCCACCAAACAGAAAACCAAATCCGGCGAAAATTTCAGCACTAAGCCATTTCAAAAATGTTTCAACCAAATTAGCAAGGAATCCCCCGCCTCTATAGGCGGGGGAGGAATTGCGTCCCACCTATTGACAAAAGCCCCCAAATATGAGATAATAAAAATAGAATCCTGAAAGGCGGTGAAAAAATGGCAAATAAAGCGTGCAAATTTCGGATATATCCGACACCAGAACAAAAAACGCAATTTGCGAAAACATTTGGATGTGTCAGATTTATCTACAACAAAATGCTGGAAGATAAAATTGCTTATTATCAGCAGACAAAGAAAAAATTAAACAATACCCCGGCACAATATAAAGAAGCATTTCCATTCCTGAAAGATGTGGACAGCATGGCACTTTGCAATGCCCAGATGAATTTGCAGAATGCCTACAACAGTTTTTTCTCCCGTCCAAACAATGGATTTCCGAAATTTAAGTCCAGAAGAAACAGCAGAAAATCTTATACCACTAACTGTATCAATGGAAATATCACATTAGAAAATGGATTTCTGAAGCTTCCTAAACTCAAGGGGCTTGTCAAAGTAAAACAGCACAGACAAATCCCGGATGACTGGAAATTAAAATCAGTGACAGTCAGTCAGTCCGCAAGCGGAAAATACTATGCAAGTATTCTGTTTGAGTACGAGAACCAAGTACCGGAACAGGAACTGCATGATTTTCTGGGACTTGACTTTTCCATGCATGAACTATACAGAGACAGCAATGGAAATGAGCCGTCCTACCCCCGGTATTACAGACAATCCGAAAAGAAACTGAAAAAAGAACAGAGAAAATTATCCCTGATGCAGAAAGACTCAAAAAATCGTGAAAAACAGCGTATCAGGGTTGCCATACTGCATGAAAAAGTGGCAAATCAAAGAAAGGATTTTCTGCACAAGCTGTCAAGGCTGTTAGTCAATGCGTGGGACTGTATCTGCATTGAAAATTTGAATATGCAGGCAATGTCACAGACACTGCACTTTGGAAAATCCGTCTGTGACAACGGATGGGGCATGTTCACAGAATTTCTGCGTTACAAGCTCGAAGAAGTCGGAAAGAAACTGGTAAAAATTGACAGGTTCTTTGCAAGTTCTCAGATATGTTCCTGCTGTGGTTACAAGAATCTTGACACAAAAGACTTGTCTGTCAGGGCATGGGATTGTCCGGAATGCGGTACACATCATGACAGAGATGTGAATGCTGCTGTGAATATCAGAAATGAGGGAATGCGGTTAGTTTCTGCATAACCTGAAATAAAAGAACCGTGGGACACACGGGGTTAGCCTGTTTATGCTCAGTACACTGGTACTGTCGAGCAGGAACCGACTGCCCGCTTTTGTGGGAGGAAGCCCCCGCCTCTATAGGCGGGGGAGGATGTCACGTCTCACTATATGCTCCTTTCTGGTGCTATCTCCATTCATTTTCATAGAGAATCAGTGTTTGAGACATATCATCAATGCACTGTATCACACTTCCGGAAACCATTGTCATGGTCGTGGAATCCGCTGTAACTCTGGTTGACTTTTTGTTCATTGCCTGAATTTCGCCGGATGTTGCCTGTATTAGTCCTTTATAAGTGTCAGCTTTGGTATCATGGTAAACATAAACAATCTGCATAGAGTATCACCTCACTGAATAAAAGTCATATTAGTCCAGTTTGTTGTATATGCCCCTGTTGTAGAATCCTGAACATTGTCCGATACAATCAAAATGATTTGCTCGGAATTACGCCCAACAGCAAAGTTAGCATGAAGGATTGTTAAAGTTGTTCCAACCTGAAAATCAAATCCAAAGTTGTTGTTTGCAAGTTCAAACACTCCTTCTTTTGTGTCTGTTGTGAGTTCAGCAATGATTTTTTGGGGAGTAGTAGTATCATCAATTACTTTGTAGCGATTGAGATAAACCTTAGTACCGCCATAATCAATCACATTGTCTTCAGTGGGTTCTATCCAGCCAAAGTCACTTAACAAACTTGTAACCCTAGAATCGTGATTGATTTTTTCGTACTCCTCCAGCAAGGCATCAATTTCTTCTTTGGTATATCTGTCGTTCAGTGCATCAATGATACTTTGCGGAATGCCTGAACTTTTGGATATTGTTCCAATTGCACACAGCAACTCTGCATACCGTTTATTTGTCATAGCATTTCCTCCTCTTAGATTTTCGATAGAGTTCCGATGGTATCAAGCAACTCTGAAAATTGCTCATTTGACATAGAGCTGATGCTACTATCCCCTTCCTCTGTGATTACATAAATCACAGCATCAGAAGGACTTTCCATGTTGTCATACTCTGCTTGAGTAACTTGTTTGATTGGCTGATTGGTAGCAACAGTGTCAGGAATATAGACAACAGGAGAAAAAATGCCTGTAAAAAAGCCCTCACTTTCCCCTGCCAGTCGCATTGAGTTTGTACATCCGTATAAAGGTGGTGTTTCTGCTACGCTTCGGATACCATTTAGATAGACTTTTACTGTTCCACTGCTGTAGATGCCACAACCGTGATAGTCAGCGGTGTTTTTGGTGTAGCCCGTGATGTCGCAGTTACTAGCGAAACAGTCGCTAGAAATGCTGATACCTTCTCCATTTTCGTTGGCAAGTGCTGATACAGTGCAGTTTGAAAGATAGCTAGAAATGACATAAATTCCGGTTGCTGATTTTCCAGTGACTTTGATATTGGTGCTTTCAATGTGGTTCTCCCCTGAAGTAAAGATACCAACAATCTGGTTATCCGCAAACGATATATCAACGTTGCAGTTTTTACAGCAGTCTGTTTCATCAAGCATTCTGATAACCTGATAAAACAGTCTGATTTCTCCCGTAAGCGTTCCGCTGATGAAACAGTTTTCCAGAGTCACCTTTTCGGTTTGGATGCAGGTGTTCAAGTAGCCTGACTCTCCTCTATTCAGTTCGCAACTGACAGCAAGTTTTAGACTTTTGATGATGCAGTTCTGAAGCAGAGCAAAGTCATTTGATTTCGTAAACTGGATTTCGTCGCATCTGGAGAAGTCCAAAGTGATAGGCTTATTTTCGCTATTGTCAATCCACAAGCTGACAATGGTGCTGTAACTTCCAGTATCCTCTGTTGTATCATCAACTCCGAACGTGCCAATGACAGTGATAGTGTTGATGTTTGGACGAACTCTCTGTATCTCCTGAATGAATTGAGGCAGTTTGACATTATCATCAATGCCATTGCAAACATAGTAGTCTTGTGTTTCTTTTACTCCGTTGAACCAGCTCCAGAAAGCGGAGTCGTACTGTGCGAATAAATTTGTTGTGTCGATTTGTTGTATCAGACCTGTGACCCAGCCACAGACAGAGGTATCGGGTCGCTCATCCGCAATCAGACCTTGAGTGATTTCTGTCGAATTTGCATAAACGAAGACATAGGCAAGAGACAGCTCCCATATATCAGAATCACGCTGTAAAGCAGGAAGATAGGGATTGCCAACTTCTAAGGATTCCCCTTTCTTGACTGCAATTTCAATTCTTCTTTCAGCCCGAATCAATCGGACAACAATTCTATCACAACGATTTCGAACAATGTCTGATGCATCCAACGTCAAGAATAAATCCGTGTCATTGTGTACATAATGATTTTGAATATATGCCCATCCTGCTGTGACTTTGACAGTCATTCCTTCGCTTGCCTGTACTTGCAAGCCGTTGGAAGGGCTTGCAATCACTCCGTCAGAAATTAAATTTCCCAAGTAGTTGGTAAAATCATCTGCTGAATATCGTCTATCACCATCCACACTATCAAAAAATCCGTAGTTTATCATCAAATCACCTTCCAATCTGAAAATGTCGGAATCAGGCGATAGCCAGAACTGTTCTCTGTTTCCGTGATTTCAGTTACGGTTGCTGTACCTTCGATACCGTATCCGTTGACAATCCTGACCGTATCACCAAGATTGTAGTCGATACCATACTGATACATATCCGTATTGACAACTTCCCCACTAAAATCCTTTTTCTCTTTTGCTTGATAGCGGTTCTGTTTTGCCCTCTGCCGAAGAATTTGGATGAAGTTGGACACTGTTGTAGTTTCATCCGTTTCGATACTTTCGGCATCAATGTGTTTTTCTCGAAGATACAGACCACCAATTTCGCTGGACTCAATGTCTTCTACACGGTATCTTGTGCTGTTAAAATCACCTGTTTCCTGTATCAGGTTGTAGTAGGTTGTCATATCATAAAAATATTCTGTACTTCCAATGTTCTCAAACTCTGGTGAGAAAATGACAGTTTGTGACCTGTCATTTCCCTGATACAGCCGGAATACAAAGCCCGTTCCAGTAAAAATGACTTGAAAACCAAAATCGGCAGAAACACATATATCTTGAATTGCTTTTAACAGATTTTCACCATTTAGCTGCGTGGTGATACTGTTCTCTGAAAAATGCCCTGTTCCAATGGTCAGTTCTTCAATTTTCCGGTTGCCATTCATCACCGGAGAAGGAGAACGAGTTGGATTGACTGCATTTTCCGTAACAAGTTGATAGATACATTCATCCACATACCCCGAATAGTCAAACTTGTGAAACACGATTCTTTGACTGAGAATGCATTCCGCAGACCTTCCAGAAACAATGAGCCTATCCCCGTCTTCGGGGTCTGTTGTCAACTGAACAGATTCCACTTTCATAGCTGTTTCAATCTCGTCTTCTTTTGTCAAGAATGTTAGACCATCCAGAAACAGACTGAATAGTTCCACTGTTGCAGGGAGATACAGTTCAAATTCTCCTGCTTCCTGATACCGCCTAATCCAGATAACGGAAATTGCATAGTCAATCAAAGTAACAGTCTGAAAGCCTTGTTCTTTGGTGTATTTCCACACATAAATGTTCACGGTATCAAACACCTCCAAACCGTTCAACTACTGTGAACAGGATTTTGACAAACTCTTGTCCTTCTGATACTCTAAAGGTAAAATCATTTGCACCAGATACCAACTGAAACCATTTTGACCCAACAGCTCGATAGAAAAGTAGGTTGATTTCGGCATTATTTCTCTTAACGATGCATTTTTTGTTTCCTGTTGTCGTGTCAATCATGATGATGTCACCTGCCTGAAAGTCATAATCGATTCCAAACATCTCTTGTGTGGTCGTGTTATAAATTCTTAGTCCTTTGACATCTCCAAGAATGGAAATTTCCAGAATACAGCCACATTTCATATCTCCACCGTTTTGAATGGTACAAAATGGGAGAGCCTGTATCTCTGAAATGGGAATTGGTTCTTGTATCGAGAATGGAAATTCGAACAGTTTAACAATCCGTGAAAGTTCTTCTTGAATTGCTGTCAAACCTTCAAAGTAGGGATTTGGGCAGATAATGGAAATCTGTATCTCCTCTTTGTTGGTAAAAATGCTACCGTCCAGTACTTCAACATAGCCCTTGATTCTGACATTTCTGTTTTTGTTCCGGTAGTAGATGGTGCAGTTTTCTTTCATTGTGAAGATGGTATACAGTTGTTGACGGTTTGTCTCAATATCGCCACGCAGACGGAGTGTTATTACAATATTCCGACTTTGGAGCTTTGCAGAATTGAAATAGCTACCGTCCGCACTGCTTTCACTGGTGTTGATGTCCGTATTAGGACGAGTCAGACCACTGACATCAGCGACAATATAATTGCCTACATTGTTGGATAATTCAAAGGTCTGACCTTTTGCATTCTCAATTTTCAGAGTAAATGCTGGACGAAACATTATTTCACCTTCTTTACACTCCTAACAAGATTTTTCGTTTGACGATAAATTTCATATCTTGACAATGATTTCGGGCTTGTGTTTGTTTGGTTAAAGGTCTGACTGTTGTCAGTGTTGTAATAGTTGTTGACTGTTCCAGCAGTAGCTCCCAGCATTGCAGGAGTATCAATTGAATAGTGCAAATCAGAATCTAGTGTCATTGTCATGACTTCCGAAACGCTTTTGACAGCTTTTTCAAGAATACCTTTGTTTTTGAGCATTCCCTTAGCTAGTCCGCCCATGAAGTCAGGCATCCAGCTTTCAAAGTCTGTCAGCGGTCCTTTGTCTGGTACAGAGAAGTGCAGATATTCACGGATGGTATTCGCTACTTCTTCTACTGTCCCTGTCAAGTTGCCCAACTGATACCTGATACCATTGATAAGGTTCTGCATCAGGTCATATCCCCACTGCCAAGAAGAATTGACTTGTGTGTGAATGTGGCTGAATGCTGCTTTAATTCCCCTTGCAACAACATTTTCAAGGTAATTCAATTGATTCTGGACGTTGACAGCGTTAGCACTCATAAGCTCGAAGGTACTGTTATTGACTCCGTTCCAGCCCGAAGAAGTGTCACTTTGAATTTTATTGAGAGCGTTTTTGTTGCAGCTTTGCATATTATTCAAAAATGTTTGAACAATGGAGAACACATTTTGCAAGGATTTTCTTGTTTTGTCGATGATGTCAGTAAACATAGTTGTTAAATGTTTCTGTGTCAGTGTAGCAATTACATTTGCACATTGGTTGACAGCATTTTCAATCATGATTTGATTGGAAGTGATACCGTTCGCAAGTCCTCCCATGAAATCAGGCATCCAGCTGCTGAAATCAGCCAGTTTTCCCTTTTCCGGTTCGGAAAAATGAAGATATTCCCAGATTTTTTCGCCTATCTTTTCGGATGCTTCCGCAATCTTGCCAATACCGCCGCCAATGCCGTCAACCAGATTGACGATAATATCTGCTCCCCACTCTTTAGCAGAATCAATCACGCTCTTGATTCCGCTCCCTATCTCATATAACAACCCTGCTCCAGCTTCGAAAATTTGAGGAGCATTTTCAACCAGTGATGCAATAATAGCTCCGATAATCTCCGGAATGAGCTTGACAATGGTGTCAATAATTTCGTCTGATTTCTCAATCAGGGCAACTAACAGTGTAAATCCGGCTTGGATAATCAGAGGAAGGTTACTAAGAACCGCATCTACAATGGCTGTGATAATGTCCGGAATCACTGCAATAATGGTTTCTATGATTTCCGGCAATGCGTTGACAAGGGCAGTCAGAAGGGTGATACCTGCTTGAATGAGGTCAGGAAGTCTTTGGAGAAGTCCGCCTATAATACTTGTGATGATGACCGGAAGGACTGCAAGAATGCCTTGGATGATTTCTGGAAGGGCATCAATCAAAGCGAGGAACAATGTTAAGCCTGTATCAATTATCATGTCAATGCAGGACAAAAGCCCATCAGCCAAGTTTCTGACTAAATCCGGAAGAATTGCAAGCAGTTCTGGCAATGCTTGAAGCAAGCCATCAGCTAAAGCCATTATTAGCATCAGTGCAGATTCCACTATCAAAGGCAGATTGACAGCGATTCCATTTACTAGCTCTTTGATAAGGACAACAACAGCAGTCAATAACAGAGATACATTTGAAATCAGCCCATTTGCAAGGGTTGTGATGATTTCTGTCACTACGGGTATCAGCTCAGGTATCATTTCCATGATACTGGTTATCAGTGTTGTAATGAGTTGTAGTGCCGCATTGACCAGTAGCGGAAGATTGCTGATAAAAGTCTGAATAAAGCCAGTAATCAAAGTTACCGCTATATCAGTGAACTGCGGAAGTGCCTTTAATATTGCTGTAAAGATGGTATTCAGAACCGTTGAAACACGTTTCAATACATTTCTGAGTTGTACAGATATAGTTGTCAAAAGCTTGATAATGGCACTTGAAAGTACCTTTTCTGCTCCGTCTTTTCCTTCAATGATGCCAGTCAGAGCAGGGAGTAGTTGTTTTGTAACGGATTGAACAACTTTTCTCAAAGGTCTGTCAAGGTCATCAAAGATTGCCTCTTGCAAGCCAGAAAAGGCAGATTTCATCAAGGTCACATCTCCAGCCAGATTGTCAAGCTTGACTTTTGCCATTTCTTTGGCTGCATCTTCACAGTCATAAATAGCATCTGTTAGTTTGTTATAATCCTCCTCTGAAGCATTGATAATGGTCAGCATTCCAGCCAGATTTTGTTTGCCGAAGATGATAGCAGCGTTTTTGAGCTGTTCAGCCTGAGCAAGTCCTTCTTCTGTTTCGCCGAGGTCTGCAATCATATCATCAAGGTCACGAGTATTTCCTTCACTATCTGTAAGGTCAACATTGACTTTTTTCAGGGTTGTACGGAGTGTATTCATGATTTCGCCAAGTGATTTCATATTTCCGGCTTCATCTTGGAATACCGATTGTCCCTCAATCGTCTGAATTGTCCCCTGTTGGGCTTTGTTAAGTGCCTCTTGTGCTTCTGTCAGGTGATTTTCGGCAGTTTGCAAGGTCAAAAGAGCCTTTTGAGCCTGTGAGGAACTATCACCATATTTAGCAACAGCATCATTATAAGAAATTTGAGCTTTTTCCATAGCGGCTGTCTTGTCAGTAACTTTGGACTGTGCTTTTGCAATAGCATCATCATCAAAGACAGTGGTTGTCTCAGTTGCAATCAATCCCAACTGTTTCATGGCTTCAGACTGCTGTTTGGTTGGCTTTACCAGATTGACAAGGGCATTTTTCAGGGAATTACCTGCCTGACTGCCTTTGATACCTGCATTTGCCATCAATCCAAGGGCAATGCTCAAATCTTCGGCACTTGCCCCCATAGAACCAGCAACAGGAGCGACATACTGGAAACTTTCGCCGAGAAGTCCGACATTTGTATTGGCATTAGAGGATGCAGCTGCTAGGATGTCCGCATAGTGTCCGGCTTCATCTGCACTCATGCCTAATGCTGTCATACTGTCTGTAACAATGTCGGCAACAGTCCCTAACTCTTCACCAGATGCGGCACTAAGGTTCATGACAGGCTCAATGGCGGCTATTTGCTTTTCAGCTCCCCATCCAGCCATAGCCATAAAATTGAGAGCATCTGCTGCTTCAGATGATGAAAAAGCAGTTGTCCTTCCCATTTCTTTGGCTTTTTCTGTCAGTTTCTCCATGTTAATGGCTGCTTCTGATGTTGGATTATGCAAATCATTAAGGTTATAGCCTAAAGTTGCAGCGACTCCAGACATTTTGCTTTCCAATTCCGAGCCTGTTTGAATTACATCAGAAGTGAACTGTTTTAGGGTATCAACACTTTTAGAAAGTGCTTCAGAAGCTAGGTTGCCAATGAAAGTCCCGACAGCAACAGCAGCGGATGAAATTCCTCCGGATGCTTTTTCAGAAGTTTCACCTACATCTTTGACAGTCTTATCAAACTTGTCAGCTTCTTGTTCTGCTTTGCTGTACTTTTTTTCGTTGGATTCGATTTCACCGGATAAATCTTTTATCTGACGGCTTAAAGCTTTCGCCTCATCCGAATTTTTGCCATAGGTGGCACAAGCATTGATATATTCTGACTTTAGGTTGCTAAGTTTATTTTTCTGGTCGCTCAAACGCTCTGTAAGAGTCTTTTCTTCCTCATTGAGTTCATGTGCGGCACTTTCTGCTTGTTGGAGCTGTTTTTTATTCTCTTTTTGTTCATTAGAGAGTGCCTGAATTCTGGATGCAAGTGTTTTTGCTTGTTCTGAGTCCTTGCCATGCTCCAAAACTGCATTTTTATACTCATCATTCAGGCTGGAAAGTTCCTTGTCTTGGTCTGCAATGGTCTTTTTGAGAGATTCCAGCGGAGACAAGTTTGCTTTTTCCGTTTGCCCTAATTTGGATGCCGATTTTTCGCTATCAGCCAATTTTTTTGAATTTTGTAAAAGTTCTTCGTTAAGAGCATCATATTTCCGCTGTAATTCTTTGGCAGAGTTAGAATTCTCTCCTTCTGCAAGAACAACACTCTGATACTGTTCTTTCAAGTTAGAAAGTTCTTTTTTCTGGTCTGTGATAGTCTGTCTCAGGCTATCCAAAGGAGTAACAGCTTTTTGTTCCGATTGCCCCAATGATTCAGCCGATTTTTCGGCATCAGAAAGTTTTTGTTGATTTTCTGCTAATTCTGCATTGAGTTGATTGTACTTGTCTTTCAGCTCCTTAGCAGAGTCAGAATTCTCTCCTTCTGCAAGTACAGCACTTTGATACTGCTCTTTCAGACCAGAAAGTTCTTTCTTTTGGTCTGTAATGGTCTGTTTCAGGCTATCCAAAGGAGTGACAGCTTTTTGTTCTGATTGTCCCAGTGATTCAGCCGATTTTTCGGCATCAGAAAGTTTTTGTTGATTTTCTGCTAATTCT
>ERZ842401.7077-NODE-7077-length-11649-cov-4.989650_pt1 | contig 11649 bp, 9 predicted proteins | sample MGYA00521270_ERZ842401 | MGnify/ENA primary metagenome ERZ842401 (study PRJEB31892, sample SAMEA3878208) | bioreactor metagenome | biome: Moose rumen | place: Sweden | collected 2011-10 | study: EMG produced TPA metagenomics assembly of the PRJEB12797 data set... | reverse complement strand
CAGCCAGAAGCCACGGTGGCAAAGCGATGCGGATGTTCAATCAAAAAAAGTCTGTTGCTATGTTTCGCGACTTATTCAAGCTTGACACAAGCTTCAACTGTGTCCCCCAGGGCGATGAAAGAATCGCCGTCCGCCTGTATTACAAACATGCTGCTGTCCTTCTGCAGCATTTCGATGAGTGGAAGGACAACCCCAAATTCTACTTCATTCCACTGAAGCTGAACATGGCATATTTCTACGCCGGAGGCGCAACGGCCGTGGCCCTGCCGCCTTACTATGTGGGGACCATCCTCCGGAATTCTCTGAAGCATCCGGAACTATTCAGCACTCCGTGTGAGTGCGGCCATATGGCATACGCTTATACTTACAACGGTTCCCCTTTGAGCGGCCGATTCGACCTCAGCTGCGCATGCCCAAATTGTAGCAAGCATATCAAGGCCTGCGAATCCGGCTGGAGAATCCGGAGTGAGGCCTTTTGCGCCACCCAGAAGGAAGACCTGCACCGTGGCCGGATAATGGCGCTGCTGCATCCCAGGTTTGAACTGGCCAGCATCCAGGAACTGCTGCACTTCTGCGGCGTGACCGACGAGGAAATGGTGCTGCCGCCGGAAGATCACAAAATTACCCGATATGAGCTGGGAGGCAGGCATGTGCTGGTGAGTGATTTGGCGGGTGGGTGCGTAGTCCTTACGGAATAGCCGATTCCATTCGCAGGGATTGCTTTTTGCGGATACGGAATTCCATTGTATCTTTGCAATGAGCAATCCCTATGACTATGGCCAGAATCTACGTCGCCTCCAGTTGGAGAAACCCATACTTCCCCGAAGTGGTCGTGGCCCTCAGGGCCGCCGGACACGAAGTCTATGATTTCCGCAACCCTTCCCACGGCTGTAGCGGCTTCCACTGGACCGACATCGATGAAAATGCCACTAATTGGAGTTTTGAGGAGTATACCGAGGGGTTAAGCCACCCGAAAGCTGAAAAACAATTCGCAGCCGATTTGGATGCCCTTGAGTGGGCCGACACATGCGTTCTTGTGCTTCCCTGCGGCAGGAGCGCCCATACTGAGGCTGGATGGATGGCTGGAACAGGAAGAAAAGTCATTGTGTATATCCCAGAAATGCGGGAGCCCGAACTGATGTACAAGCTGTTTAATGGGGTTGTGAACTCACTAGACGATTTGATGAAGAGCCTTCAATAATTTCGGGCTCAAATAACCAATTGAACCGGCTTCGCCGATTTAGGGGCAAGGCCATTATTCTTCAGCGCAGTTTCTAAGTGTATAATTGTCTCCTCAAATCTGTTATTTTTCAATGCGCATTCCCACACAATAATGACATTCCATCCCATGATCTCGAGTTGGCGGTAATGCTCCTTGTCCCTTTTTATATTTCCATCTATCTTGTTGACCCAGAATTCAGTATTCGTTTTAGGAACAACAAAGTAACGGCATCTTTGATGGCCATGCCAAAAACAACCATTTATAAAAACTACTGTTCTATATTTGGGTAGAACCACATCCGGCTTGCCGGGCATATCCTTTACATTCAGCCTAAACCTGAAACCGTCAGCATGCAGCTGGCTCCTAACCTGCTTCTCTATGCCCGTATCCTTACTACGGATACGGGTCATATTCAAGTGACGCTGCTCTGGTGTCAGGACATCCGCCATTATTTCTCAGGCATAATGTAACCGGCATCTTCCGCCTTGTCGATAATCTTTTTCATCCTCTTACATTGTGCAGCGGAAGGCAGACTGTACCTTTGAATGTAGCCGGCAATAGATTTCACGAACTCACAATCACCAACGGGAACCAGCCTGTTCGTTTCCAGATCTTTGTAAACACGCATCCAGTATTGGTATCCGAGGCTGAACATCTGGACAGACAGCTCTATATCGCTATTGAACTTGTGCGCCCTCTTTGCGCTCTTTTCAGATTCCTTATTCTCGACTGTTGAAATCAGTGAATCAAGGAAATCTTCCGTAACTTCGATTTCACACTCATCCCGAAACTTCTTCCAGGTATCAACTTTACGCGCATATTCCCGGACAATCATACCGCCGGAGTTGTTCAGGAATCCATCTGCTATCTGAGAGACAATCTCAACTTGCCTTACAATAGAGTCCGGCAAGGCTTGTCGCTTCCAGATATACTCCCAATCGATATCCTTCCCTTTCGGCACCATGGAGATAATCTTGGAAATGGTGTACGGCGTTACCATGGCTTTGTTACCTCCCTTCTGATACCATTCTGATTTATTGATCATCGTATCCACGGTGTCAAACATGATAACTGAGGCAACAGCCTTGTGGAAGAAGAATTCGTTGATATTGTCCTGGGATTTTGCCCAAATTTCATCTACTATACCTGCAAATGCCTTCATATTGTTGGCAGAACCTGCACTAACAGAGTGGGGATTCATGAATACAGCATTGAGGCACTTGGCCAGCTTCTCTTTCTTGATGACCTGATTGGAAGGATGAATTCTCTTGAACTTATCCCTCTGGGCAGGAGTCATCTTCATCTGTTCCTGCTCCCAGCGGCCACGGGATCTTTCGTAGTACCAGATTGTCTGATACGGTTTGCCATCAACCGGTGGTGCGGGATACTTTTGCGACATCTTCTCCATCTGGACATGGAAGGGATGAGTCGAGAAGAAGTCCGCTTCAGAAACTGCATTCTGGCTGTTAGCGCACTTGGAAATCTCCTTGGTCATCTCGTTGTACTTATCCTGTTCTTCTTCACTCTTTTCCTCGGCCATATTAAGGACGGTAAGTTTCATAGGGACAAAGATATCCTTCAGATCGGATTCCTTCTTAATGAAAGAGTTAGCAAGTGATGCCGTAGTCTGTCCACCATTTATAATCTGGAAGTCTTCAAACGACAAAAGTCTGGTCCCATCCTTGGATAATTGTATTCGGTTCGCAACCACAGCGATTCCATTGTTGTAGATAAAGAAGTTATGCCTTTTCACAGTGGAATTGATTGTCTCCCTGATTTTGCTGTTCACTTTTCCTCGGGCACTGAGGAATGAGCGAACGTTTCCTTCCAGAAGGCGACTACCTTTGTCAAGATAGATATCAGCGAGGAATTTGCCCGGAACGATAGCCAAATAGGCATCATAATCGCCGTAATCCGCAATATTGGCTTTGAGGCACTGAATACCCTCAGGCAGGTTATATTTGGCCGTATCGATGGTAATTACTTCGGAAATTTGCGACATCTCCTGTTGGTAGAAACGGCCAAGGTCCCATACGTTTAGTTCGACGGGACGCTCGAGAAGCTCTTCCTGCTTCAGGGTCTTGACCCTTTCACTCATCTCCGCATTCGTCACAAGGAAGAACTTGAATTTGAGGATTTCCGTGTCGTACTTACTCTTACCTATACGACGTTTGAATTCCTTCGCAATGTCTATGATGAAGTCTGAATCATCACAATACTTCCTGATTTCTCCGGAATATGCCTCAAGGATGAAGTTCCTCATTGCCTTGGAGAGGTCCTCGATCCTTTGGTTGCTTAATGAGACTTTGTTCTCATCATTATAGAAGTCGCTGATGAGCAATACGATAGAACTATCGGCCTCGTCATAGGCATAAGCGTCAAAAGCAAGTTTACGCCCTCGCGTCCCGTACATATTGCACTCATATGGATATGGGTCGTTGAGCTCTCCACACTCTTCGAGTTTTTCAAGGATGGTGTCAAGAAACTGGCTTTGAGCATCAGAGCTGTTATGCTCTGCCTGGAACCTGATTCGTTCCAGAAACTCAACTCTGTATTCGTTAATATCCATATCATTACTCCTTAAATTGAACTATTGTAGCAAGAAGAAGATCGTACTGGACCTTTGAAATGCCATCGGGAATTGCCTCTTTCTTCAACTTTGGAAACTCTTCTGTGACTGTATATGCATCTATCAGCTTTATCTCATAGACATACTCGTCGTAAACACTCTCAAAGGTAAAACCTGCATTTGCCAGTTTTTCAAGGAAAATGTCTCTGGACTCATCGCTGTCAAGGGTTTTCAGGATACTCCGGCAAAGAGAATTCAGACGTAATCCATCAAATGCCTGACTCATCCTTTCCAGTTGATAAACAATCAGATGCCCTTCGACATTGCTGTCCAGTTGTTCAAGTGACGATATCCTAACAGATTCTTTACCATAGTGAATGGTCTTGACCTCATACCAGGTATGATCCAAAGAGAAATCCTTTTTTGTCTTCTCTTGACCGCTCCATGATGCCAGCGCCCGCAAGCCTCCGCAGAGAGGAATTATATTGTCTCTCAAATATAGAAGTTCTCCCATCAAGCCCATAATCTCCTTTTCATCAAGAAGTCGATTCTTTTGGTAGAACATTTTCCTCCAGGCGTAATACCGGTTGGTAATCATCTGATATCCGATCTTGTCATCCAATGCATTCCGAGTAGCTTCAACAAGGTCATTAATGAACACGCCAAAGGTGTCCAGCATAGAATGGTCCAGCAGGGAGATCACGAAACACGTGTAACCACTCTTGGGGTAATGCTTTATTCCAAGCACACTTGAGGGCTTTATGGCTGCTGGCTTATAAACGCCTCTGTACTCAAGGGCATAATTCCCCGCCTCGTCAGCACCAATGTACAATTTGAGTGGATGCTTGTCATCTACAAGGATATAGCATCCGGGAGCAAAATCCTGTTTCAAAAGTTCAGTTATAGAATTCATAAGTCATCGTCCTCCTCGCCAGCATCGTCAAGTAGCTGTTTGTAATAAACCTTATTAACCTTGTATGTCTTAGACGTATACAATTGATTGTCATTTTTCGGAAATCCTATTCCAAAGGCGACCATCGGTTCTTCTCCCAGCTCATTCTTATATGCCACAAGTCGATCTTTGATAGTCTCGAGAGCTTTAGGGTCATTCTTGTCAACCTTAGCGGGATCAACCTCTACTGGCATGACGAAGTAAAGCATTAGGCACGGCCGGCGGTCATCGACATATCGGAACCATGTAGACCCGGGGAACTGCTTCTCGGGTCTCTTGCCTTCATGGTCATCCTCATACCCTTTTTCCGCAGCCTTCAATTGATTCAGGCTTAGCCCTAACTTTCCGTCAGACGGACTGCCCAGAACAGCCTTGTTGGTGAAAGCGATATGGTTCCCCTTCAGATGCAATGTACGCATCATCGGGAAAATAGAGGTCTTAGTTGTTAAGGGATATGCCTCTTTGCCGTCGCCCGCATAAATGTTCACATCCCACTCTTTCAATTTGCCTCCGCATTCGTCAGAAATAAACTCTTGTATATGTTCAATGTCGAACTTGATGTTCTTTAAGGATACCTTGATTGAGGAAAGCAGATTAGCGATATACGAATATGGAACTTTCTCGTAATGAATTGTACCGTACAACCCTTTCTGGGTTCTATCGGCCCAGTCATTCTCAAGCTTCTGAAGGAATTTCTTAGTTTGTAAAAGGTTGTCTGTATTATTCTGCACTATGAGATTCGCATACGGCGTTTCAAATAGCCCGCCCCAGAAAACAACAGTTTCTGAGTGCGTATATGCACTTCGCATTTTACTGGCAGATGTGATCTGCAACTCGTCACTTATATCCCTCACCTTGATACCAAATTCCTTTGGAGTCATCTTGTCGAGGAACATCTTCTTCAGATCTTCTTTCAGTTCCTCTGTGGCTACAGAGATGTCCATATACCATTCGGCACTTTCATGGCTCGTCCAAATCTGGAAGATGTCATCGTATCCACGGCGATAGCCAAACCAGCGTCCCATCTGCATCAGGACATCAAAGGTGGCTGTATTGCGATAGAAATAACTCGTCATCAGTCCTTTAAGAGTTAGACCTCTGGACAGAGAGAGACCTCCGATAGCGATAGCCCTGAGAGATGGATTTGACTTATAATCGAGCGTTCCGGATTCCTTTTTGCTGTTGATTCCGACAATTTGAATTGGTTCAATAGCCCGAAGAAGATTCTGCTTGGTTAACACTCTGGATTTAGATACGCCGCAATGAGAGAAATACAGGTCGAACAATTGTGCCAGTTCCTGCCAGAACTGATTCCTGGAATTCTCCTTTTCGTTGTCATCGAAGTTGGTTACTATCTCATTGATATCTCGTGAATACAGGTTCTGTACCCACTCTTTAATATGGCCATGAACCTTAACAAACCGGGAAACATTTATCATCATGGTTCTCGGCTGAGATACATCACCTCGCAGGTCTCTTATCACATTTGCAAGGTAGAAGCACCTGATGGAATCAGAAAAGGAATCCGGAAAGGTACCATGCCACTCCTTTGTATGTTTATAGTACAGAGGGCGTGTATCCTTATTCGAATCCAGCTTTATTTCCTCCCGTGTTGGCTCGACAATGTCTTCTATAAACTTAATACTGCCATAGCATCGGCCATATGGATAGAAAATCTCTTTGGCACCTATGTAAGATGACGGTGTGGGAAGGACATAGATGAAGTTCTCAGGAAACAAATCTGCGTTCTTCATCTCTTCAGTGGTGTCCGGGTCAATGAAGACGTTGGCAAAAGGTGTGGCTGTAAAACCTACGTATGTAGCGTTATTGAATGAGTTGCAAATCTGTCGGATAACCTTATTAGTCTTGGTAGGATCCAGTTTATCCTTGCTTGTATTGACCGAAGCATTATCCGCTTCATCATCAATTAGTAACATGGGAGCATGGATCAAATCGTCCAGCATATCCTTATTGTAGTCAGTCAACCACTTATAGAGCTTATTGAGAACTGCGACATTTTTCTTTACAACAAAAAGGACCAGAGAGTCGTGGGATTTGAGCGACATAGTAACCTGGTCTACATCGCCCTTGAAGTCGTCCTCGTAAGACGTAAAAGCTGAAGCTTTAAGCTCCATGTTATCAAGTCCGACACCGACCCTTGAGGATGATTTGTACCGGTTTTTCCCTCGGCCAAAGCTCCTGATAGTGTAGCCTAAAATACCTTCCTCTACTCTTTCCTGAGTCTGCTGGCGGAGAGTCTCCGTTATGCCTGTAAGTAGAATTACAACCTTATAACCAGCGTCTGCCGCTTTGCACACAAGACCGATATAGGTTGCTGTTTTTCCCGACTGGACATCACCGATAACAAGACCGCGGCGCAGCCTTTTACCTTTGATCTTATCGTTAGGATTGCCAAGACAGTTCATTAGTTTAATGAGTGTCTCGGATTCCAGTTTATTGATACTAACCGGGTCTAAATCGCCCGTTCTGCGCAGGTAGTCTTTATAGCGCTTCCAGAACCACCCGTTCTTGTCTTCCAGATTGCTATACCAATCCCTTGATTCTTCGTAATCATCATAGATGACCTGATCTTCAGTATGTCGAATCTGGGTGTAATACTCAATTGCCCCCTTTATTCTTTCTTTCTCAAAATCTTCCAGAGAGATATCCGAATATGACGCAGTCTTATCAATGATGCCATCAAGCTGATCTTCCTCAATAATCAATCCCTGCTTTTTCTTGATGTCAATCATTAACTTGATTTGCGAAAGCAAACTGTCAAGAACTGATTGATCTGTCATAAACTATAGTGTGCGTAAAGTTGTTTCTTCAATTTGCTGTTTCCGGAGAAGCTTTCCTCGGTTTCCAGGATACGGTCTATGATGCTTTTGGTGGACTTGCCACTTATCTCTCTGATGGAGTCCACAAGCATGATGGCCTTTTGAAACAGTTCTCCATCCCGGTCTTCTACCTGCTTCTCGTCAACAATGTTTTTTGACTCATCAAGATACATCTGATGAAGAGGTAGTTTCTGTTCCAGCTCCTCAAGCAGCATCTCCACATACGAGAAACTTTGGTCATCGATTTTGCTCCTTACAAACTTAAATAGTTCTGATTCTTTGTTAATCTCGTAATAGCAATGATTCTCCCGGTCTTCAATTCTGTTCCAGACAAATGAAATCTTTTCATCTGGGTTCTCCCGTCGGCCCCGGTGAGTTTGTTGCCTGATAGAAATATTCATCGCCTCATCCACGGCTCTTTTCAGCTGGTTACGGATGACAGGAGGTATCGTCGCGTTTTGTTTCTTTACGTCAATGCCCCAAACATCATCCAGGGTATTCGGGATATCTACTCTCACCCGGGCATTCTTAGTCAATTCACTACGCGGCTGCCCAAACCATTTGCCCCAGATAATCAGGCGATTGTTCCTATAAATATAGTAACCTTGCCGGGTTCTCATATTCTCAACGCCACCAATCTTCTTTATGTCTTTTTCGCTAAGATCTTTAATGTAAGGCAAAATAAAGGGTTGAGCCTTAATATGTCGTTCTATGCCGTCCTTATCTTTGACTGCCAAATCTATTTCCCGACGTGCATTAGTCTTTGGATGGCCTTCAAGGAATGGATCAAGGGCTTCAACTTTGTGCTTGTTGATGTAGAAATCAATCTTTGCCGGCTTCCTGGCACTTATGAAGCGGTGGAAGATTAACCCCACGTAGTCTATCATTACTGCCTTATACTCAGTCAGTGTAGTAAACACCTGACCATTGCTTGCCTTTGAGATAATGTCAAAATCCTGCCATACCACCAGAGTACCATGAGAAAGAGCTTTTAGTTCATCAAGGTGCGGTAGTTCCTTCAGCTCGTCAATGGAGTACTCCAGCATCAACCATTTTCTCTGTCCCTTGATTTTGTTGTAATCCCACTGATATGCTGACAAACGGCCATTTTTTTTGCTAACAACAGTCATCACACGGCACTGAGAGAGAGAAGCTGCTTTCATCCCAAGTCCGAACCGTCCAAGATCATTTTCTGCGCGGTCTTCCTCGCACGCAGTACTACCATAACGCATTGCAGTATACAATTCTGTATTGGACATTCCACATCCGTTATCCAACACGGCGACATAGCAGTGCGATGGATCACTGGGGAAAAATATCCGGATTTCAGAACTTCCCGCTGTTACGCTGTTGTCAATAATATCGGCCACAGCTGACTCAAATGAGTAACCCATCGAGCGCATAGAACCGACAAGACTGCCAGCTTCTGGTGTATTTTCGACAAGTTTAGGCATTATACGATATGCTGTTTGACTTTAACCATATTGATAAACTCGCCAAGTGAAAACAGGTCAGACTTGAATGCTGGATCGAAACAGGTCTTATTCGCCGCCGGGACAACAAGAATCAGGTTGGATTGCTTCATTTCGCGTAATTGAGCTGATGATACTCCTTGTTGAAGTGTGAACAAATACTTGGTCTCTATCCTGTCGGCCTCAGTCAGAACCTGGCGCCAACGATCTTTGCATGTGGTTTTTGCTCCCAGAAATACTAATTCGTCAGCGGGGAATAGATAATTATGGTATTCCGCGATGCCGGGAAAAATGAAGTCTGGTTTCTTTTTCCCTTCTGTCACTTTTTGTTCATCAAACCTCAGCCTGGCTGTAGTAAAGATTTTGGAGAGGTGATGCTCTAAAGATTTGCCGGCACGTGACTTTCTTCGATTCAGGATTTCATTGGAGAAATCTATGAGCGACTGGCAATCTTTGAATGGAGAGGTATATATGGGCTGATAAAAGCGTTCCTCAAAATAATGGAAGAGCTTATATTCAGTATCAATCCATTTTAACAGAATCTTGTCCGGCTCTTTATTAACATCATCATCAGAAATCGCGAAGTTGCCGTTGAACAAATCCCTGGCAAGGTTGGACATAATAACTGTTTCCGGGAAAAACTCGCTCATTTCTACCACCTGACGGAAGAGACTATCCAAACGTTCATCTGGAGAAGCAAGTACATTTTTATTAATCAGGTGGTTAGTTTTGTCCGTGGGAAGATTATAGAGGGAAAAAAACTCGTCAATATCTTCGTCATGCTCGAGAACTATGCCGCTATAATCTGTGTCTCCCATTTTGCAAATAATGAGAAGACTACCAACGTATTCTTCGGTGAGGAAAGGGAATCCGTGTCCAAAACGTGTAATACGGTACTCATTCCTCGTCCCCGTGCCATAATAAATAAAGCGGCTGTCTGTCTCAAAGTCATCCTGCCATCTGATTTTGACGAATTTCTCCTTATTACTCCCCTTTACTCCGGGCTCTTCGAATAAGAGTTCCTGAGCTTCTTTGGGCACATAAAAGCCACACTGGTGTGATGTCAGGTTCACATCATTGGCAGTAATAAAACGGCAAAAAGCCATTTCAGCACTGTTCACTTGTGAAACAGCAAGGTCAAAATACTCTGTCATACTTTATTTTTCATTGTTTTGACCAGCTGCTCTGCAACGGCCGTGATTAAAGGAACAACCACCGAGTTTCCGCATTGACGATAGGCCTGTACTTCAGATACAGCATTGATAATATACTCATCTGGATACCCCATCAACCTGGCGCATTCACGTGGTGTAAGACGACGTGGGTTCACTCCGTTACCTTGTGGAATCAGAATCTCAGATCCGTCTTTGTAATAACGGGCACTTAGAGTTCTGGTTATGCCGTTAAGATCAACGAGTCCATAGCCAAAACCATTACCCTTTTCTTTATGTTTCTGGGCGTAGTTCTGGAGGTAGTCCCAAAGTTTGTCAGACAAAGTGTATTTGGCTGGTACATCCTGCTCCAGTATGTCACTGATGCAGTTGACGGGGGCGCCCAACTTTGGAAACTCAAATATCTCCTTCCCGCCGTAAAGTTTACGGTCATACCCAACAATCATTATTCTCTCCCGATGCTGCGGAACAAATGATTTGCCGTCAAGAACCTCGTAATGAATACTATAGTCCAGCTCCTCAAGTGTTTCAGTAATCACCTTGAATGTTCGTCCTTTGTCGTGAGAAACCAGGTTCTTTACATTCTCCAGATAGAAAGCTTTAGGACGATGACGGTTAATTATGTCTGCAACATCAAAGAACAGAGTTCCCTGTGTCTTGTCCTTGAAGCCAGTCTCACGGCCAAGACTATTCTTCTTGGACACTCCAGCAATAGAGAAAGGCTGGCAAGGAAATCCAGCGCAAAGCACATCAAATCGTGAAGGGATATATGACTTTGTTTCCTCCTTCGTGATATCACCAAATGGCATATCTCCAAAGTTTGCCATATAGGTCTTCTGGGCGTACTGGTTCCACTCCGATGAAAAAATACATTTACCTCCTTGAGCTTGCATTGCCAGACGGAAGCCGCCCATGCCTGCAAACAGGTCGATAAAAGTGAATTGGGGCTTTTCTGGCTCCGGGAATGGGACATCGAAGAACTCCTTAAAGTAAAGTTCAAGAGGATCATCCCGGAGAACAGATTCCTCCTCTTTATCTTTGAATAGAGTTTCAGTGATGAAGTTCAATGCGGCTCTTTTCGTTCCCTTTGATGCGTATTTTGAATTATGGAGGAACTGCGTTAATATGGACAAAGAGTCCTTTGTTCCATTCTTTTCACACTCTTCAAACAGAGCCTGAGAATCAATGGCGTCCAAGTAGGGATATTTTTTACTTTTTTGCATATCCAACCCTTGCAGTTATTAAAGATTTTATGTGTCTTATCTTGTGGGGCTAATATCCACAACATACAAAGTTAGCACTTTTTATTGAGCATTCATTATTGTGAAAGATTAATCTTAATCCAGTGAGAGTTTATGTGAGGTTCTCTACACCATCAACCTAATCAACTTCCCATCCCTGCAAAACATCTCCGGATGCCGG
>ERZ842401.7076-NODE-7076-length-11650-cov-5.207331_pt1 | contig 11650 bp, 6 predicted proteins | sample MGYA00521270_ERZ842401 | MGnify/ENA primary metagenome ERZ842401 (study PRJEB31892, sample SAMEA3878208) | bioreactor metagenome | biome: Moose rumen | place: Sweden | collected 2011-10 | study: EMG produced TPA metagenomics assembly of the PRJEB12797 data set... | reverse complement strand
AATCAATGACAGAGGGATCATGCTGGATATGCAGGTAGTGGAGAATTCGATCGCTTTTGATGAAAAATCAAAATCCGAACTCATGCTGTCCATGCAGAACCTCACCGGTCTTGATAATCCAAACAGCGTGGTTCAGATGAAGGAATGGCTCTCTGACAACGGAATTGAAACAGAATCACTCGGTAAAAAAGATGTGAAGAATATGATCCCGGAGACCGACGGAGAAATAAAAGAAGCTCTTACACTCCGCCTGCAGCTGGCAAAATCCTCTGTGAAGAAATACCAGGCGATGCAGAATGCGGTCTGCAAGGACGGCAGAGCCCACGGCATGTTCCAGTTTTACGGAGCCAACCGCTCCGGCAGGTGGGCAGGCAGACTGATCCAGTTACAAAACCTTCCGCAAAACCACATGCCGGATCTTGCAGAGGCCAGAGCCATTGTGAAAGCCGGCGATTACGATACCCTGCAGCTGCTCTATGACGATATCCCGGATACACTGTCACAGCTGATCCGGACAGCCTTCGTGCCCCGTCCCGGATACAAATTCATTGTCAGTGACTTCTCCGCCATCGAAGCCAGAGTGCTGGCCTACCTTGCCGGTGAGACCTGGCGTTCCAAGGTATTCGCAGAAGGCAAAGATATCTACTGTGCCTCTGCCAGCCAGATGTTCGGCGTTCCTGTCGAAAAGCATGGGATCAACGGTCATCTCCGTCAGAAGGGAAAAATCGCAGAATTGGCTCTCGGATATGGCGGGAGCGTTGGTGCTCTGAAGTCAATGGGAGCCTTGGAAATGGGACTGACCGAAGAAGAACTGCAGCCGCTGGTCAACTCCTGGCGGAACTCCAACCCGATGATCACCGCATTCTGGTGGGACATCGACCGCGCCGTCAAAACCACAATCACACAGCGCATCATGACCGAAGTGCGCGGGATCCGCTTCTTTTATAAAAGCGGCATGCTGTTCATCAAGCTTCCCTCAGGCCGCCTGCTCTCCTACGTTAAGCCACGAATCGGAGAAAACCAGTATGGCGGCGAATCCGTCACCTATGAGGGAGTTGGATCCACAAAGAAGTGGGAACGCATCGAATCCTACGGTCCGAAGTTCGTGGAGAATATCGTCCATGCCGTCAGCCGCGACATCCTTTGCTACGCCATGAAAACTCTCCGGCACTGCTTTATCGTCGGTCACGTTCATGATGAACTGATTATCGAATGCAGCCCTGACGTTGATCTCGATGTGATCTGTAAGCAGATGGGCAGATCTCCGGAATGGATGCCGGACATCCTGCTCCGTGCCGACGGGTATGAAACTGATTTTTATAAAAAAGACTGACACAAAAATAGCGGCTCCCTGTTCATCGCCGGAGGGCCGCTAAATTATTAATCCATATTTCTAAAGCAGTTTTCGCAGAATCCAGAAATCATCATCTCTGAAGGATACTTTTTCCCGCATGTCGGGCAAATCTCTCCTTTACTGTTTCCAGTCATACAATCCTCGCATAAAGGATTCCCCTCGTAATCGAAGCCTCCTGCGTCTGACTCTCTTCCGATCATTTTCCCGCACTCTGAACAAAAGATTATTCCTACATCTTCCGGTTCCATTTCATCATCAGAATCTATCTCTTCGTAATCTGTCAAAGTATCCTCGCTTAGATCCAACGTCGGATACTTTTCATCTTCGATAAGTTCAAACTCGACTATTTCCTTATTCCCATCTTCTTCTTCAATAGTGCATTCAATAGTTGCTTCAAAATGTACCCTATGTTTCTCGGTTGCTGTCACATATTTCTCAAACAGATACCTACCTTCTTCTCTGTCATAATAGGATCCATCTTCATCTCTATGTCTAATCTCTGCAACCACATATACTGTAACATCTATGTATGCCGTGGCACCGGAATCAGTAGTGTCTATAAATGAAAGCTCACATTCGATATCATCTATATGATGCTCATCACACTCCCATTCACCATAATAATCACGATTTATATCTAAGTTTTCAAGATATTCCGTGATTGTATCATCAAGCATCCCATCGGCTACAGCATCAGAGACAAACTCTTCCAGTGCTAAATAGTATTCTTCTTGCTTTTGCTGATAATGAAGAAAATCACCTATTCTTTCAAATACTGCAAACCTATCATCACCTTCAAACGCTCTCCTAAAACCTGCATCATTTGAAACAATACATATTTCTTGATCAGTAGTATTTCTGAATTGTTTTAACGAATTTACAATTAGTGCATCCTTAAACTCTGTAGGCTTTTTCTCTTCAAATGGTGGCTTCCTTTCGAAATAATCCTTTATAAGCTTTTCTGCATCAATAGGATTAAGTGAAAGACAATGGGCTTCATCGAGTGCCAAAAACGATTTGAACTTTTCTGTAACTTCGGATATAGCGACATCTTCATCCAATTTTGAAATACCGAAATTATCATGCTCCAAGAGAAAGACTGCCTCTTTTTTCAGTGCACGGTTATAGGCCCGAACAGCTCCGCTTATGTCCTCTGTCAAATGCTGAAGTACTTCACCTTCAGTGACAGATGTGTATAACAAACTTACTTTGCCTTTACTCATTAACGAACGTAAAATTGCAAACTTTTGTTTATCAAACACATATTTCGTCGCAATATAAATATTTGTGTCAAGAAACACCAACATCTAAGAATACCTCGTATTTCATTTATCCTTTCAGTGAAAATGCCACTTCTCCGCCAAATCCGCTCATCGTATATTTATCACTTTGCATCAACAATTCCTTTTTCACTTCGTACAGGAACGGAAATAGAATGTTCAGATGCTCCAACTCCGTATATGAATAATAGCTGCTGCCATCCAGTCTCATTCCCTGTGCAATAACAAAATCAAGGACCTTATCATTGGTTATTGGCAGCTTATGAAGAAGATACCTAGTCTTTGTCTCGTTCCTGAGAACGTCCATCTCCTTCAAAGTCAGCGTGATACGACGTGTAGTTGTTTCAAGCGTGCCGCGTTCTCCCCAGGCATCATACAACTTCTGCTTTAACGCAGGATTTGTGATATCGTCCTGGAATTCAAACAGTTTGCCCATGATCTTACATACATCCTTAAAAACAGGGTATGTCAAGCAGAGCATCAAATATTGTACGGGTTCCGAACACTCCGGATACTCATTCAATACAGTAATAGCTTCCTGTCGAATCGGATCCAGTTCTTCGGACGGATAATACCACACCTTCATCAGTATCTCTCTTGTCTTTCTAAGCCTCGTAGGACTATCGATCTCATAAGACAGATACTCATTCATCTTTTCTTTATATTCAGCCTCCGGAAGATTCTCCTTCAGCATTCTCACTGCTTCATTTAGCCATGATAATCGTATACTGCACGCATAACCTACCATCTTAGCCATTGTTTTCCACCGCCTTTATCTTAATGAACGGCACGATCACTTCATCAATCGTGATGCCGCCGTGATTCATAACCTCTTCACCCTTAGCGTCAAAGGAACCGCCGATTCCACAAATCAGATAATCGAACTGCTTATCAAGGTAATACTTCGGGTATTCAATCAGCCCCGGGTATTTCTCCATAATCGCGGACTTGTCCGCAAAATCTTTCAGCACCACCATCCTGTGGCTCTTTGTCTCCGTCTCCACGCCGGTCTTCATCAATTTTCCCATACCGGTGCATGGGGTATTTCCGTGGTCTGCACTGATATAAACATCAAATCCAGCCTTCAGCATCCTCCGGACCGTTCCGATCAGTTTTCCCTGCTTAGCCAGCAGCGTGATGTCGTTATACATCCCGGTACGTCCCTGTAGCTGCCCGTGAACCATATCGTCTACATCATTGACGATAATCGCTGCGCAGGAAACAGCCGCTCCAAATTCGGCATCATATCCTCTCTCATACCCGATCTGAGCATCTGCAAATCCCAGGCTCCGGGCACATTCCGTAAACTCTTTCTTCTCCTTGCTCTGACTCCACGGATTCTCCAGCTCCCTCGGGAACTTATTGGAAAGCAGGCACTGTCTCGAAACTGACGTAACCGTCGGAATCATCGCCATCGCATGAGCCTGATCATATTTGATCCCATCAAACGATTTGGACAGAATCTTCCAGTCGATTTCAGACATACCATCCATAACAATAAGGACAAACTTCTTGCTGTGATAATACATGTAATCCATTGCCCGGCTCACAAGCACCGGCGTGTCCTCTGCCATTTCCGCAGACAGTTTTCCGAAATCCTTCAGAACAAAATCAATAAATGGCCTGCATGTCTCTTCGATATCCACAGGTATCCCGTATTGCTCAGCCAGCACATGGATACCCGCCTTCTTCTCTGCCACAGCAAACCAATCCCGGTAGGTTACAGCCTCACCTGCTGCAGTTTTCAGTTCTGCGCAAAGGCTGTCCACATACTTCTTGATGTTTGCTTTTCCTCTTACAGAATCCCGCAGAAAATCTTTTGTCGCACCATAGGCGGTCAGATCAGCAAAGTTCTTCCGGTAAGCCATAGTAAGCAGATTATAATCAAGCTCCGGATCTTCCTTAAGCGCCATCACATTCAGCTTTGGAAATAGTCTGCCAGTGCTGATCTTTGTCGTCCGAAAGCTCTTCTGAACATCATAAGGAATATATGTCCCAGGCCGCGCAATCATCAGAATCTTTTCGGTGCCATCTTTTACCTGCCCTTCGATTTTAGAGCGATAGAGAAGATCGTTCTCATAACGGATGACCGAAAATCCATGATCGGTAAAGTACCGGCTATATTCAGTTTTTTCTTCCAGCCCGTCCTCATCGATCAGCAGCACATTGTTCTCATACTCCGCTGACGATATCTCATAAACGTAGGCTCCAAACATCTCCCTACGCCTCCAATCTGACAAGTAATGATAAACGGAAATCAGGATAGACCTGTTTTCCCTTTGCAAAGCTTCTTTCGATTTCTTCCTTCTCCCGCTCCAATCTCAGCAGACGGGACTTCCGGATGTTTTCGATCCCGATATGATCTGCAGCCTCAGTCCTCAGTTGCAGTGCGTACATGTATTTGTTATAGGATTCCTGATTTTTCTGCAGCTGTTTCTCTCGCAGATCCACAAAAGTATCATAGGCAAAATCCATGCTCATCTTTTCCAGAATCGCGTAATCATCTGATGTCAGGTTCTCTACTTCCCTAACAGTCAGCCTTGAATTGGCATCCAGGAACTGTTCCATAATCCGCTTGCCGGCCATCGGTCTCAGCACAAAATCCTTATTTACAAAGATCGGCACAAAACGCTTGCTGTTCTCTTCATCGGAAATGGAGAGCTCCCAAAGCATAAAGTAACCTTCTTCATTTGGGAAGTTCTTTATGCCCACAGATAATATCGGAGACATACGATCCTGGATAATATCGGTCTTCAAATGTCTCGTGATTTCGGAATCTGTCATGCTGATCCGGTCAATCAACGTAGACTCCTGTCCCTGCCAGCCATTGTAATAAGCAAGCATCAATCTCAATGCAGCATCTACATCGAAATCAGATTCCTGCCCTACCAGCTCCTGCAGATTCTTCTCTTCCCGGATGATCTCTTTATACTGGTTGGAATTCTTCAGCTGCTGCCTCATCTCAGACTCAATGGGCTTCAGGCTCTCTTCCAACTTATATGGCTTTGCAATCGTATTCATATAGGCATCCGTGAAATCGCATTCTGCCACTTCACTATCCAGAACATCCGAATACTTATCTACGCCCATCTCTGCCAGGATTACAGACAGTTTCTCTTCCAACACTTCCCTGACGCGGTTTTCTACTGTATCGGTGATGATGAAATTATAGATATGCACATCCCTCTTTTGCCCGATACGATCTGCACGTCCGCATCTCTGCTCGATCTTCATAGGATTCCACGGCAGATCATAATTGATGATGATGTTGGAGAACTGCAAGTTCAGACCTTCTCCGCCGGCATCCGTCGAAATGAAGATGCTTGTCTTCTCCCGGAATTCCCGGAGCGCTTCATTTCGCTCTTCAATGCTCATACCGCCATTCAGAATCGATACAGTATAACCTTTGTTTTCAAGCAGCTGCTGCAGATACGCCTGTGTTGCAACAAACTCTGTAAAGACAATGATCTTCTGATCCGGTTCCGCGTTAAGTATGGAATCGATCGTATCTGTCAGTGTCTCCACCTTCACATCTGGATGCTGGAACTCTGCCTGTTTTGCCACAGAAATGATAAGCTCCAGTTCCTGGATCTCTTCTTCCATGTCAAGAGAAATGGCTTCCATCGCATCCTCTACACCGTCTTCGATATCCAGTTCATCCAGATCCTCTTCTGTAAGATTTCCCAGATGTGTACTCTGAGTCTTCAATACCTGCAAACGGCGCTCCAGACTCTGCCGGATCGCAGCCGTACTGCTGGTTACCATACGCTGCATAATAATCAGCAGGAAGATTAGGCACATGTTCTTTTTCCGATTTCGCAGTGCCTTGTTATATGTCTTTGAAACATATTCCGTGACCAGCTCATACAACTCCCGCTGCATCGAATGCCGTTCATCCCAATTCAGCGTCACCAGATGAGTGATCCGGTTCTTGAATAGCAGATTTCCGCTGTTATCGATTGCCTCTCTCTTCTCCGTCCGGATAAGATATGGAGCCACCTGCTCCTTTACAATTGATTGTGCATTCGGGAATGCTTCCGCATCCAGTAACCGTACCAGTCGCAGGAATGGCTCTGTTTTGCCGTTATGCGGCGTAGCGGACAAAAGCAGCAGATACGGACTTGCCTGTGAAAGAAGTCGTCCCAGCTTATAACGGGCGACCTCACCGGTGGATCCAGCTACCCTGTGTGCCTCGTCTATGATTACAAGATCCCAGCCACTGTTTATGATGGAATAAATACGTTCTTCGTTATACTTTTCAACCTTCTCATCGGTCCATCCGGCGTGCTTCTCAATCGGCTTGATGGAATCCATCGGTGATATCACCTGATCATACTGGCCGTAAACATCATCATTATCCGTCAGTCTGCGGATCGTATCATAATCAGACGGCAGGATCACATTGAACTTCTCGTGGAACTTTTCCTGCATTTCTGCCGCCCACTGAGTCACAAGGCCTGTCGGGCATACGACAAGCACACGCTTTACCAGACCCCTTGTCTTAAGCTCTTTGATGACCATGCCGGCTTCGATGGTTTTACCAAGGCCAACTTCATCAGCCAATATATACCGAATCGTATTACTCTCCATTGCCCTGTTCAGAACATGGAGCTGATGCGGCAGCGGGATCACACCGCTGGCCAGCGACGAAAGCAATCCTCCGGCAGTCTCATTCTTGATTTTGGAAAGCAGCGTCACATACCGAAGATAATTCTCATCATATGTATTTGTCCCGCCGTCTTCCTTCAGCTGATCCGCAGTAACCTTGTACACGGTGCCGGTGGCAGGATTAAACACCCGGTAGGATGTGTATCCCCAGGCTTCTATTTTTTCTAATATCTGTACGCTTGCACTATTCGATGTATCAAACGCAAATTTCCCTGTTTCCAGCACCATATCACCTCGTCATTGCTCTCCAAAGCTCTCCAATTACTCTCCAGAGCTCTCCAATTTGTACAGTTCTTTAAGCAAGCTCATAGGTACGTGTCGGATCATGAATATCTCCATTCACTTTTACAATGCCCATTTCCATAAGATTATTCAGCCGGTTGATAACCGTCCCTCTGGATTTCTTCGTGTATTTTTCCAATTCAGAACGGCTCACTTTTCCATTTTCTTTAAGACAAGTCAAGATTCCTCTTTCAATTTCATCCAACTCATCCCAGATATCTTCAAAGCCACTTAAAACCTCAGGTGTATCAAGATCTGAAGCTTTATTCCTATGAGCCGTCCGTTCATCAATATTATTCCGCAGAATAAGCTTTACTGTATTAGGCGTTTCGATATATTCCGGATCCGGCAGGCCTGCATCTGCCATATCCGAATAGATCTTCTTGACGCCTTCATTCAGCTCACGCACCCATTCGAACTCCGTCATAACACGAGAAATCGTCTTATTCCGGGAGAATCGTGTGTATGAAATATTGTCCGCTGTCACGATGTTTGGAAAGCGTCCAGGACTCTCGATCTCCAACCGGTCATCGAACATACTGACTTTGATGAATTGGCCAGATGCCGCATAATCACGATGAGCAACAGCATTGATGATTCCCTCAAACCAAGGAAATTCCGGATATTCCGGGCTTTCAACAAACTTTCCACTGCCATGCTCCTGTTTTGTAAACACACGGAGCTGATCTGCGATAAATGCTTTTGCAGCATCGACTAGCCGTAAGATTGGCTCATCAATGCTTTTATCCTTCACGACATTATAGTTTGCGCCAACCTGCATCTCCCGACCATCAACCCGGATAAACCGGATACGGCAATTCATATTGAACTGCATAATGTTTTTCGCAAAGAGCAGCACAGCGGCATTTGTAAGATATTCCTTCCCGTCTCTTTTCTGGATAAAACCTCTGGCGGCCAGGACCTGATGCGTATCAACGCTTCCGGCTCCGATCCTCTCCTTGTACGCATTAATCAGCTCCGGATCCAGATCCTCTATCGTCGCGTTCTGATTGATTTCATCCTCGAAATGGCGGGATCCCTTTGCATATTCCAGATTGCGAAGGTTCTCTCCCAGCATTTCCTTTGACTTGTCGCCTATCCTCAGATATGTTCTGTCGTTCGATGTACGGATAACCTGATCAATGCTTGGCTCAATATGAAGCAGAAGTATCCGATCTGACTTTCCATGCTCATTAGTGATATCAAGAAACTCTTCCCGATATCGCGGCATCGGACGGCAGCAATCCTTCGGAGCATTGATAAATTCATTAATCCTGTCATCCCCGCAGGAATTGATACCTTCCAGTGTCCGTTTCTTATCACTTATGCCGATCACAAGCGTTCCACCATCAGCGTTCGCAAATGCTGAAATATGTGGTGCCAGATCAGCCACTTTGATCTGGCCCGACTTCCGATCAAAATATTTGTTTTCGCTTTCCGTCTGCATATACTCCAAAGTGAGCAGCGGATTGATTTTTGAAACAATGCTCATAACAGCACCCCGCTTTCACTTATCATTATATGCGGCTAAGACTTATGTCGTAGTACATAAGGATGTTCGGATCCTCTTGAACAGTCTGCTCTGGAAGTCGCTCTGCTATCTTAACAATTGACGTATAGTCCTTCTCTTTCCATAGCTTTGCGAAACCAACCTTAACCGCTTCTAACCGGAACACTTTCAACTTGCCTTTTCCTTCAAGGTATTCCTGAAACTCTTTCAACAAATTCTTTTCACGTAGCTTTGCCACATCTCCAGCTTTTGTAAGATCAGGAATATACCATTTGCCTGACTCATCTTTGATAAAATTTTCTTCTAGTATTGTTAGGAGCTCCGGCATCTTCTCATGCTTGTCTACGGCTTTTAGCTCTTGCATAAATTTGGGCATCAAGTCACTATACGTTTGTGGTTCATTCAATTGCTGATATAGCCACCCAATAGCAGTTTTTTCATCTGATACCACAAAAGATAATTGTATATTTTCGATATCACATGTTGATCTAGCAAAATCATATTCATTAACCTGATCAGGCAAAAAATACATGTTATCCCGTTTAAGGAACTTTTCATCTAATCCTGCATAAAAATCTGTCGCATCAATGGGAACCGCGATCCCGTTCATAACATGGTATGCAACCATGCGATCAAACAACAAATACGCTTGGCGTTCGGAAACAATCTCAATATTTCCGCTTCTTTTAACGACAACCGGCACTTGTGATAGATGCCCTCTAACAAACTCCCATGCTGTTTCTTCCGTTCCAGCACAATCAATCATTTTACTAATCATGCTATTTTTGGGCTTATAAGCCGAAATAACCAGATCTTGCTTAACTGCCGTTGTTGTTGTAACCTGTTTAAAACTACCTTGCTTTTTATCTAGTGTTCTTACATCTGCAATTACAAAACCAGCTCTCTGTAATCCTTCCTGAATCGAATTCCAAACAGCATTCTTAGAATTATGAAATTCTACGGTCATCCAATGGTTTGGTTTAAGAATCCTAAAATACTCTGAGAAACATTTTGTCATTAACTCTTGATAATCAGCTAACCCTTTTCCTTGTACTTCGTTGCAAATTGCTTCTGTTTTATTGTTGGTAACAACCTTTAACCACGCTTCCCACAAGAAGCTGAGTTCAGAGTAATTTATATTTGCACCAAAGGGAGGATCCGTAAATATATAGTCAATCGAACAATCAGGTGCCAATTGCTGCGTAGAACTATTTGTCGACACAAGACAATTATCTCCTGAATATTCAACACAGGCTTTATAAATCATGTCTGCTTTATTCAACAACAGATTATTAATATTGTTCTCCTGATTCAAAGCCGGGATATATAAAGTACCTGTGACTATTCCACCCTTACCATCCGTTCTGTATTTGTACATTTTGGATGCATTCTGAAGAACTGATGTAAAAATAAAACGTTGCTTATTTGTCTTTAAATTTGCAAAAACTTTCGCAAGGTAAATAAGATTCCTCTTCGTGTACATCTGATGTACGTAGTAAATCCCATTCGATCTCTTTGGTTGCTCAGTATTGTATCCTTCAGGTAACATCGCAACCGGATGCCAGTCTTCAACTTCCATAGCATCTATTCTCCTGATCAGCTCCAAATCTGCTTCATCAGGTTTTTTGGTATAGCGCTTTCCAGCATACGAATAGTTAATTAATACAGGAACCTGTTTCGACATAGATACACTTTTGCCCAAAGAAGTATCAAACATAAACTCCTTTGCACTATCGCAACTACTTTTGCTTAATTCTGCATTACAGCGCGGACAGTGAAACTTGTCATATATTTTTTTCTTATCCAAATCAACAGCTTGATCCCAGAAAACTATTTCTCGACCACAACTTGGACATATAAAAACATCTGACCATATGATATAGTTTATTGTTCCTTTCATAGGCACAAATGTATTCCCACCTTCGTGGTTAGTTTCATACATCCAGCCTAACTCCGAATCCACTTTTGAAAGAATCGTCTCAAACTCTTTTTTTAGCTCATAAGCTTTAGTGGACGAATTATAGTTTGAACTGATAAAAGTTGCTGCCGGAGCCAAGTCGTTAATAATGACATTTCTGGCACCAAATTCAATATTCTTTCCTATTTCTTGCCGTAATTGCATTTTTAGTGTTTCATCTGCCGATCCACACATCTGAGCAGCAACACCTGTCATTCCAGTACCACAGAAACCATCAAAAACCAGATCGCCAGGATCAGTATAATGCAGAATATATCGCATTACAGCTTTGTGAGGCACTTTGGTATGATAAGCATGTGCCATGTATATAGGATCAGCCTTTCCTTCACTTACATCTGATGCAAACGGTTCTCTATGATAATCATCCGTATTCTCGTCGTATGGTGTGCCCTTTTCCTCTATGAAATCTTTAATAAAAGGATTCGGGCATGCTGTATAAAATGGCGCATCCGAAAGCGCGATGATGTCTTCATCGTCTGCCATCGGAAATCCCTCTATACCACGCACCTTATCAAGATCAGCTTTTGTCAGTTTTCTTGATTCCATAATCAATCCTCACTTTCCTTGCGCTTCACGAC
>ERZ842401.7075-NODE-7075-length-11650-cov-98.456576_pt1 | contig 11650 bp, 6 predicted proteins | sample MGYA00521270_ERZ842401 | MGnify/ENA primary metagenome ERZ842401 (study PRJEB31892, sample SAMEA3878208) | bioreactor metagenome | biome: Moose rumen | place: Sweden | collected 2011-10 | study: EMG produced TPA metagenomics assembly of the PRJEB12797 data set... | reverse complement strand
ATGCTGGCACAGATGATGCCTGGCACAGAAGAACTGCTCCAGAAAGAAATGGTAACGGCTTATCTGGGAACCGACCCGACAGCCGACTCGCTGCACATTGGCCACCTCTGTGGTATCATGATGCTTCGTCACTTGCAGCGCTGCGGTCATAAGCCCATTATTCTCGTGGGTGGCGCTACTGGTATGATTGGCGACCCATCGGGCAAGAGCCAGGAGCGTAATCTGCTGAACAATGAGACGCTCTACCACAACCAGGAGTGCATCAAGAAGCAGGTGGCCAAATTCCTCGATTTCGATTCGAAGGAGGCTAACGCTGCCGAAATGGTCAACAACTACGACTGGATGAAGGATTTCACCTTCCTCGATTTCGCACGTGAGGTGGGCAAACATATCACCGTCAACTATATGATGGCCAAGGAGAGTGTACAGCAGCGCCTGAATGGTACGGCTCGCGATGGACTTTCATTCACCGAGTTCACCTATCAGCTGTTGCAGGGCTACGACTTCCTCTATCTCTATCAGCACAAGGGTGTCAAGTTACAGTTGGGTGGTAACGACCAGTGGGGCAATATGACCACAGGTACGGAGCTGATTCGCCGTACGCTGGGCAACGACGTAGAGACCTTTGCACTGACCTGCCCGCTCATCACGAAGAGTGACGGTAAGAAGTTTGGCAAGACTGAGAGTGGTAACATTTGGCTTGATTCTGCTCGTACCACTCCTTATAAATTCTATCAGTTCTGGCTCAATGTCTCCGACGATGACGCAGAGCGTTATATCAAGATTTTTACCTCTTTGGACAAGGAGACGATTGACGCTCTCGTAGCTGAACATCAGCAGGATCCGGGTCGTCGTGTACTGCAAAAGCGTTTGGCAGAGGAGGTGACCGTCATGGTACATTCTCGCGAAGCTCTTGATGCGGCTATTGAGGCTAGCAATCTGCTCTTCGGAAAGGCTACAAAAGAAGGACTGGAGAAACTCGACGAACAGACTTTCCTTGATGTCTTTGACGGAGTACCGCAGTTCGAGATTGCCAAGGATCAGTTAGGTCAGCCTGCTATCGAACTGTTTACTACCGTAGCTCCTGTATTCCCTTCTAAGGGTGAGATGCGTAAGATGGTACAAGGTGGTGGTGTCTCGCTGAATAAGGAGAAGCTGACCGACCAGAATCGTCCTGTTACGGCAGAAGATCTTATCGATGGTAAATATCTGCTGGCACAGAAGGGTAAGAAGAACTATTATCTACTTATCGTGAAATAATATTTGGCTGCAAAATTTTGGTACTTCAATAAATTTTCGTACCTTTGCAGCCGCAATGTCCAATGGTGTAATGGTAGCACAACAGGTTTTGGTTCTGTTTGTGGTGGTTCGAATCCGCCTTGGACAACAAGATTTTTAATCAAAGATTTTAAATTGGTAGCCTTGCGACATGAGCCATTCAATGGCTAGTGGCAGGGCTACCTTTAGTTTCTCTATACTCTTCAGCGAGTCATGGAAGGTAATGATGGAGCCGTTACGCGTGTAGTGCTTGACGTTATACAACACATTGGCAGCTGTCATCCACTTGGAATAGTCACGAGTGACGACATCCCACATGACAATTTTGAACTTACGAGAGAGCCAGGCATACTGGTCATGGCGCATCCAGCCGTGAGGCGGACGCACCAGATTGGTATGCAGATAAGCATTGGCCTTCTCTATATTGTAGCTGTATTCATGAATAGAGTGACGGAAACCGCTAATATGGTTATGCGTGTGGTTGCCAATGCGATGGCCCTCGGCAACCACACGCTCATAGAGTTCTGGATATTTGCGGACGTTGTCGCCCACCATGAAGAAAGTCGCTTTAATGTTATATTTGGCGAGAATATCAAGCACATAGGGCGTAGCCTCTGGTATTGGACCGTCGTCGAAGGTTAGATAGACGGCCTTCTCGTGACGGTTCATGCGCCATAATGCTTTAGGATACAGCCAGCGCAGCCAGATGGACGGTTGCTCGATAATCATCTTTCAACTCTAAACACTAAACTCTCCTCTAATATCCCAAGTCTCCGCCTTTTTCCTGGAAGATTGTGCCAAGAATACTCAGTTCCTCCAGTTGCTTGTCGGCCTTCTTCTGGTCGATGGTCTGCATGAGACCGTTGACCTGTTGCAGAATATAGAAGTGCATCAGACAGTCTTGCTTGGATGACTCAAAGCGGTAGTCCGAGAGCGAACAGTACCACTTCATATACTGTACGGAATTCTTCCATAGACTGTCGATAATTTCCAGTGCCTGCTTGTTTTTCCCCAACGTCGCCCAGGCACGAGCCATGTCAAGCGAGCCAGAGGAGTAGTTGTGAGGCACGTTGAAGGTTGGAATCATCTTGCTGGTGTAATTCAGCACTTCAGCAGCCTTCTTGTCTTTGCCCTCTGTAAGCAGTTCGAGTGCAAGACGGGCCATAGTGCGGCGATGGGTATAGCACATACGCATTACCGTCTCATCGAGGTAAAGACCAGGTTTGTCTAGACCACCGAACTTAAAGCGGTGCATTACATTGTCGTAGGTGCGCTCGGTGTCGAAGTTCTTGACACCAGGAACAGCTTTACCGCCTATGCTGGTGGTAAAGGGCGTGATGCGATAGGCCAGACCTTCAGTAATGGTGTTGTCCCCCAGATTGATATAGTTATCTTCGCCCACGGAGATGGCGACATAGATAGGACGCGTCCAATTGCACTCCGCTAGCATCTCAAGAATCATGAGATCGCCCTTGTAGAGGGCATTCTTACCCTTCAGTGAGATGGTCATCCTGTCAGGAATAGAATCGCTGGCCATAAGCATACCGCTCTTGCGGACGGCTTCCTTGTCGATGGTCATATAGAGCGTGTCAGTAGGAATCATGTGCAGGTCTTGATTCTTCGAGCGTACCCAGTATTTCAGCACGTTCTTCAGTTCGAATGGTTCGTCGCCAAACTGTTGACGGGCTTCTTCAGGATTCTGGCGGTAGTGTTCCAGTACGGCAGCCTTCATCTCTGGTTCTACGCGGACATACTCATTGGTACCTGCGCAATACTCAATACGCTCCCATGATATAGGAACGGAGGGTGAGTCGTAGGCAGGACGGCGCATCTGGTCGATATACCAGTCGGTCTGCAGGTAAGAAAGGTTGCAGACACGAGCATCTGTACGGACGCCCTCAACATCCTGGTTGTACCAGAGTGGGAAGGTGTCGTTATCGCCATTGGTATAGATGATGGGGTTGTTCTCCTGCTGCAGTGACATGAGGTAGTTCTGTCCGAAGTCGCGACAGGTGTAACGGCCGGATCGGTCGTGATCATCCCAAGTCTGTGAAGCCATCTGGATGGGTACAAAGAGGCAAGACAAAGAGACTATGGCAGAGAGCACTACAGGGTTCAGCTTCTTCAAACGTTCCTTGAGCAGTTCGATGATAGCTGCCACACCGATACCGCACCAGATTGCATAGGCGTAGAAAGAACCCGCATAGGCGTAGTCGCGTTCACGGGGCTGCATCGGTGTCTGGTTCAGGTAGATAACGATGGCCAGACCCGTCATGAAGAACAGGAAGAAAACTACCCAGAACTGACGGATACCCGTTTGGTCTTTGATGTTGTTATGGTGCTTGGCCAATGACTGCCAGAACAAGCCAATGAGACCCAGAATGAGGGGCAACATGTAGAAAACGTTGTGACCTTTGTTGTTCTTCAGCTCATCAGGCAGATGTTCTTGATTGCCCAAACGCCAATTGTCGAGCCAGTCCCAGCCACTGAGCCAGTTGCCGTGTTCCAACTCACCATTACCCTGCAAGTCATTCTGGCGGCCGGCAAAGTTCCACATAAAGTAGCGCCAATACATGAAGTTACATTGGTAGGAGATGAAGAATCTGAGGTTCTCCAACTGTGATGGCATCTTGACGGAAACCATCTCTCCACAGCGGTCGAAGGTCTCTTCATGGCCACTGATTTCACCCATCCAACTCTCATAGGCCCCGCGGTGACTCGAGCTGTACATGCGAGGGAAGAGCATGTTTTGGGCATATTTATATTCGTCCTTGGTGCGGACAATGAAATATTCATCCTTCTCGTCGGGCGAAGCTTTCTCCTTACGTTGCCATACGGGGTCTCCCGTAGTCATGACGGGTCGACAATACTCACCATCCTTCTCCAGAGCCACTTGTGAGGTATAGGCAGGGCCATAGAGCAGTGGTCGTTGACCATATTGCTCGCGTCCCAGATATTCACCTAGGGTAAAGATGTCTTCTGGAGAGTTCTGGTCCATTGGAGGATTGGCTGCAGAACGAATGACAATCAGCGCATAGCTGGAGTAACCAATCATGAGCATCAGCATGCAGAGCAGAGAGGTATTCTTGATGCGTGATGAAACGATGGCAATGCCTTTTTTCTTATACTGCAGTACAAACCACAGAACGGCCAGCACAATGATGCCGATGATGGCAGCTGACCATCCGTGACCATAGAAAGGAATGCCTAGCATCGCTATAGCCAATAGAAAGGCAATGTTTTGGCGTTTCTCGTTCAGGTTGCGGTAGGTTTCGTAGATAGCCCAGATAATGATGCCGATGAGCAGGAATATATAGATAATCTCACCCGTGTTGAACGGACAGCCCAGAATGTTGACAAATAACAATTCGAACCAACCTCCTACTTGTACGATGCCTGGTACAACACCATAGAGTACGGCAGCCAGAATCACAACAGACAGGAACAAGGCAAAGAGCGAACCTTTTAAGTCGCGTTTAGGATCGTCGGTAGGGAATTTGCGATAGTAGTATACCAACACAATAGCTGGCAGACAGAGCAGGTTCAACAGGTGGACACCAATAGACAGACCTGTCATATACATAATCAGCACCAGCCAACGGTCAGCATGTGGCTGGTCGGCCTGGTCTTCCCACTTCAGAATCAGCCAAAAGACGACAGCCGTAAAGGTCGATGAGTAGGCATATACCTCACCTTCGACTGCTGAGAACCAGAACGTATCGCTGAAGGTGTATATGAGGGCGCCAACCATAGCTGAGGCCTCAATGGCTATCATTTTTGCCGTTGTCAGCTCGCTCCAGTCTTTGATTAACAGGCGTCTGACGAGATGTGAGATGGTCCAGAAAAGGAACAGTATGGTTGCTGCCGAGAGCAGGGCGCTCATCGTATTGACCATTCGGGCCACCTGACTGGGGTCAGAAGCAAACTGTGAGAAAAGATTGGCTGTCAGCATGAAGAAAGGCGCACCTGGTGGGTGTCCAATTTCCAGTTTATAGCCTGTGGAGATAAATTCCGGACAGTCCCAGAAAGAGGCTGTGGGTTCGATGGTGGAGCAGTATACAAAGGCAGCAATTGCAAACGTCAGCCAGCCTAAGATGTTGTCCACAAGTCTGAATTCTTTGACCTTAGTCAAAGCGACTTTGTCGATTTCTTTCATTCTTATTTGAGTTGATTTAATATATTCCAATCTGCAAAGTTAACTCTTTTATATGGAACAATGGCCATTGTCTGCTGACCATTATTTTTTTTTAACGCTAGATGAGCAGTTGTGCACCATATATCAGCAACACATAACGTAAAAACTTTCCAATACTGATACTGATGAGTGAAATAGGCAGGTTGGCACGCATGAGGCCCAAAACAATAGTAATTGCGCTGCCTAAAATGGGTACAAAGGCGAAAAATCCCATCCACGCTCCGCGTCCGGCCATAAAGCGACTGGCGCGGTCTAAGTCTTTTTGCTTGACGTGCAGGTAACGCTCTATCCATTCCATTTTACCCATACGCCCGATAAAATAGTTGAACATACCTCCTGCCACATTACCTATCGTGCCATATATGATGAGCCCCCACGGATCAAGTCCGGCAGCCAGCAGTCCTGTCATCACGGCCTCGCTGGAGAAGGGGAAGAAAGAGCCTGCTACAAAGGCAGTGATGAGCATGCCCCAATAACCATAGCTGATTAGAAGAGAGATGATGTATTCCATAGGTTATAGGCTGTGAGCATAAGCACGGTGACGATGAACAGGAAGAATGACGCATTGGTTAACTTTGTAGATGTCAACGTGAAGTAATGGGCTATCAGTGGTGCTGTATTGATTAGCATCATACGCATCAGCAGGTCATAATGTTGAGGCTGTATGAAAAGAAACACTGCGACCGTCAGGTCCATCCAGATGAAGATGGAATAGAACATTCGGGTGCGGATATTTTCTGCGTAGCTCTTATTGATGAAGTGCACTATTCCCGTCAGCATTAGGATGACCATCAGCGTAAAGGTCGCCATCTGGCTTATGGAGAGTATTCCGAAGTCGAAAGGTTGATGGAAGGTAGCGAGTGGCATGAAATGCTCGGGCCATTCGTCTATGCCATCATGGTAAATGAGCCAAGTGCCTATTATCCAATAGGGTGTGAGCAGTCCGATAACTGACGCTGCCCATGTGCGCAGTGACAGCAAGCTGAGGTGCTTAGCCATGAAGATCCACAATAGTGGAATGAAGTACAATATATGTACGTGTCCCAAGCTCGCTATTCCATAAAGCAGAAAAGCATAGAATACCTTACCTGTGGCTTTTTCGTCTTGATAACTGGTGAATAAGAGGATATAGGCCATCACAATGCACATGCTTGCTATGGCTCCAGGAATGGAAGGGAACAAGAAACAGGCACAACAAGACAAAGCTAAGAAAGTGCTACTCACCATGCGTGAATAAATGCGGATAAGCACATGCAACTTGTTGAGCTGTAGCATCATGATTGTGGTAACAGCCATGAATGCCCCTTGCACCCACCACTCTTCCTGTATCACACCACACAATAGCCATATTGCTGTGGCATAAAGAAGGGAGAGGGGGAATGTGAGTGTACTCTCTGATACCTTGTTCTGTGCTAATTTCCTCATTTACAGGTCTGCTCCAATATCGCGGCGGAAATATTTGTCAGTAAACTGAATCTTTTGTGCCTCCTCGAATGACTTCTGTAAAGCTTCAGCCTTGTCTTTTCCGTAGGAAGAAACAGCGATTACGCGTCCTCCGGCAGTAACCACCTGACCATCTTTCAAAGTCGTACCGCTGTGAAATACGATACTGCCTTCTACTTGTTCAATGCCGCTGATAGGGTAGCCTTTCTTGTACTCTTGGGGATAACCACCGCTGACCAGCATGACACATACGGCAGCACGCTCGTCAAAAACGATGGGACGTTGGTCAAGATTGCCTTCTGCCACACCTTCAAAGAGATCGACAATATCTGATTTCAAGCGCAGCATGACGCTCTCTGTCTCAGGATCGCCCATACGGCAGTTATACTCAATAACCATAGGTTCGCCTTTCACGTTGATGAGTCCGAAGAAGATAAAACCCTTGTAGTCAATACCTTCGGCTTTCAGACCTTTAACGGTAGGACGGATAATGCGGTCTTCTACCTTCTGCATCCACTCCTTAGTAGCAAAGGGCACGGGGGTCACTGAGCCCATACCACCTGTGTTCAAGCCGGTGTCGTGCTCGCCAATGCGTTTGTAGTCTTTAGCTTCGGGCAGTATCTTATAGTGATTTCCATCGGTCAGCACGAAGACGGAGCATTCGATGCCACTGAGGAACTCCTCGATGACCACGCGACTTGAGGCATTGCCGAACATACCGCCCAGCATTTCCTTCAGTTCCTTCTTTGCTTCATCGAGTGTAGGCAGTATGAGAACACCCTTTCCAGCACATAGTCCGTCAGCTTTCAATACATAGGGGGCTTCCAGCGTCTCTAGGAATTTCAGACCTTCCTGGAGATGCTCGCCGTCGAACGTCTCATAGCGGGCTGTAGGAATCTGGTGGCGTTGCATGAATCCCTTGGCAAAATCTTTGGAGCCCTCCAACACGGCACCGGCCTTTGATGGACCGATGACGGGGATATTCTTGGTCCTGTCATCAGCCTTTAGATTGTCGTAGATACCCTTTACCAATGGGTCTTCAGGGCCTACTACAACCATACTGATCTGCTTCTCTACACAGAACTGTTTGATGGCTTCAAAATCATCAGCTTTCATGGCGACATTTTCGCCACAGTTGCTGGTGCCTGCATTGCCTGGTGCAATGTAAAGTTTCTCACACTTGCTGCTCTGAGCAATCTTCCATGCCAACGCGTGCTCACGCCCACCGCTGCCTAACAATAGTATTTTCATATATCTTTTACCTTTTTACTTTTTTATCTTTTTACTTTTCACTTTTCACAGCTTTCCTTGTTCACCTAAATACGAATCCTTGAACCCTAAGAAATAGAGCACACCGTCGAGTCCTATTGTATTGATGCTCTGCTTTGCATTAGCTACCACACGGGGTTTTGCGTGGAAGGCAATACCCAGACCGGCTTCGCTAATCATGGGCAGGTCGTTGGCTCCGTCGCCTACGGCAATGGTCTGAGCCAGGTTGACCTTCTCCACTTGCGCAATGAGCTTCAGTAATTCCGCTTTACGGTGGCCGTCGACTATCTCACCCACATAGCGACCTGTCAGCTTGCCATCCTCGCCAATCTCCAATTCGTTGGCATAGACATAGTCGATGCCATAGCGTCGCTGTAGGTATTCGCCAAAATAGGTAAATCCACCGGAAAGAATGGCAATCTTGTAGCCACAGGTTTTGAGGATGTTCATCAGACGGTCAGCACCCTCAGTGATAGGCAGGTGTTCCGCAATGTCCTGCATGACGCTGACATCCAGTCCTTTCAGCAAAGCAACTCTTCGAGTAAAACTCTCTTTGAAGTCGATTTCGCCACGCATGGCACTTTCGGTAATGGCACGCACTTCCGCACCAACGCCATTGCGCTCTGCCAACTCGTCGATACATTCCGTCTGGATAAGTGTAGAGTCCATATCGAAGCAGATGAGGCGTCGCATGCGGCGGAACATATCATCTTTCTGGAAAGAGAAATCAATTTCCATCTCCTGAGAAAGTTTCATTAGCTTCGACTGCATCTCTTGTCGGTTGACGGGTTCACCGCGCAGCGAGAATTGGATGCAGGCGCGTATGTGTTTGGCAGGATTGATAATACTCTTTCGACCGGTAAGTCGGAGAATGGAGTCGATATTCAGACCCTGGTCGGCTAGGATACGGGTAGCTGCCTCTATCTGGCGCGCCTCCAACTGGCGTCCTAAGACCATCATAATGTAGCGGTTCTTGCCCTGATGACCTACCCAGTCCTCATATTCTTCGTCACTGATAGGCGAGAAACCGATGTTCACACCCAACTCGGTAGCCTTGAATAGCAGTTCCTTCATGGCCAGACCTGACTTCATGTCGTCCATGCGGATGAGGATGCCCAGCGATAGGGTAGAGTGGATGTCGGCTTGGCCGATATCTAGAATCTGGGCATCATACTTGGCTAAAATTCCCATGACTGATGCGGTCAGTCCAGGGCGGTCTTGTCCTGTGATGCGGACGAGTATCTGTTCCTCTTTCATAGTTTTATTTTAAGTAGTCTTCAAAGTATTGGGTAATTCGTTCGTGCAAATGGACAGAGGCGTGGCCTCGCATATTGTGCTCTTCGCCTGGATAAGCGAAGAAATCCGGCTGTGTTCCAGCCTTGATGCAGGCATCGAGGAAAGACAGGCAGTGCTGTGGCACGACGGTGTTGTCGTTGTAGCCTGTGATGATCTGCAGCTTTCCTTTAAGGTTCTTGGCTTTGTCGATAAGACTGGTTTTGGCATATCCATCTGGGTTGGTTTGTGGGGTGTCCATATAACGCTCGCCATACATCACCTCATACCATTTCCAGTCGATGACGGGACCACCTGCCACTCCGACTTTGAATACGTCGGGGTAATTGACCATGAGCGAGATAGTCATAAATCCTCCAAACGACCAGCCGTGAACACCTAGTCGTTGCATGTCGACATAGGGTAGAGTGCGCAGGAAGTCAACTCCTTTCATTTGGTCTTGCATTTCAATCTGTCCCAGTTGACGGAAGGTGGCTTGTTCGAAGGCAAGACCACGATTCTCCGATCCTCGGTTGTCGAGAATGAATAGAATATACCCCTTTTGAGCCATATAAGTCTCCCACGAACGGCTATACCAGTGCCATCCTGCCTCTACGTTGTGGGCGTGTGGTCCACCATAGACGTATACGATGGTAGGATACTTCTTTGTAGGATTGAAGTCGTGGGGCTTTACCATCCTATAGTAAAGGTCTGTGGTACCGTCTGCAGCCTTGATGGTGCCGCTCTCGAAGATAGGCACTTTGTAACCCTTCCACGGGTCTGCTGCAGTCAACAGACGCTGGGCCTTTCCGGTCTTCGTATTCACCAGGTCGATGTTGCGTGGAACATCAGGCTCTGTGTATCTGTCATACATCCATTCTCCATTAGCTGACAGAACGGCATGGTGTGAGCCCTTTCCGTTGTCAAGGAGTACGCGCTTTCCCGTCTTAACGCTGACGGTATAGGTGTTATGCTGGATTGGATTGGCTTCGTTGGATGTAATGATGATGCTTTTCTGCTTCTCGTTGAAGCCTAGAACCTGTTGAACCACAAACGGCCCACTGGTCAGTTGTTTTTGCAACTTCCCTACCTTATTATATATATATAGATGGTTGAAGCCATCGCGCTGGCTTTGCATGATGAACTTGTCACTGTCCCAGGGCAGGAAAACGATAGGATGCAGAGGTTCTACATATTTCTCACTGGTCTCTCGATACAGTTCGGCAATGCGCTGACCAGTAGTGGCATCATAGCTGACGAGGCGACAGTCGTTCTGGTCGCGGTTTAACTCAAACATATAAAGCGTATTGCCGTCAGGAGCCCATGCGATATTGGTGAAATAGCGGTCGGTAGGATTGCCAGCCTGCAGATAGATGGTCTGCTGTGTATGTAGGTCGTAGATGCCTACAGTTACTTGATGCGAAGTCTCGCCGGCCATGGGGTATTTGTCGGGCTCATAGGTGGCTGAGCGTTGGAAGATATCAACCTGTGGATAGTCAGTCACCTTCGACTGGTCCATACGGTAAAAGGCCAGGCGCAGTCCGTTGGGACTCCAGAAAAGTCCTTTGTCGATGCCGAACTCATTGCGATGAACACTCTGACCATACACGATGTCACGACTTCCGTCAGCCGTCAGTTTCTGCTCTTTGTTGTCGGAGTCGCGCACGAAGAGTTGATGGTCCTTGACATAAGCTACGGCCCGTGATGCAGCGTTCCATTCGCTGAATTGCTCTCCCTCGCAGGTCTGCTGCCAGACGGTCTTCTTCAGCTTCCAGTCGTAGAGGATACGCTGTTTGCTGTTTTTCAGCAGAACGACGGTCTGATCGGCATAAGGATATTGGGCTGAAAAGGCCGAATGAAAGTCGGTTCCAACGTCTTTTAGCGTGAAGAATGCTTTCCTCTCGCCACTTGTTTCTTGCATTCCACCCTCTTCAGCATCTTGATACATCAGTTGGTTTCCCCACCACGTCAGCCACAGGTTCTTGGGCAACATATTGCGATAATTGTTGCCGCCGAAGTTCAGGTCTTCCAATGTGAAGAGTTTTTCCTCTTGAGCTGTCATGGGGAGATGAGGTAGGGTGAGTAGGGAAAAGAGGATAAGCAGACTTTTAATCTTCATCATGGTCGAACCTCCTATTTTTTCTGCCAAAGTCACGTCCGCCTCTTTTGTCGTAATCGCGTCCGCCCTTCTTG
>ERZ842401.7074-NODE-7074-length-11651-cov-7.376078_pt1 | contig 11651 bp, 10 predicted proteins | sample MGYA00521270_ERZ842401 | MGnify/ENA primary metagenome ERZ842401 (study PRJEB31892, sample SAMEA3878208) | bioreactor metagenome | biome: Moose rumen | place: Sweden | collected 2011-10 | study: EMG produced TPA metagenomics assembly of the PRJEB12797 data set... | reverse complement strand
ATAACGTGAAGAACTTCATCATGACTTTTGGACGAGACTTCACGTTTGTCGGCAATCAATATCATTTGGAGAAGTTCGGCGTGGAGCAGTTCCCAGATTTACTGTTCTTCAACAGAGAACTATCTGCCCTTGTTTGTGTGGAACTCAAGGACGGTCCGTTCAAAACCGCCTATTTGGGACAATTGGCAGGCTATTTGCGAATCCTTGATGACGAGGTTCGCAAACCCAATGAAAATCCTTCAATAGGAATCATCCTCTGCAAAAGTGCAAACAAGAGGTTTGTGGAATATGTCATCCAAGACTATGATAAGCCAATGGGCGTGGCAACGTACAAAACCTCAGCAGATATGGATGACAGACTAAAGAAACTCCTTCCTCCAGTTGAGGATTTGGAAAAGTTGTTATAAATGAGTTCTAAGGACAAAGATATGGATAAGCAACAACTAAAAGAAAAAGAAGCAAAGGTTATTGAACTTGCAGTAGCCTTTTGTAATGAGCACTTGGATGAAGAGTGTGCAGAACTGTGTACAAAACTTGTGCAGAAACTTGGACGCAAGCGTTCCTGCCCACTACAATCAGGAAGGATTGAGATATGGGCAGCCGCTTCTGTATATACCATCTGCAGCATCAACTTCATGTTCAGCAAAAGTTCACGGTTGAGCACATCATCATCTGAAATTGCGGAGCATTTTGGGGCAAGTGGCTCAACAATAGCGCAGAAATCGAGAATTATCAAGGACTTACTGAAGATAAGCAACGTCTTCGATCCCGATTTCTCTCTGAAGGAGATTGCCGATAACAATCCTTTTAATCATCTTGTGATGAGAAATGGTTTCATTTTCTTTGATTAGCAAAAGGTACGGATATGATATTTGGAAAGAAAATAAAAGAGCTCAGAGAGGAGCATGGTCTGTTGCAACGACAGTTGTCAGCAGCGTTAGAGATTGATACCCCTATGTATAGTAAGATTGAGCGTGGAGAGCGTAAGGCAAAACGTAGCCAAATCCCTATCATGGCAAAACTCTTCGAGATAGACGAGAAAGAACTTCTAACCATTTGGTTAGCAGACAAGGTTCTTGACACCGTCGAAAACGAAGATGAGATAAAGAGCGACGCCATCACATATGCACAAAATGAGATCAGTAGCAATTTGGTCTCAAAACAGTGTTAATAAACCTTTAATGGAATTTCAACCTTTGAATGAGTATTTAGAGGCTGAATACAACTAAATTGAAGAAAACAAAGTGTTGCTACGCCATTGGGAACATCGTGGTATCATTATACCTATATCTTGAATAAAGTGTATTGATACACAGATACTTATAGATATGAGTAAGACTCAGCGTGGGAGTTCTACCTGTCACTCGTCCCACGCATAGAGGCTCTGGCATTGCCCTGAATGTTGAACGAGCAACGCCGAAGCCCACGCCAGCATGTATAATCAGCTATAATAGCCATAATCCAATAAAGGATAAAACTATTAAGGATATTACATACCCATGAGCGTCATTGTTGCAATGTTCTTGACATTCAGTTTGGAACTGCCAGATTCCTATGCGTCAAGCACAAAGCGTCAAGTAACGCCTTTTCTATATATAGGTCCCCACCCTTACAGTCCCACACTCATGCAGGGCTTCGGTATGAGAACACCGCAAAGATAAGAATAATTTCTGAAACAAAAAAGAAAAAGAGATGAAAACCAAAAATTCTTTTGGTTTTTCGCTCAATTTGCACTACCTTTGCATCCGTTTTGGAGAGAGTTATATATAAATAAGGTATAAAGGAAGATATGATTACAGTTACGAATCTTGCTATTCAATTTGGAAAGAAAACGCTTTATAAGGACGTTAACCTGAAGTTCACCAGTGGGAACATCTATGGTATCATTGGTGCCAATGGTGCTGGTAAGTCTACCCTACTCCGCGCGATCAGTGGAGAACTGGAGCCTAACAAAGGTACTGTTGAACTTGCCCCGGGTGAGCGCCTGTCAGTATTGGAGCAGGACCACTTCAAATATGATGAGTTTACGGTGATGGATACCGTCTTGATGGGTCATCAGCCTTTATGGAAGAACATGAAGGAGCGCGAGGCGCTCTATGCCAAGGACGAGATGACGGAGGAAGACGGTAACCGTGCCGCCGAGTTGGAGATGGCTTTCGCAGAGATGAACGGTTGGGAGGCTGAGAGCGAGGCTGCCCAATTGTTGCAGAACCTTGGTGTGCCAGAGGGACAGCACTATAAGCAGATGGCAGAGATCTCGAATAACGAGAAGGTGCGTGTGATGCTTGCCAAGGCACTTTTCGGGCACCCCGACAACCTGTTGCTCGACGAGCCTACCAACGACCTCGACCTCGACACTGTACAGTGGTTGGAGGAATATCTCTCGAACCTCGAGCAATGCGTCTTGGTAGTCAGCCACGACCGTCACTTCCTCGATGCCGTGTCGACCCAGACTGTGGATATCGACTTCGGAAAGGTAACCCTTTTCTCTGGTAACTACTCGTTCTGGTATGAGTCGAGTCAACTCGCCCTTCGTCAACAGCAGAACCAGAAGATGAAGGCGGAGGAGAAGCGCAAGCAGTTGGAGGAGTTCATCCGTCGTTTCTCTGCCAATGTGGCAAAGTCGAAGCAGACCACTTCTCGTAAGAAGATGCTGGAGAAACTGAATGTCGAGGAGATCACTCCGTCAACACGTAAATACCCTGGTATCATCTTCTCCATGGAGCGTGAGCCTGGTACACAGATTCTGGAGGTAGAAGGGCTGAAGGCTGTGGATGCTGACGGCACCGTACTCTTCGATAACGTGAACTTCACCATCGAGAAGGGACAGAAGACCGTCTTCCTGTCACATAACCCCAAAGCGATGACAGCCCTCTTTGAGATTATCAACGGTAATCGTGAGGCTGACGCCGGAACCTACAAATGGGGTGTCACCATTACCACTGCCTATCTCCCACTCGACAACACGGAGTTCTTCCAGAGTGAGATGAACCTCGTTGACTGGCTCAGTCAATATGGAACGGGCAATGAGGTGATGATGAAATCCTACCTGGGACGTATGCTCTTCAAGGAGGAGGACGTGCTGAAACATGTCAACGTGCTCAGTGGTGGCGAGAAGATGCGCTGTATGATAGCCCGTATGCAGTTGAAGAACGCCAACTGTCTGATTCTTGACACTCCTACGAACCACCTCGACTTGGAGTCTATTCAGGCTTTCAACAACAACCTGATCTCCTTCAAGGGCAATATCCTGTTTGCCTCCCACGACCATGAGTTCATCAATACCGTTGCCGACCGCATCATCGAACTGACTCCAAAGGGAACGATTGACAAACTGACAACTTATGATGACTATATCTACGATGAGAGCATCAAGGAGAAGAAAGCCGAACTATATGCATAGAATGGCACGGAATTTGCTATATAATCTTTACAAATGAACAACGCTATGAAAGAAGAAGAAAAGAACAATCTGGAAGAGGAAGAGACTCTGAAAGAGGAAGAGACTGTTGAATCAGAGGGAACGGAGAACTCGGAGAACCAAGAGGAATCCGAAAACTTGGAGGACTCAGAGGAGAAAGCCCCATTAGAGGCTGCCCTAGAGGAGATCGAGCAACTGAAGACCCAGATACTCTATAAGACAGCGGAGTTTGACAACTACCGCAAGCGTACCCTGAAGGAGAAGGCTGAACTGATCCTGAATGGTGGCGAGAAAGCCGTTAGTGCCATCCTGCCCATCATCGACGATATGGAGCGTGCCATGGAGAATGGTGAGAAGACGGAAGACCCCGCCGTGCTCCGTGAAGGCATGGAACTCATCTATCATAAGTTTATGAAGGCATTGGAAGGACTGGGTGTCAAGAAAATAGAGACTGAGGATGCCGACTTCAATACCGACCTGCATGAGGCTGTCGCCATGGTCCCAGGAATGGGTGACGACAAGAAAGGCAAGGTCATTGACTGTCTGCAGACTGGTTACCAACTGAACGAAAAAGTAATTCGCCACGCCAAGGTGGCAGTAGGACAATAATATGGCAAAGAGAGACTATTACGAGGTACTTGGCGTCGACAAGAACGCCACTGAAGACCAGATTAAGAAGGCGTATCGTACCATCGCCATCAAATATCACCCCGACCGCAACCCCGGCAACAAAGAAGCCGAGGAGAAATTCAAAGAGGCAGCCGAGGCATACGACGTATTGCACGACCCACAGAAGCGTCAGCAATACGACCAGTTTGGATTCAACGGTCCACAAGGTAGTGGCTTCGGAGGATTCAATGCCTCCAGCATGAACATGGACGACATTTTCTCTATGTTCGGAGACATCTTCGGAGGTCATGCTGGTTTTGGCGGTTTCGGAGGCAGTGCCAACCGTGGTCCTCAGCAGCATCGTGGTAGTGACCTTCGCCTGAAGGTAAGACTCACCTTAGAGGAGATTGCTACGGGAGTCACTAAGAAATTCAAGGTACGTAAGGATGTGCCCTGCTCGCACTGTCATGGTACAGGCGCAGAGGATGGTAGTGGTACGGAGACTTGCCCCACCTGTCATGGCAACGGTGTCATCACCCATACCACCCAGAGCATCTTTGGTATGATGCAGACCCAAGGCACATGTCCTACCTGTGGAGGTTCTGGCCATGTCATCAAGAACAAGTGTCGTCAGTGTGGTGGCACGGGCGTCGAGAAAGGCGAGGAAGTCGTGGAGATCAAGATTCCCGCAGGTGTTGCCGAGGGCATGATTGTCAATGTACCTGGCAAGGGTAACGCAGGACATAACAAAGGTGTCAATGGTGATATCCAAGTGTTTGTAGAGGAGATAGAGGACGAGCGTTTCATCAGAGACGACAGTGACCTTATCTATAATCTCTTGCTCGACTTCCCCACAGCGGCTCTCGGAGGTGACGTGGAGATCCCAACCATCCAAGGCACGAGACTCAGAGTGAAGATGGATCCTGGCACACAGCCAGGTAAGACACTTCGCCTGAGAGGAAAAGGACTGCCTGCCGTACAGGGCTATGGCAGGGGCAATGGCGATTTGGTGGTAAACATCAGTGTCTATGTGCCTAAGACCTTGAGTCGGGAAGAGAAAGAGGCTATTGAGAAGTTCAAGCATAGCGATAACTTCCAAGGTGACGCCGCCACGAAACGCTCTATCTTCCAACGTTTCAAGAACTATTTCAATTAAACAATGAATTACCAAGAGACCTGCGAATATCTGTACCATCAGATGCCCATGTTTGAACGACAAGGGGCGTCAGGATATAAGGAGGGCTTGAGTAACACATTAACTTTGGATGAGCATTTTGCCCATCCACATACCCACTATGCCACCATCCATGTAGGTGGAACGAATGGCAAAGGCTCCGTATCCCACACATTAGCATCCGTTCTGCAGAAGTGCGGCTACTCCGTCGGTCTATATACCTCGCCGCATTTGGTCGACTTCAGAGAGCGTATCCGTGTCAACGGAGAGATGATTCCAGAAGACTATGTCGTCAACTTCGTGGAAAACGAGCGTGCTTTCTTCGAGCCATTGTCGCCATCTTTCTTTGAGGTAACAACGGCCATGGCTTTTAAGTATTTTGCCGACAAGAAGATAGACATTGCCATCGTGGAGGTAGGACTCGGCGGAAGGCTTGACTGCACCAATATCATTACCCCTCTCGTCTCTGTTGTGACGAATATCAGTTACGACCACACTCAGTTCTTAGGTGACACCTTGGCTAAGATTGCCGCAGAGAAAGCAGGTATTATAAAAAAAGGTGTACCTGTGGTCATCGGAGAGAGTCATGAGGAGACACGCCCCGTCTTTGAGGGGAAAGCAAGGGAGACTGGAAGCAAGATTGTCTTTGCCGACGATGAGCCTGAGATTCTGAAGGCAGAACCTATTGCCGACGGTAAGGTGTATTATATGACCAGCCACTGGGGGGCACTTACCAGTGACCTGGGCGGTATCTATCAGGAAAAGAACCTCAATACGGTATTCGCGACATTACAGATCTTGTCGGAGAGAGGATTCTTATCCAAATGCACTACGGAGAACAGTCTCCAGCAGTTTAAGGCAGAACTGGCAAGTGCCTTGAGTGAGGTGTGCAAGACGACAGGACTCACGGGACGTTGGCAGATTGTCAACAAAGCCCCTTATACTGTCTGTGACACAGGACATAACGTAGGAGGATGGACCTATCTGAGTGAGCAACTTGCCCATGTCGCTTGTACGAAGAAGCATATCATCTTTGGAATGGTGGATGACAAAGACATCAATCAGGTATTAGAGATGCTTCCCAAGGACGCATGCTTCTATTTCACACAGGCAAACACCAAACGTGCCATCCAAGGGGCTGTTGTCAAGGCGTTAGCAGCCCAGCACGGTCTTATGGGAGAATGCTATCCCACTGTAATAGAAGCATATAAGGCAGCACAAGACGCTGCGAAACCCAGTGATTTTATCTTTGTTGGAGGTAGCAGTTACTTGGTCGGAGACTTCCTGAAAAATTGCCTTTAGGTGTTTTTAACACTCCAATAAACGTTTTTTTCCACGTTTCTTTCGTTAAATTCGATTTTTTTCGGTTACTTTGCATCTTAGATACATATATGTAACTAAAAACAATCAATTATGGCGAACACAACCGAAAATGCGAATTTGTGTGGTCTGAATCGCAAAGATTTCCAGACCACGATTAATGGTAAGAAAACCGATTTGTATATCCTGCGTAACCGTAAAGGTTTCGAAGTTGCTATCTCTAACTATGGCGGAGCCATCTGTGCCATTATGGTACCAGACAAGGATGGTAACGTCGCCAACGTTATTCAGGGACATGGCAGCATCAAGCAGTTGACAAGTGGCAATGAGCCTTTCCTCTCCACACTGATTGGACGCTGGGGCAACCGTATCTGCAAAGGTCAGTTTACCCTGAACGGGAAAGATTATCAGGTAGCCCTCAATGATGGTCCTAACCATCTGCATGGTGGTCCTACTGGATTCCATTGTAGAGTCTGGGATGCCCGTCAAATGGGTCCTCGCTCTCTTGCCCTGCATCGTGTATCCTCCTACGGCGAGGAAGGTTATACAGGTGAGTTGGATGTGACCGTAGAGTTCACTTTCACTGACGACAATGAGTTAGTACTTGAGTACCTTGCCACCACCAACAAGAAGACCATCGTCAACCTGACGCATCACGCATTCTTCAGCCTTGCTGGCACTGCAGACCCCACCCCTTCAATCTTAGATCAGGTTTGTGAGATCAACGCAGACTTCTATCTTCCCACAGATGAGACTGCTATACCTACCGGTGAGATCCTGAAAGTGGCAGGCACCCCCTTTGACTTCCGTACACCGAAACCTTTCGGACAAGATATCGAGGCAGACCATGAGCAGATCAAATTTGGCAAAGGCTTCGACCACAACTATGTGCTGAACAAGAAGGAAGAAGGTGAGTTAAGTTTTGCCGCTAAGGTAAAGGATCCGAAGAGTGGACGCACCATGGAAGTGTATACCACTGAGCCTGGCATGCAACTTTACACCGCTAACTATGCCTCTGGCTATAAAGGAGCCAATGGTTGCACATTCCCATTCCGCTCTGCCGTATGCTTCGAGGCTCAGCACTTCCCCGACACGCCTAACCGCCCCTACTTCCCCAGTGTGGTCCTGAATCCTGGTGAGCGTTACAAACAGAAGACCATCTATAAGTTTGGCGTAGAGAAGTAATTAACTAAAACCATATATATTTATGAGTAATCAAAAACAAAACGGAAGTATCATCGCTATTGTGACGATGTTCTTCCTGTATGCCATGATTGCATTTGTCACCAATCTTGGCGCACCTATTGGGGTCATCTGGAAGAATCAGCCAGAGATTGGTGGCTCCAACGTGTTAGGCATCATGGGTAACTTCATGAACTTCTTCGCCTATTTGTTCATGGGAATCCCTGCTGGTAAGATGTTGACAAAGGTTGGCTATAAGAAAACAGCCCTCATCGGTATTGCCGTTGGTTTTGTAGGTGTATTGATACAGTACCTATCAGGTATGGCCGCAGGCATCTCCGGATTCTGCGTTTATCTGTTGGGAGCCTTCATTTCCGGTTTCTCCGTATGTATCCTGAATACAGTTGTCAACCCGATGCTGAACCTGCTAGGCGGTGGAGGCAACCGTGGCAACCAACTGAATCTTATCGGTGGTACCCTAAACTCCCTGACCGGTACACTGACTCCTATGTTGGTAGGTGCGCTCATCGGAACTGTCACCGCATCTACACAGATGGCTGATGTCAATCTGGTCATGTACATCGCAATGGCTGTATTTGCCGCCGCATTTGTGATTCTGAACTTTATTCCCATCGAGGATCCTGAGTTAGGTAAGGTTACTGCCGAGACAAAGTTCGAGCACTCTCCTTGGTCTTTCCGCCATTGCACCTTAGGTGTGATTGCCATCTTCGTTTATGTAGGCGTGGAAGTGGGTATTCCTAGTGGATTGAACTTCTTCCTCTCCGACTCCACAGACAAGGGAGCAGGACTTCTGGAGAATGCCGCCACTATCGGTGGTGCCGTTGCCGCCATGTATTGGCTGCTGATGCTGATTGGTCGTATGGTATCTGGATTTATCGCTGGTAAGGTGTCTTCTCGTCAACTGATGCTAGGCACTACCTTCGTGGGTATGATCCTGATCTTGGCTGGTATGCTCATACCAAAGACTGTTACAGTCACCATGCCTCTCTTTAACATCATGACCTTTTCGTTCACATCGGCTGTCGTACCTCTCAGCGTACTGTTGCTTGTTCTCTGTGGTCTTTGCACTTCTATCATGTGGGCATCTATCTTCAACCTTGCCACGGAGGGACTGGGCAAATACACGGCACAGGCATCTGGTATCTTTATGATGATGGTAGTCGGTGGTGGCGTTGTACCTGTCATCCAGAACTTCTTCGCTGACATGATGGGCTATATGCCTAGTTACTTTGTATACCTTCTGGCGATGGCATACATGTTCTACTATGCCCTGATTGGTTGCAAGAATGTGAACAAGGATATTCCCGTTGATTAATCACTAAAACTATATAAAAATGGATATTGAATTTGTAAGAAGTCGTTTTATCAAACATTTTGACGGTAAGACAGGAAACATCTATGCCTCTCCAGGTCGCATCAACCTGATTGGTGAGCATACCGATTATAATGGTGGATTCGTATTTCCTGGCGCTGTAGACAAAGGTATTATGGCTGAGATGCGTCCGAACGGTACTGAGGATACCGTGATGGCATACGCTATCGACCTGAAAGACCGTGTGGACTTCAAACTCTCCGACCCCAATGGTCCCAAGGCTTCATGGGCACGATACATCTATGGTATCTCATTAGAGATGAAGAAATTAGGCGTTCCCGTAAAAGGTTTTAATATCGCCTTTGCTGGTGATGTTCCCCTGGGTGCTGGCATGTCTTCCTCCGCTGCCATGGAGAGTTGCTTTGCCTGTGGTCTGAATGACCTGTTCGGCGACAACAAGGTAAGTCAATGGGATATGGTACTCGCAGGTCAGGCTACCGAGCATAACTATTGTGGTGTGAACTGTGGTATCATGGATCAGTTTGCCTCTGTCTTCGGAAAGGCAGGATGTCTGATGCGCCTTGACTGCCGCAGCCGTGAGTTTGAGTATTTCCCCTTCAAGCCCGATGGCTATCGCCTGGTTCTTCTCGACTCTGTCGTCAAGCACCAGTTGGCTGGGTCTCCTTACAACGACCGTCGTAACTCTTGCGAGAATGTCGTAAAGCACATTGCCGCCAAGCATCCAGAGGGTCAGTTTGAGACCCTGCGTGACTGCACGTGGGAGCAGTTGGAAGAGGTAAAGGCAGAGGTTGGCGAAGAGGACTACAAGCGCGCCAAGTTCGTACTCGGTGAGAAAGACCGTGTACTTGCTGTCTGCGATGCCCTCAATGAAGGCGACTATGAGAAAGTCGGTGAGATGATGTACAAGACACACGAGGGACTGTCCAAGGACTACGAGGTTTCTTGTGAGGAACTTGACTTCCTCAACGATATTGCCAAGGAGAATGGTGTCACAGGTTCCCGTATCATGGGTGGCGGTTTCGGTGGTTGCACCATCAACCTGGTTCGTAACGACCTCTATAAGACATTCATTGCGGATGCCAAGCAGAAGTTCAATGCCAAATACGGTCATGAGCCCAAAGTTTATGACGTTGTCATTGGCGAAGGCTCACGCAAAATCTGCTGATTTCGCTTAAAGAACGTTAAAAAAGCAGTCTAGAGTGTTATATTTACACTTTAGGCTGCTTTTTCTTTGCCTTTTTCATTGTCATTTCAAAAATAAGTATTAAATTTACACCCAAAATTACTGATATTAATAATAACTTAAAATTATCTGATGATGAGAAACCTTAAATTATCGATGCTGGGATGTGGGATAGCATTAGCCCTTTTCTCCGCTTGTAACTCAGGAGAGCAGACTGCTCTGACAGTATCAGGACTTGATCCTGCTAAGTTTGACACCATTATCAACGAGAAACCTGTCAAACTTTACACATTGAAGAACCAGAATGGTATGGAGGTATGTATCACCAACTATGGTGGTCGTATCGTAAGTCTTGTGGTTCCCGACAAGGATGGCAAGGCGACGGATGTCGTATTGGGCTTCGACAACATCGCCCAGTATGCGGACACCCTGAACTCCCCTTCTGACTACGGCTCTTCAGTCGGTCGTTACGCGAATCGTATCAAGGACGGAAAGTTCACTTTGAGCGACAGCGCATACCAGTTGAAGAAAAACGATGGTCCTAACTGCCTGCATGGTGGAGGCAATACAGGTTGGATGCATCAGGTCTATGATGCAGAGCAGATTGGTGACTCCATCTTGAAACTGACTATCGTGGCAGAGGATGGCGAGAACGGATTCCCTGGTAAGGTGACAGCCGTTACCACTTATAAGTTGACTGCCGACAACACCTTGGATATGACCTGGGAGGCTGAGACTGACAAGCCGACGATTATCAATCAGACCAACCACAACTACTATAACCTGAGCGGTGATTTCACCCAGCCTGCCTATGATATGGTATTGTATGTGAATGCCGACAATTTCACTCCAAGTGACAAGTTGTATATCCCGACTGGTGAGGTGAAATCTGTCGAGGGTACCCCTATGGATTTCCGCACTCCCCATGCCCTTGGTGACAGTATCAAGTCTGAGTTCGACCAGATTCAGAATGCCACAGGTTACGACCACAATTTCTGCCTGAACACCTATAAGGACGGTAAGGGCGATGACACACAGGTATGTGCCAGCCTCTATTCCCCCAAGACAGGTATCCTCATGGAGATGTATACCAACGAGCCTGGTGTACAGGTATATTCTGGCAATTTCCAGGGTGTTGGTCGTGATGCCGACATCATCCGCAAGCACGGTCTGAAATACCCGAAGCACGTCAGCGTATGTCTGGAGAGTCAGAAATACCCCGACAGTCCCAACCATCCTGATTGGGTACAGCCTGTATTAAACCCGGGAGAGAAATATTACAGCCATGCTGCCTATAAGTTCTCTATTAAATAAGCACATATCAAAAAACATTAATAAATAGTATATCACATTATGGCATTATTAGATTGGATTGTCATTGGCGTGTTCTGTCTGGCGCTGATTGGCA
>ERZ842401.7072-NODE-7072-length-11653-cov-3.813761_pt1 | contig 11653 bp, 3 predicted proteins | sample MGYA00521270_ERZ842401 | MGnify/ENA primary metagenome ERZ842401 (study PRJEB31892, sample SAMEA3878208) | bioreactor metagenome | biome: Moose rumen | place: Sweden | collected 2011-10 | study: EMG produced TPA metagenomics assembly of the PRJEB12797 data set... | reverse complement strand
TTTTTGAAAATCTGTCCTGAACACAGTCATAAATTTCCGCTTCATTTATCTGACCGTTCAGCTTTTCAGCGACTGCACGGGGCAAAAGAAGTGAAAGTCCAGGCATTGAACCTGCATCAAATATGCAGTTTGTTCCTGATATTCCGTCAGGCATTTTTCCAGCAGACACATACCAGATATTTTTTTTACGGCACATTTCAATAATGTCATTTTCTGCATTTCCGCTTATTCCTGCCGTATTGACAATAATATCGGTATCAGTTTGTGAAATTTCACTGCTGTCAATATAATTTATATCAGACCATATATCTGCGAGAACAGTTTCGGCAGAATTTCTATTTCTTCCTATAGCGGTAACGTCAATATCTGGTAATTTCAGGAGCATACGGCATACATTCTGTCCGATACCGCCGTATGCACCAAGAACGGCTGTTTTCATCAGATTTCTCCCTCCAGTACGTCACCTGTTTCTTCTGTTTTGCGGTCTATAAGTTCAGACATACCTGAAATAGTGCTGTTATCGAGCATTTCCGCCAGAGACACTTCAACGCCGAACTGTTTTTGTATTTTAACAAGAAGTCTTGTTGCAAGAAGGCTGTCACCGCCTGCCTCAAAGAAATTTTTTTCAGTACTGTCAAGTTCTGAGCCAAGATATTCTTTCCATATCTTCCAGACTTCGAGAGCAGTTCCTTCAAGTTCAATCTTTTCGGATTTTTCTGTATTTGCGGAAAGAATTTCTGAAATTTTTTTCCTGTCAGTCTTGCCGTTTTCGGTCAGAGGATACCAGAGAAATTCCGTAAAACTGTCGGGAATCATATACGCTGTCAGTTTACCGGAAAGAATTGTTCTGAAATCAGGTATAATTTTTTGGTCAGAAGCTTCTGCTTTTATGAAAAATGCATCACTGTCCGCAATGCTTACTATTTCTGTCTTTGAAAATCCTGATGATTTCAGAATTTCAGCCCAGTCGTTTTCATTTCTGAAAGGCATATCGACCTGTCCGTCACTTACAAAACCGTTCTCAATAAGTGCAGATGTGATAAGTCCCATAGGGTCAATTTCGGAATATTCCACAGCATAGAAACGTCCTGAGGGACGGAGAAGATTTTCCGCAATAAGTAAAGCGTGTTCGGGTTCATTCCATGTGTGCAGAGTGTCCGCACTTATTACGATGTCAAATTTTCCTTTTTCTGCTGTATCTGCAACATAATCTGTATATCTTACGAATCCTGCAACTGAACTGTTTTCTGCGAGTTCATCTTTTGCTGATTCAAGCATTCCCTGAGACCTGTCAAAAAGTGTTATTCTGACATTCGGATAAATGCGTATTATTTCCTTTGCCAGTGAGCCTTTTCTGCTGTCAAGGACTGCTATTTCAGTATCGGAATCAATATCTGCTGATAAAATTTCTTTCAGAAGATATTCTGTTTCCTTTGACCTGATAATAAGCTTTTCTGGTGCGAAAATGTCGCTTTCAAGAATGGTTTCGGGCTGTTGCAGTCCATAGAATACATCTTTCAGAAGGGATACTTCTGCTTTTTCGGCATCTGTAAGGGTATTTTCTTTTATTGCCTTTATGCAGTCGTTTTCAATAAAGGCATAGTTTTCACTTACAAGAAAATCAATCCACGGTAAGTATGCCTGATTGCATGAAGAATAATCAGAAAGACTGCGGGGCTTGCCGTTTTCAAGTCCCATTATGTAACACATGACATTTGCGGTATAATCCTTACGCTGTTGCTTGTCAGATGATGTTATATTATTTATCTTTTGTGATGTTATTTTACATTCATCAGGATGTTTTCTGTTCAATGAATATGCAGTCATTATCTTTTTGCTTTTACTTACCATTACTACAGACTGACTTATTCCGTGGATATTATTTATTGTATTCTCGATTTCTCCCAGTTCAATGCGGTATCCGTTGATTTTGACCTGATAGTCTGTTCTTCCGAGAATATAATATATGCCGTCATTGTCCCTGACTGCCAAATCTCCTGTCTTATACCAACGCTGACCGTTTTTTGTATAGAAAGAAGATTCTGTCAGAGTTTTGTCCTGAAGATAGCCTTCTGCCACACCTTTTCCGCCGATATGGAGTTCACCTTCCTGAAAAGCTTCCGCTTCAGAACCGTTGCTGTCAACTACCATAAGTTCCTGACCTGAAAGAGCCGTACCATACGGGATAGACTTCCAGTTTTTGTCAACATTGTTTACAATATAGTAATTTGACCATATTGAAGCTTCTGTTGCTCCTCCGAGTGAAATAAACATTGCATTGTCACAGTATTTGTCTGTAAGCTGTGGAAGATTAAGAGCTATCCAGTCTCCTGAAAGCATTATCTTTTTGAGTGGCAGACGTTTGTTTTTACCTTCTGCAACAGTCATGAGCATTTCATAGATTGCAGGAACAGAGTTCCATACAGTGATATTGTTTTCTTCAACAAGTCTGAGCCATTTTTCAGGGTCACGCCTGTTGTTTTCGTTCAGCAGGAACAGTTTTCCCCCTGCATTTATAATACCGAACATATCGTATACTGAAAGGTCGAAGTCTATTTCCGAAAGGTTTATAGCAGTATCATCTTTTCCTATTGCAAATCTTTCATTTACATCATTAATAGTGTTCATTGCTGACGAATGTTTTATCATTACGCCTTTTGGTTCGCCTGTTGAACCTGATGTGAATATAACATATGCAAGTGAATCTGAATCATAGACTATTTCATCTGCGGAAACGTTACAGTTATCGGATATGCTTATCTTTTTCAGACCAAGATAGTCCATATCATTCATATCAGTCACGATAAAATTTATATTGCCCTTTTTGCAGATATTTTCAACACGTCCGGCAGGGTGTCTTACATTTATCGGAACATATACAGCACCAACAGCAAGTATGGCGTAAACACTGATAACCTGACCTGTTCCCCTTGGCATACGCACTGCTACAAAATCGCCTTTTTTAACACCTGCTTCACGCAGATTTCCAGCCAGTTTCAGAGATTTTTCCGCAAGCTCACCGAAGGTCATGTGTTCAATTTTATTGTTTTTTTCATACATTACAGCATAAGTATCGGGAAATTCCTCAGCTATACGAAACATTTTTTCATGCAAGCACAATGACATATTTTTCTTCCTCATAATAGATTTTAGGGTTTTTTGGAAAGAGTACCCTAATGAACCTCTGCAACGCTTTTTATTTGTTGAATATAAGCATTAAACCATTGTCTCAGTTCATCATCAGAGAACAGTTCCTCAATATAATCCCATGATATTTTGAGTCTGCCGTTGTTTTCTCTGACATGATGGTCAAGTGAGACCTGCGGAGTTCTGCTCAGTGAATATATTTCATGAAATCCTTTTATTTCCTCATTTTCGCCCTGTTCGCCCAGAACGCAGGTAAACACTACAGGCATGACCGCTGATGTATTTTTACCTTTGCTTATTGCTTTGAGTATTTTTGTACCGTCATAATTACGATACTGGAGCAACTTCCAGAACTGCATCTGAGTATCCATAACCTGCTTTACAAAGCTTGTTTTTTCTTCTTCAAAGGAAACCAGTCCTATATTTGTAAATTCTCCGAGAATATCATTTGCTTCTTTATGTATCATCTGACGGCTGAACAGCGTAAGATTAAGTGTAAGCGGAACATTTCCGCTTTTTTCATAAAGTGTTTTTGCAAAGCAGGTACATATAACCGATGCAAGACTTGCATGGTTCTTTTTAGAAAATTCGTATCGTCCTGCGGTTTCTTCCTCAGTGAAAAAGTGTTCAAAACGCTTGAAACGGATATTTTTCACTTCACAGAAAGCTTTTTTATACGGAAGTGCAGGTGCGGGCGGAATAGTTTCACAGCGTTTAGACCAGTATTCACGGGCTTTTTCGTCCTGTGGCTGTTCGGCTGTAAGTTTCAGATAATCGGAGAATCCAAAATCGGAATACTTTATATTTTCGCCGTTATAGGCTTTAAGGATATTCTGTATCATCATTCTTGCACTTGCAGCGTCAAGAATCATGCAGTCAAAGTCAATATGAAGTATATCCCTGTTTTCAAGATGAGTTACTTCAAAATTGAACATAGGCCAGTCCTCAGGACTGTAACCGAATGAAGTACGTTCACTGCGTATGCGTTTCCAGTCGTTTTCGCCCTGATGTTCGGGTATTCTGACTGGTGCAACGTTATCCTGAACGTATTGCCAGCCTGCTTCCATTATTCTCATTCTTAGGGCATCATTTGCTTTAATGCTCTGATTGAGGACTTTTTCAAGCTTTCCGACGTCAATGGAATCCGATTCATATTCAAGGTAATAATGTGCAGTACAGCCTCCCAGTTCATACCCTTGTTTTTCTCCGAGGAGATAGGCATATTGCAGAGGAGTGAGGGGAAGTCTGCTTACATTTTCCATTTTTCTGAGATACTCAATAATATTTTCCTTATCGGCTTTAAGCTTGTTTTTGTATTCAGCAGAAAGATTTCCTTTATAGTCTCTGAATTTCAGTTTTCCGTCATCGAGCCACAGTTCGACTGAAAGACGTTTCATTTCATAGAAAAGTTCCTGTACTCTTATTTCGTCTTCTGCTATCATAAATTATTCTCCTGTTGACACGATTTTTTCAAGTTTTTCTGTGGGGAACGGTTCAAATACTGTTCTTTCCGCAATATCAGCATATCCTATTTCCGAAGTCATCTGATTCCAGATTTTAGAGGCTGAAAGTTCACGGCGGAGAAGTTTTCCCATTTCAGAATTATTTCCGAGAGTTCCGCACATGACTGAAATATCTTTTCCGACAGCCTTACGCCAGTTTATGTCAAGCATTTCCTGAAACGTTTCATATTCTCCTGAACCGAGGAGTGTACAGGATTTTTCATACATATGCGGAGGATAATTTCTTTTCACAGCATAAGAAATATCCGTATTCATTTTAGGAAACCATAACAAAGGTCCGAATGTATTTGCAAGAAGAAGCCTTCCGCCAGCGTATACAAATTCTATTTCATGCATGAAATTCATATTGTTGTTAGGGTCTGACGGATTCACTTCATGATGTATTTCAAAGGTAAAGGGAATATTCTTTATATCGCCCGTAAGTATCTGGAATCCGCCGTTTGAAATATGTCCGCTTACATTGAAACCAGAACCCGAAGGCAGTGTATTAAGAAGAATATCTACAGCAGGATATGAAACCTGCGAAGAAAATACCGCTTTGATGTATAAAAGCTGATTTTCTTCATTCAGTTTTCTTGCACAGGACATAAAGTCATTGACCTGAACAATATGTTTGTAAAGATTTCCCACGAGGTATATTTTTTTATTTTTTACAGCGATTCTTGCAAGTTTTTCAATGTCCTTATAATGAACAGGGTGTTCCTGCATTACATTTATGCCTGCTTTCAGAAGATTTTCAGCTATTTCAGTTCCCATTCCTCCGAGACAGCCTGACCTTATGACTACAAAGGCTATATCTATATTTTCGGGCAGTTCTTCTGTGCTGTGATAAAGCGGAACACCATATTTTTCGGCTGTAAGCTTTGACCTTTCGCTGTTTTGTGCCATAATCCCGACAAGTTCGGTATCGGGATTATGAGCAATGGCATCAAGATAAATCTGTCCGAAAGTAGTACCGCAGACTATTACTCTTTTTTTCGTCATATTATGAGCAAATCCTTTCTATTTCTTCTGCCATTTCCTGTATAGTGGGGTGTTCAAACAACAGTTCTATACCAAAATCACAGTTGAAATGTTCGTTGAATCTGTTTATTGCCTGAATAGCGATTATTGAATTTCCTCCGACTTCAAAGAAATGGGCATCACAGGAAATGCAGTCTGTTCCTATAAGTTCTGCGAGTATATCATGGACTGCCTTTTCAGTTGGTGTGGAAGGCATACATATATCCTTTGTAATCAAGCTGTTTTCGTATAAGTTTCTGAGTTCCTTTTCAATGGATTTCCTGTCGGTCTTGCCGTTTGCAGTGAGACTGAAATTATCCATTCTGTGTATAAATTCAGGTATCATATATTCAGGAACATATTTTTTAAGATGTTTTGTAAGGGATTCATTTTCAATGGATATACTGTCATCTTTCACTGTGTAAGCAAGAGCCAGTATTGTGCGGTCGTTATCATGCCATAAAACAGCCACAGTATCTTTTATACCCTCATAAAGTTTGGCTGAACTTTCAATTTCGCCGAGTTCTACACGGTAGCCGTTTATTTTTACTTGTTTGTCAATTCTTCCAAGGAACTCAATATTTCCGTCTTTCCAGTATCTTCCTGTATCGCCTGTAGCGTACAGTCTTTCATTGAGTTTTTCATTCCATATGAATGATTTTTCTGTCAGTTCAGGAGAATTATAATATCCCTGTGCGAGACCGTCACCGGCAATATAGAGCATACCTGCAACATAATCGGGGCATACTTCAAGGTTGCTGTCAAGTACATAATAACGCTGATTTCTGAGCGGTTTTCCGTATGGAATACTGTTCCAGTTTTCAGGAATATTTTCAGGTATTTCAAACCAGTTCGACCATATGGAAGCTTCAGTTGCTCCTCCGAGTCCATAGCAGTGAACCTGCGGACTTAAAGTTCTCATTTTTTCATATATGTCGAGAGGGATCCAGTCACCGCTGAGAAGTACACATCTGAGAGAATGTAATCCTTTGCAGTCATGTTTTCTGTAATACTCGGTCATCATCTGAATGAATGCAGGAACGGAGTTCCATACAGTTACATTGTATTTTTCTATCATTCTTCCCCATGCGGAAGGGTCTTTTCTGTCGGATTCATCAGGAATTACCAGAGCAGACCCTGATGATAATGTGCCGAAGATGTCATATACTGACAAGTCGAAATTAAGGCTGGAAATAGCAAATAAACGGTCTTTTTCGGAAAGCGAGATTCTTTCATTGACATCAAGTATAGTATTTACAGCTCCTCCGTGAGTGATTGCAACACCTTTCGGCTTTCCTGTTGAACCCGATGTATATATGATATATGCAAGTTCAGAACTTATATTCTGTGAATCTTCAGCTTCTGTATGCAGAGCGTATTCATCATTTACAAGAACCGTTCTTACTGCTGAAAGACAGCTTTCACCCGATGTCTTTTCGGAAACAAGTACAACCTCTGTTTCGGAATCTGAAATAATCTGTTTTATTCTGTCTGCGGGGTTACTTACATCTAAAGGAAGGTATATGCCTCCGCTGATAAGAACCGCAGTTACAGCTACAATCTGCTTGTATCCTTTTTCTATGTAAATACCGCATACACGACCCTTAACGTCGCCGAGTTCTGCGGAAATTTCCCTTGCTTTACTGTAAAGCTGGTCATAAGTCATACAGCCTTTATCCCAGATAAGAGCTTTAAGTTCAGGATTTTTCCTTACTTGTGCAATAAAGAGACTGTCAAGCGTTTCACTGCTTTTGGGTGCAGATGTGGAATTAGCTTGTATACGGGCATTGCTTGCTGTATAAGGAATTATACTGCTGTTTTCCGCAAATAACTTGGTGTTTTCTGCCAATTTATTGACAATATTCTCATATGCACTGAACATTTCAGATATAACGCCGTCTTCAAAAATATCTTCTCTTGCGTCCCATGAAAGAATAAGTCCGCCGTTGAGTTCCATAATCTGATGGTCTAACCAGACCTGAGGAGTTTGTGAAGCACTGTATGCAAGTTTTCCGAGCCATTTTTCCTCATTGAGTTCTTTTCCGCCGAGACCGCTTGTAAACACTATCGGCATAAGACTTCCCATTGAATCGTTCCACTTGTTGCCGAGAATACGTTCAACTTCCACACCGCTGTACATACTGTGTTCAAGGTCGGACATAAGCTGTTCCTGTATGAGAACAATTTTCTCTTTGAGGTTTCTGCCTTTTTCGTTGTCTATACGCAACAAGTCAAGAGTTGTGAAATCGCCTACAAGCTCATCAACATCAGAATGAAGAGGAAGTCTTCTGAACTGTGTCAGATTAAGGGTAAATGCAGGCTGTCTGCTCCAGCGTTTGAGAACCTCAGTAAATATTCCTATAAACATTGAAACAGGTGTGATACCGTTATTTTTTGCATATTCCCTGAGACTGTTCCATTTTTCCGCCGAAAGTTTTGTGCTGTATCTTACAAATCCGCTGTTTTCCCTGTTATTCTGATTTCTAAGAGGTAACTGAGGTGCAGGCGGTAAAGTTTCAGCTTGGGCAGTCCAGTAATCACGGTCAGCCTTGTACTTATCGGATTGTTTAAGCTTTTCGCAGGCAATAACATAATCTCTGAAAGAGATTTCATATTTACCCGATACTGAATTTTCGTCCTTGTATGCCTCTGCCCATTCCTGTATAACATAGAACATACTGAATCCGTCAAATATAAGGTTATCGAAACTGATATGAAGTTTCTGTTTATTTTCAGGAAGAACAGATACTTCAACATGAAACAGCGGTCCTTTTTCCAGATTGAACACATAATTGGATAATTCCCTGCGTGTATCTGCAAGTGAGTTCTGAAGGTCAGTTTCATTCATTTGACTGAAATCTCTGACATGAATATGATAATATTCTGCCTTTGGGGAAATTCTCTGAGTACCGTTTTTCAATATTTTAACACGCATCATGTCATGTCGCTGTATGAGTAAATTCCATGCTTTTTCAAGACGTTCCGTATCAAGACCCTGTGAATCGAGTTCAAAATAGCAATGTGTTGAAACGTCACCGAGTTTATAAAGACCGCTTCTTCCGACCCAGTACGCATACTGTATATCTGTAAGCGGAAAAGGTTCATAATAGTTTTCCTTATCGGCTTTAATCTGTTCAGTTCCGATAATTTCGGGGGTTTTTCTGTCAATTACCGTACTCATCTGATGTATTGTGGGGTTATCGAACACATCACCGATAGAAAGTTCAACTTTAAGTTTATTTCTTACTTTATTGATAAGTCTTGTTGCAAGGAGAGAATCTCCGCCCAGTTCAAAATAATTATCATCAGTGCTTATTTTTTCGAGTTTGAAAACTTCACTCCAGATTGCAGAAAGTTCTGTTTCGGTTTTTGTTACAGCATCTTTTCCGCCTTTTCTGACTGTATTTTCAAGAACGGAAGCCGAAATAAGTTTTCTGTCGATTTTTCCGTTGGAAGTCACAGGCATTCTGTCACAGCACTGTATAATTTTAGGAATCATATAATCAGGCAGCATTTTTTCAAGCTGTTTTGTGACTTCATTGTGATTGAATACAATTTTTTCGCCTTTTATACTGAGTACGAGACATATTTCCTTGTCGCTTGTATTATAGGAAGTGAATGTAAATCCTGTATTTTCAAGAATCTGATACCATTTTTCACTGTCAGGAAGAGCAGAACCGCTGTTTTTTCTTTCATCGTTAAATGAACTGAAACCCTTTTCAAGAAGTCCTATAACAAGACTGTACAGCAGTTCCCATGAAGTTTTTTCTTCAAATATAATAATTCCGTCAGCAGAAAGAAGATTACGGAAATATCTGAGTGCAGAATAAATATTGCTTGTTCTGTGAAGTGAATTTCTTAATATGATAACATCAAAATGTTCATCATGATAAACATTCAGTTGTGTATCAGGACGGATTACCCTTGAAGTTTTATTCTGTTCCTGTGGCAGAAACGCAGGTGAACTGTCCGCAAAAGTGTACAGTATTTCAACATCTGTGCCGGAAAGATTTTCGGATATTATTTCAGAAAGTTCTTCACTTCTGCTTCCGTAGTCAAGAACACGAACCTGATTTCTTCCCTTTGCATATTCGGATATAAGTTCGCAAGCCTTTGCAGTTCTCCTGTTTCCGCACGGAAGTTTCTTTTCCAGTTCAACAGGTGAAAGGGCAGTATTTTCCTGATAGAAATACTTCCAAGCCTCAGTTTTTCCTTCCAGTATATCGGGGATATTTTCCGAAAGTTCAGCAAATTCACGGGGTATAACTGTATTCTGTTCAGCCTGTGAAGAATAGCCGAACCATTCTCTTAAAAGTCCTTTATAATGTGGCAGAACAACATTTTTTTCAAGAAAAGCGTCAAGGGAAAGCTGGTCAGTGACATTATAGTGCTGCATGATATTTTTAATTATAGTTGCAGACACAGCATTGAATCTGCTGATAATTTCATTATCGCCATCGCCACAGTTTTCGGCATTAAGTACTTCACACTTATTTTTTACAGAATGGTTCTCATATGCAGTTTGTTTTTCAAGGAATGGTGCATCAGGCAATGCGGATATCATAGAAGCAAGATATTTTTCTCCACGTTCCTCACCTTCAGCAATTACAACAGCCTGTTTTATTCCGTTGCACTTTTCCATAGCTGTTTCGATTTCATTGAGTTCTATTCTGTGACCACGGATTTTCTTCTGCTGGTCACGGCGACCCATAAATTCAATAATACCACTGTTCCAGAATCTTCCGTAATCTCCTGTTCTGTACCAGCGGATACCGTTCATTTCATAGAAATGTTCAGCGGTCAGTTCTTCCGAACCTGCATATCCTTTGGCGACACCATAACCGCCGATATGGAGTTCTCCCTTTTTCCAGTCAGGACAGTCTCTGTTCTTATCATCTGCTACTCTGTAACACTGACTGCTGAGGGGGTAGCCATATGGAATAGATGTCCAGTTCTCATCAAGCGGAAGTTCAACCTGAAAATAATTTGACCAGATACCGCCTTCGGTTGCTCCTCCCATAGAATAAAGCCTTGAATCAGGAGAATATTTCTTTAATCTTTCGGGAATGTCAAGTCCTATCCAGTCTCCCGAAAGAATAACAGTTCTGAGTGAATTGTTGTGAATGTTTCTTTCTTCGGAATCAATTAAGAGCATATCGAGAAGTGTAGGAACTGTATTCCATACTGTAACTCCGAATTTATTTACGACTTCATTCCAGATACGAGCTTCTTTTCTCTGTTCTTCCGAAATAGTGACGATACTTCCGCCGACGGAAAGAGTTCCGAAAATGTCATAGACAGAAAGGTCAAAGTCTATATTGGAAAGTGCAAGAACCCTGTCATTTTCGCTTATACCATATCTTTTATTAACGTCACGGATTGTATTTCCTGCATTGTTATGAGAAATAACAACGCCTTTCGGATTGCCTGTTGAACCTGATGTAAAGATTATATATGCTGTATCATCAGGGTCAGCCTGTAAAGGTTCTTTCATAGGGGCAAGTTCAAGGAGTTCCTCTATAAACAGCACATTTACACCTTCGGGATAAACTTTTCCCTTACTGCCTGCATGGTCAGTAATGACATATCTTACACCAACAGTGCTTATCATTTTTTCAAGTCGTTCCATTGGCTGAGTTACGCTTACAGGGATATAGTAATTTGCTGATGCAAGAATACCGTAAACTGCCTGTATCTGTTTCGGACCTTTTGGCAGCTGGACAATAATACCTGTATTTTTTATATTATTTTCTGCAAAATATCTGCCTGTTCTCAGTGCGGAATCTTTAAGTTCCCCGTAGGAAAGAGTATTTTCTGTATTTGAATCAATAACAGCAGTTCTTTCCTTATGAGTGTCAGCTATACTGAAAAATTCCTTATGTAAGCATATACTAACATCAGGAGCGGAAATGGTCTGCTGTTCTTTTCTTTTGACCGCCTGTGCAAGCGGAAGAACGTCCCAGTCAGTATCTTCACTTATT
>ERZ842401.7071-NODE-7071-length-11655-cov-5.203966_pt1 | contig 11655 bp, 15 predicted proteins | sample MGYA00521270_ERZ842401 | MGnify/ENA primary metagenome ERZ842401 (study PRJEB31892, sample SAMEA3878208) | bioreactor metagenome | biome: Moose rumen | place: Sweden | collected 2011-10 | study: EMG produced TPA metagenomics assembly of the PRJEB12797 data set... | reverse complement strand
TCTCTCCGGATTGATTTTAACCTAAATAAATTAAAAACTCAATAGTAATAAGATTAATTTTAAAAAGTCGTTAAGACGTTAGGACGCTAAGACGTATTCGGATACCTCTAAGACCTCTGACGTGTCTCTACGGGCCGTCTAGACGGGCAGAATCGAATATTTGCAGATTACCAAAAACCGCAACAAACAATTTCTTTCCAAAAAGGTGTGTGTTATGATAATGGAAATGCTGATCGAGATAGCAACAGCTTCGGCCATAATCGCCGGTTGCTTTTTGCTCTATCTCACGATAGGAGTACGGGCAACAGATTGCTTGCAGAACTTCATTGAAAGGAGGTTGCTATGACGGACTATTACGTGGGTACGCACGAGCGTATCAAGGTCGATGGGATCAAGGAAGCGTACCGTACCGCATCCCAACTTATCGGGGAAAAAACTTGTGGAAAGTCAGCGAAGATCTATCGCGGTGCTAACTACTCCAACTTCTGTACGGCCATCGAGATACTTCCGAACAAGAAAGGTAAACTGTGTTTCGTTGTATTCCAGAACGGTAGCAAGACTGGCCACGCTCTTTCGGTCGATTACAAGGTAGATCGGTCGTTGGGCGTATGGGAAAACATCAAATACGGAGGTCTAGCCGATGCCTAAGATCGGAGAGGAAATCCTATCCCATCTATGTTGTTCATGCCATGTCCGTTTCTATTATGATGCGGATTCAGACGAAATCGTTTGTCCTGTGTGCGGTTCCCACTATTGGAGGGATGATTACGGCGGATTCTATGGCGAATGTGGGCTATGCAGACACTACGATAAACTCTGTTCGTCCACCATAATTCCAGCCAGAGCGAGAGGTTGTATACAATTCAAGGAGTTGGGCGAATAAATCGGGGTGCTATGTTCGGAGTGATTTTTACGGGAATCACAAGGCGGTGTGTGCGCGCCTGTCCGAACATAGCATAACCCCAAATCATAAATTCGGATTTATACTTTTACGGAGTGGGTACTGATGCACGAACATAGATGGGCCATAATACGCAGTAAAGGTTTCGCGTACGGATATGGCCAGAGGACATTTAGAACACGATCTAGCTGGACATCGTAAAGTACGTAGAATCGGCATAAACTTATTCCTAAACCGCTTCCTATTCTTCTATCGAGGTAACAAAATGTCCAACAAACAGATGTTAGAAAATCCAGATGCGACTTACATAAAAGTCAGCTATTATGGCGATCTCTCCGAAGAGCAGAAGAAGAAAGTCATGGCCACGTTACCGAAAGGCGTGGACATCAAGTTTCAGAGAGCCAAGAGAGTCAATAAGGCCGATTTCGATAGGCCGATCTCGCACGATCAGGCCATTAAAGAGGTATCGAACAGGACTGGCATGGTAGCCAGTTACAACAAGAAGCCTAAGAAGAAGAACCCCGTGACCCCGAAGAAGAAGCTCATTAAGAAGACGGCGAACAAGAAGAAACGTTGATGTCAGTACCCATAATGTTACTAACGTGAAGACGGCGATATACTCGAATGAATAGGCCAGCAGGGAAACGTTGAAACCTGCTGGCCGTCAGATGATGGGTACTGACCAAGATAGAAAATGGGCAGTCGGTATTAATAGGTTGATTTTGTCGATTTTATTGGAAAGGAAAAGGTTTGTTCAGGTTATTTGTCAGCTTATCAACAATGCCATGTAGATACCACCACACACAATAGATGCTATGAATAACGGAAGTATGTTATCCCCTTGTTGACGTGCATAGAGACCCAATCCGATGAACGCTAGGAATGACGCGATCAGTCCGAAGCCACAGAATCCAGTAGCATCGAGACCGAAGAAGCCAGCAGTCCAGAGGTATTCATTATGTTTCGTCTCCACGAGCTTAGAGAGTTGGACTGTCGTTTTCCATGTGCCGTTAAAGCCCAGTGTCAGATCTTTCGGTTTACCGTCATCGAATGTATCAACGCAATAGTTGCCTATCCATAGCTCATAGACATTCTCTTCTCCCGCCGGAATCAGAGTTACCATGAGCTTAGAGAGAGGTATCAGGTTGTCGGTGTCATCCAACGTCACGGTAATGGCGTTGTCTATCACTGGGTAGCTATGCGTAACCGTAGTACCGCTCCTTGTCTCCACATTGATGTCTAGTGTTGTGCCAGATCTAGCCAGATTGGAGAGACGTATAGCCCATGTATCGTTAGGGTAATAGGACTTGCAATCCAGTGTATTGTTCTCTATCGCTGGTGTCTTGACGGAGCTACCGCTCATGACGTACGGGATGTAATAGCGTAGGTGATAGTGGACAAATGTACCGTTGTCAGTGGGTATCAAATTGACCATGGTTATACTGTCATTAATGACTGAATCAAATTCCACCGTTGCACCGATCTTACTTATCGTGAAGTCCGTGAAATTGCTCATGTCCATCACTCCGCTAGCCGATATGCCGTCTTTTTCAATGAGAATCAGGCAGTACGGATATGCGGATACATCCCCTAGTACCTTGGTCTCTGAATCAACGGTGATCGAGATCGTACCGTCCGTTACGCTCATACTCAAACGGTGTCCGTACGCGTCCAGAATCGGAACAGGGAAGTCTTGGGATTGAATCAGGATTGGTACAACCGAGTTCGTGAAGCTATTGGCCCAGTATGTAGAACCGCGAGCTATGAATCCATTGGTAGCGTCATAGTACGCTGGCTCTCCGTTAAAGGTATCTTGAATAAGATAGTCAATATAGTATGTCCCCGTATTAGCTCCCGTAATCGGCTGGATTGTAACGCTGGTACTACTGTCGTGGTAGCCCACTCCATCTGAATTGAATCCGTAAAGGATTTTGGTATTCGGGTAATAGATAAGCGTTTCTACTTCTAAATCCCCGATTTTAAGTGTACTGGTTGATGTATTATTGATCTGGACGCAATATGGTGCCGGAGTATGAATTTCAGCCATGTGGGCCAGATCTAGCATTACCTCTGCCGACGCATATCCTATCTGTCCCTCTTGCTCTGTTAGCGCTGGATAGTTGTTATGGGTGTTCGTTTTGTCTCCATCTAGGGAATATGCTCCCGAATGCCTGAACAGGAACAGGTTGTTCAGATATGACGTACTGTAAACATCTTCTGAATAGGTCGAGTTCTCCAAACTGGCCGTAACGTTGATGACTTCATCAGTCGTATAGGATGTCTTTTCCTCCGTATCGGATGGTAAAAGGAATCCAGCGCTGAGGGGTACAATCAACGCTATGAATACCGTTAATGCTACGTAACTTCTACTAATCATTGTATCACGCCAATCCTATGAATGATAACGCCATTCCTAGTACGCCAGCACCCATGCCAGCAATTCCGAATCTGGACAGGAACAGTAGCATAGCCAAGGTTAAAGGCAGAATGCAAATGACCCAGAATACCACGTTGAACATTGTCGGGCAATTCGGCATATTGAACGTGAAGATGGATATGTATGTGTCAATCAGATTACCGACTGAAGATGACAGATCGTTGGAATTGAAGATGTCCATTAATCCGTCTGCGCTAGGTGTGCTGAATGCTATGCGCCAATTACCATTTTCCCAAGCTTCTTCTAGATTTGATCCAGAGGTCAGGACCTCTGTGTCGAACAGGATATACATATAGATTTGGATACCCTCGAAATCCAGCAGATACTTAGTAGCGTACTGCGAATCCGTTTGAGCGTCACGGATGATGTCGGACGAATTGTAATGAGCTATGATGGCATTCGATGTATTGGAGTGCAGTATGAGACCGCCGGAAATACCAGAACCGTATGTGTTCCCATACCATAACACATTCAGACTAGCCCAGTCCGAGTTTAGTTTTGTCGCGCTAGAACCCTCTGTACTGATACGATATGTCGGATCGAAGTGATAGAGTAGGCCAGTAAAGTCAAACACGCCATTATCGATATAGACAGGATCATTACCGAGTACGGTTTGATCCCACCATTTTGAAATTATTGGCCCTAATAATCCGAACTCCCACCAGTCATCGTAATACTGGCTATCATCCTCTATTGTGTGTATCGGTATCTCTGTGTTGGTAGTCAGCGGATAATCCGACTTCTGATCGGGGTCTAAGCGTACCACTTCCTCTCCGATATAGCTAACCCCGTCATACGTATATGTGTTCGAGATGGAGCCGAATACCCACCCGTATGGAGAGAGTATTCTCTCTTGTGAATTAGTGGTATAGGGCGTAGCAACCCATGTAAGTTGCCACGGGGAATAGGAAACCATTGATTCCCCTGTAAAGTTCTCCATTTTCTGTCTAGCATCCGCTAACAGATCCCCATCCGCGTCATATTCGGGTACGATCGCCGGAACCAACGATGTCACTACCAGCGATATTACGATAGCAAACACCGCTAAACTGACCTGTAAGGTATCCTCGCCACCGCTACTAGACATAAGACCCATGCTATCAGTCTCCTATCACCGTATGGCGCACGATGCCAGCCACAATAACCGCCGTAATGATGATCAGGACAAATCCTATTGTGGTACTCAATATACCCATAGCCGTGAAGAAGATCGAGATCAGTAGCATCGGGATAACCGAATAGGTAACGGGTGCTTTCAATGAGGACATGATGATCAGGCACACGAAAAAGCAACCGAGCATTACCAGTAGTCCAGCTATCTCAACGTTGCCACCCGTGCATATCTGGGCGATTACCCCTATCATGTTCTGTATACTAAATTCGAATGCGCTCATTTTTCCCACCCTCTTTTAAGAGCGTAGACCAACTGGAATGAACCGACAGCGAAGAACAACAGGAACAATATCGGCGCTTGTGTGTTCAACGCTATGGTAAACCCAACTACCAACCATGCGAACGCTGACACTTCAAGAGTGTAATAGCTCCTAGTGTAGAGCGAGAAGCAAGTCAGGAACAGGCACAAGGCAAGCCCAAGTAAATCCGCGCTACCAATCCCGTCCAATCCGAGATCGGTAGGGGAAGTATCGCCCAGTTCCATAAGAGTTGAGCCGATAACATCCCCGTAGGCCATCAGAAGTGACCTCCTTTAAGTCTCATTATTCCGCCAATAGACGCGACTATTGCCAACAATATTACCACCATGACGATAACATTGGCCATCGGTATAAGCTCATGTGTTGTCGTTTCAGTAACATCATAAGTGGCGATATAGGGTATCCAGATAGCACGAAGCGAGAGATCGCTGGATGTGGCGGTCAATTCATATAGGGTAGGTATCTCGTCATCCGCCGTAAACGTCAGATGGAGGGCGGTGTTGACCAGGCTTTTCATGGGTGCGGTCTGCGAGTAGTGGGCATTGTTCATATTCACTGGATAGTAGACTTTTCCCTTTCCGATGTGGTACGTGTTCTCAACCAATACGGGAATAGGTATCGAAAGGTAATCCCCGTTGTCATCTTCCGTAAACACGTTGTTCGTAACGGTTCCGCGTACCGCCCAAACGGTGTGTGGCGCGGTGTGTGGCGCGTTCGTACCGCCTGTATAGGTCACGGGTAGGATGATAAATCCGTTTCCGCTTCCAGTGACCTCGTTCGGGTTTGTAAGGGTGTCTCTGTAAAGCACTAGGCCCGTGATCGGAGTCGCGCTATCAACGGCTACGATATTATCAGAGTTCCAAGGGATTCCGTAGATGTCATCCGAAGAATCAACATAGGCTGAATAGCTATTGAGCACATCCCCCGGAATATAGAGATAATCTCCGTTGGCATCCGTCCAGTAATAATAGGTCTCGGTTCCGTCTCCAAGTCCGTTATAGGCGTAGTGAGTCTCCACATAGCCGTTATACGTGACGGTGTAGGGGATGGCTACGCCTACCTCGTCGGTGTCGGTCGAACTTCCGTAGACGGAATAGATCTGATTGTTGTAGCCTGTTACCTGTGTGAGCGTGACCGTCAAATCAGGATAGATACCAGTGGTATCAGGCACGATATGAGGTGCCAGCGCGTTACCAGAGGTATCAGGCGCGTAGACGGTCGATCCGTTGGATACATAGTACGTATAGGTGTCGAAGTCGATGATCGGAACGTACAGGTAAGCTCCATCCAATGAGGGAGTGAACACGTTGTTCGTAACGGTTCCGCGAAGATCGGAGACTGTCTCCGTTTCTACCGTGTTCGTAACCACTATCGTGGAAGTCTGTGGCGTAACATCTGTCCAAGTGGTAACGTTTCCGCCACCAGATATACCGCACTGTCCATTAGCATTAGGGCCGGCTACGTAAAGTCTACCGCTTGTATCTGTGTAGAACGAAATGCCTATCGTCAGCTTAACCGAATCTACACCGGTCGCGAGCGAAGTACCCAACTGGATAGTTCCGCTGGCTCCCAACTGACCAGAACCATTCTGTCCACCGCCGTAAAGGATTCCGTTTGAATCAAGCCACGCAAAATCAGAACCATAGACACCATACCCTCCCACGGGCGCTCCGAATACTGCGTTAAAACTGCTCCCTTTACTTGTCCAAGACTGAAAAGTCTGGCTATTTCCGATATTTCCAGTGACAAAAACCTCCCCTGTGGTCGAAAGATATGATGTCGCAATCAGCCCGGGAGCAACTGCATCCACATCGGATGCTAGCAAAGTCCAAGTTGTACGGTCAGTAGTATCTCCAAGACCCAGCTGACCGTTACCATTCATTCCAGTACCGTAGAGATTGCCACTAGTATCTAGATAGTAGGCCGTACAATAATAGGCCCAAACGTCTACGACATCCGTAGCCAACTTAGTCCATGCCTGTAAATCATTCGCTGATCCGTTCCCGAATACTCCGCCGTATCCACTACCAGTACCGTAGAGATCGCCGTTCGTGGCTATATAGAATGCAAAAGATGAGTTCGAGTTGTACCCTTTCACTTTCGCCACATTGGACGCTACTTTTACCCATGTCCACGAGCTATTATTATCGCCAGTCCCCAACTGGTAATTATTGCCGTTCCCAACTGCATAGAGATCGCCGTTCGTGGCTATATAATATGCATTGCGAGTCTCTTTATCGGTCGCATCAACGTATGCAACATTGGACGCTACTTTTTCCCATGTTGTGCGATTGGTATTATCTCCCGTACCCAACTGGCCACTGGAATTTAGACCAGTAGCGTAGAGATCGCCGGACTGCGTGACGAAATACGAGGAACCAATATTAGCCGAATAATTAACAACTGGGTCAATAGTCTGCTTCTCTACCGCGAGTTTTATCACGACATCCTGTAAGTCGGAATCTGTGGAGCTTCCAGTAAGCTCGTAGACATCCGTATAAGTCTGGCTGGATGTGAATGTCAACGTTAAAGCCGAATTGACCCCTGTTGTACTGGGTGCTACGAAAGCCGATAAATCCCCGTTGGTATCGGGTGCATAGTATGTATCCCCGTTCTTGACATAGTAGGTAGACTGATTATCAGTCAGGACCCTTACAGGGATAGCGAGATAATCCCCACCGGGACTAGGCGTGAATGTCGTTCCCGACATCGTACCGATGGAATCTGTAAGGACAAGGGAATGGATCGAATTGTCTCCATACGTCAGGACGGAGGGAACCGAGTAGGTAACGTCATAGGGAACGAGGATATAGGCCGTACTGCCATCATTCGTGGTGGTGGTATTGACCTCTATTATCTGATTGTTGTCAGCGCTCCTAGTCAGCGTGAAAGTCCATCCGTTTACCGTCACTGTGGCTGGATATGTAGAAATGTCACTTCCAAGCTGGTACGACGTATATATGGACAGATCGCTGGTAACTATGAACGTAGCTGAATCGTTGAGATATGCGGTCATTTTGGTCAACGTGTGCGCTGAATACCTTACGTACGTACCATCAGAATCCACCGCATACGGAAAAGTCGCGCTGACCCTGTTTATATCGAAATCCAGCCCAAGGCCGACCTTATACGAAGAGATCGTACCATATTCCGCCGAGTCTATTGTGTTGGCTCCGTACTCCATCTCTGTCGTAACAGTTTCGGTAGTGGTTGCTACGGATGCGACCACGGGAGCGCACACGCATAATGTGAGAACCAGCACAACAAACACGGTAGCAAATTTCGTTATTGAATTTGATGCCATGTTATCAATAAATTGGAGGATATGTTTCCGTTCCGTCCTCCCTCGGAATAGCCATGTACTGTGCAAACCGCACGTTCAGTAGGAACTGTTCTTTTTGAGAATCAGACCAATAGGCATGAGCATGATGACGATCACGAGAATCATGGGGATGATGTTGACGAGATCGGAATAGGATTGGAGCGCTCCGCCCTCTGCGGTCATGGTGTTCAGTATGGGAACAAGGACACCAAGCATCGCGACAGAAACGATGACTGCCACGACAACTGCGATTACATCGGTTGTATCAATTTTGAACATCTTTTACACCTCTTTTTTTGTTGCTTTCGCGCTTACCTGTTCTTGACCAGCTTCATGGCTGGATAGATGGCAAGCATCAGGATCGTTATCGTAACGGCCACCCCGATAAGAGTGGCGTACTGCTGATCGGCCACATCTTCTAACACCTGTGTTACCACTGGAATCAGCATATAGCCGATAAGAACGACCCCTAACATTACGGTGACGATCACCGAAATCATGTCGTTCATTGAGAGATCCATGATTTCGTCAACGAAATTCAGGTTTAAATAATCTCATTTAATCTCATTGTCGTTCATATTAAGGCCTACTCGAATATAGACGCGGTTCTGTTATGATGAAACAATGAAAATCACTTCGGGAAAAAAAACATAATGCGCGTTTTAAGTTAAGATGAAAGAAAGGTGTGCCAGACATGAGGAAAATCGCCATAAAAACAGCCACGGAATGCCGGTTTTACGAGCTTCCATCAGATGAAAAACCATTGACGATTGTTCAGGAAAAATTGTACCGTACCGACGAGAAATTAATGTTATGGACAGATGACGGCACAGAGTTCTGCCTTTACAATCTCGATGGCATAATTCCATTAGGTATAGAGAATCCGCCAGACCCCGACAAGACGATGGCATATTGTGACGTTGAACGCACTAAGACTAAGGTAGCTAGCAAGGCCAAGCGCCCACACTGGCTGAACATGAACACAATAGTCTACATAGCTATCGGGCTTGTGGTTGTCTACTATCTGATCAACCACTACTTGTTATGAGGTACGAACATGGCCATTCTATCGAAGAAAACTAAAAAAACTGGTTCGGCTCCCAAACCACCTAAACAGTACACCCACCCTTTCATGCGTTCGCTTCATGGCGAGATCCTTACAGTAGACCTCTATCTGGAAAAGGGCCACAAGGTCAGAGCCAGCGAACACTGGGTAAAGCTGAACCCATCGGCATTGAGAGACATCGGATACATCGAAGCACTGGACTATAAGACCGGTTTCGCCTATATCGCAACCCAAATTTTCGTTAAATTCCACGGTTTCAAAGAGTACCCGATCATGCGCGAAAGGGTCAACAATCAGGGAGATACCTACCTAGAAGAAATCAGAACGGACGAGACCGCGAGTACGCTACATTCATGGCTAGTGAGCAACGCACAGGGGAAGTTCCTTAACGGTATGAGTGTGAGAAGATTGAGTTCGATGGATACCAAGAAGATAGCTATGCTAGTTTTCGTGGTCACCGGCGCGTTACTAGGTGTGTTCATCGTCTTACAGGGGATGAAATGAATGGAGCTAATCAAGGGATTAAAAGAACAGACCCTAGACAAACTATCAGTTGTCGGAGGGAAAGAGCTAGATCTAACGGCTAATCTGACCTCTCTGGATCAGATGGAGGTAATTTTAGAATGTCGCGCGCATTCCTACCTCGGAAGCGAGTATGTTAAGGACAAGTGCGAGCTACTTGAAAGGCTATCCGCTTCATACATGGGTAGGCATAGACAGGATGTTGTAGAGATTGGAAAATCAGGAATAAACAACGGATTGCAAGTTAACGGGATGGAATGACCATGGCTATGGCGGTATACAGTGTTGGGGATGAAGTCTACTATCCGCAATTCAATATGAGATCGGATAGAAAACTGAAAATCATTGACAGGCGCATGATCTATTACAGCAAGTCACAGAAGCTATTTACCCGTTATCTATTCGATGAAACCTTGTTGGAATATCTGGCACAGGATATGTTGGAGAACGTGAAGAACGAATATGATAACGTGGTTGTTATTCAGGGTAAAGAGGGTTCTGGAAAGTCACAGTTGGCCTACCAGCTATGCAAATGTCTAGATCCGGAGTTCGACATGGAGGAATCTTATGTTTACAACTATCAGGAGTTCGTAGAAGCCATAAGGAAAGCAGACGAACATAGCAGAGGAAAGATATTCTGGATGGATGAAGGCAGTCTAGTGGCATCTAACAGGGAAGCCATGACAGAGGGTAACAAGAGGTTCGTTCAAGTCCTAGAAACCATGCGTAGCAGAGGATGGACATTGATAATGACCATTCCCAGTATCGACAGGCTCGATCTATACATCCGCGAATATCGTGTTAGGTATCTCTTAACGGCACTCGAAATGAAGTGGGATGGAGACACGAAGAAAAAGCGCGGATATTACGAACTGGCTTTTAAAAGACCGCAGAATCAAGCATCGTTCTATACGGTCGCGTACGGAAAGTACGGGAAGATGGATCCAGAAGAACAGAAAACGTATAACGCGCTGAAAGGAGCCAGTCAGAAGAGATTGATGGCCAAAATATCGGGAGAAAAAGAAGATGGAAAGAAGAGGAAAAAAACAAGGCTTACTAATGCACAAGACAAATTGAGCAACTTAATGCTCATTTTAAGAGAACAGGGTAAATCGGTTGAAGAGATCGCAGAGATCGTTGATATGACCCCACAAACAGTACGGAGCAGACTATCGGATGCTAGACGTTGCAGAAAGGAGAAAGAACAGAAAGAGAGTGAGCAAGATGGGAAAAGCAAGGCGTGAGAAGATGGGTCTAACAGAGAAGAAATCCATCAAAACGAAGATAAAAGAGGGATATGAGAACCTATCCGGTGAAGTAAAAGGCGAGATCCTTGACAAATGGGATCAGGCGGAATCTATCGGCAGAAGCGAACTTGTAAAAAAGGTCATGTCCGGCACAGGTTGCTCATGGGAAGAATCTGTAAGAGCGTGTCAGGGATACACCGATGAACCCGAACCGTACTAGACCTTATTATGGAAATTGTTCAGCGACGGTAACATCATCAAAACACAGGATCAAGAGGGTTTTGACAGATTTGCGGAAAATCTGACTGAACTTGAAAGAGAGATTTGGTATAGAGAGCAGACACCTAAGAACATCAAGTCGATTTGGTCGAAAATGTATAGGAAACAGGCGATCAAAACGTTCGGATTCGGTAAAAAGGCCTAACCCTAAAAATTTCGGAAAGTCACTGAAAAAATGGCTTTCAGAATGGCACATTCTAGCCACTTTAAGGGGTAAGTTGATACTGGCTTACCTCTTAAAGCCAAAGTGTCTTAAAACGTCAGGAAACGGCCCGCAAAAGGGTTTCAGGATTTTAGTAAAGTACAGATATACTAATTTTCGTCATTTTTCTAAGAAAAATGAGATTTGAAGTGATTGGTAGCGATTATGGGGTAATCCGTCTCTACCCCAAGATGTCTTTCATCATTTCATCTACCGAAGAATATCTGGTTCCGGCTATGGTCCCTT